>Ga0207686_10000986_pt1 | contig 16941 bp, 9 predicted proteins | sample KBSM24metaG_FD_184396 | JGI IMG/M metagenome (GOLD analysis project Ga0207686, IMG submission 184396) | Miscanthus rhizosphere microbial communities from Kellogg Biological Station, Michigan, USA - KBS M2-4 metaG (SPAdes) (version 2) | ecosystem: Host-associated > Plants > Roots > Rhizosphere >...
TCGGGCGAGACCTCAACTCGAAAATAGTAATGAGTGCGACCGCCCATCGCGCGATCTGAACTGACCATCTTCCAGTTCGCGCCACCGTCATCCGATCGCCAAAGCTTTCCGATTTCGGTTTCCTTTCCTTGATATGGCGTGCCGTCTCCGACTTCGATGAGCGCATAGATTTTTTTCGGATTCGAGCGCGCGATCGCCAGTCCCCATTTTCCGGTCGTGCCTGTAGGCAAACCGTGTCCGGTGATCTTTGTCCAGTTCGCGCCGCCGTCGTGAGATACAAACAGGCCGCTGCCCGGGCCGCCGCTTTCCCGGCCCCACGTGCGGATCGTTAGCGGCCACATACCCGCAAACAGCGTCTTCGGGTCACTCGGATCCATCACCAGATCTGAGCAGCCGGAATTTTCGTCCGTGAACAGCACGCGGTCCCAGGTCTTCCCGCCATCGGTCGTGCGAAAGACGCCGCGCTCCTGTTGCGGGCCATATGCATGCCCCACCGCGCAAGCCAAAACGTTGTCGGGATTCTTCGGATCGATCACGAGGTGCCCGATACGCCCGGTTTTTTCCAACCCCATCAACTTCCATGTCCGGCCGGCGTCAGTCGATTTGTAAATTCCCTGCCCGACCGAGATGTGGCTGCGAATCCAGGCTTCACCGGTTCCCGCCCAGACGATGTTCGGATCGGAACCCGCAACCGCCAGTGAGCCGATCGAAGAGACCGGCTGCGCATCAAAGACGGGTTCCCAATGTATGCCGCCATCAACGGTTTTGAAGATGCCGCCCGAAGCCGAGCCGGTGTAGTAGATATAAGGCTGACCCGGCACGCCGACGATCGAAGTCACCCGGTTGCCGACCGGCCCAATGTAGCGCCAGCGCAAGGGCTCGAGGTTCTGTTGCTGCGGTTGCGCGAACCCGGCCGCTGTGGCCGCCAAAATCAAAACGAAAGCTGATAGTATTCGGAGCAGGTTTGTCGTCATTGTTAACCTCCGGGGACGGACTAACATCGTCGATTAAAGCGAATGTATCTTTGATTCAGCAGAAGTGACCGTTGCGTGGATGCTTCTACCGAGAATCAAACACAATGTCAACAAAAATTCTCCAGCGCTTTGCAGCCAATTTGTCGGCGCGGTAATCTAACGGGTGAAGGCAATGATGATGTTTAGCAGACGCATCGCGCGTCTGTAGTCGCCAACCGGGCGCGAGTCCGGTTTCTAAACAATTTCAATGGAGATATATGCCCGCAGAAAAAAAGAAAGCTTTGATTGTCGTCGACGTGCAGAATGATTTTTGCCCCGGTGGCTCGCTGGCGGTGGAGCACGGAGACGAGGTAATCGCGCCCCTGAACAAACTTATGAAAGAGTTCCTCGATCGCGGCGAACCCGTTTACAAAACTCGCGATTGGCATCCGCCGCAAACGAAGCACTTCGCCGGATACGGGGGCTTTTGGCCGTTTCACTGCATTCAGAACACGAGCGGCGCCGAGTTTCATCCAGACCTCTGGGACGATCCCCGCATCACGGTCATCTCGAAAGGTACTTCCGAAGAGGATGACGGATATTCAGGTTTCGATGGCACAAATCTCGGCGACCTGCTACGCGAAGACGCCGTTGAAGAGATTTGGGTCGGCGGTCTGGCCACCGATTACTGCGTGAAACACACGGTGATCGACGGTGCGCGCCAGGGCTTGAAAGTCAAAGCTCTCGCCGACGCAATGCGTCCCGTCAACGTAAACCCCGACGACGGTGCGAAAGCCGTCGATGAGATGCGCGCCGTCGGCGCTGAAATCATTGGGAACGCTGACAAAGCCGCGGGCGCCGCGTCATAGAAAACCGCTCACTGCCAACCGCTCACTGGCAACTGTTTTGTTACCGGCACCGGTGCTTGCAGTCGTCCTTGGCTTCCTTCGCTCGTCGCTCGCAGATTTTTCTTTCGTTCTTCAGCGGTACCAATTTGCAGGCGTCCTTTTGCACTTTGAAGCGATCGGCGCAGTGATCGCTGCACCGGTTACCTCCGCCGGCGGACACCGCCGATCCCGCAATCCACAGTCCTGCACAAAACACGAATAAAGCAGCGACGCAAGAAACAATTCTTGTCTTCATACGCGTTGAATCCTCCGACACATCTTTGGAGAGAGTTGCAAATCACGCTCTGCGAATGCCGCGTGACGATCCGAGGGGTTGCCGTAAGAATACTATTGAAGCCGATCTGAACCAAAGCTCACAGATGAAGCTTTTCGCCTGGGCCAACCGCGGAGTATTATCTGACCTCAATGGGCACCCTGAATTTCGATCGCTATCACGCGGCGATGGGCGACGCGTCATACAAGAACGTGACGCGCGTTCACGATCAGCCGTTGAGTGAGATGACCGCGACTTTCTATGTCACCCAGCGCAAACTGCCGTTCGCGCCTGTACTCGGGCACGAACGTTTGATCCGGCTGCTCGTGGACAGCCAGCTCGATCGGCCACGCTTGCGCTTTCTCGAGCAGGATCGCGGCGGCCTGCAACGGTTCGCGAAAGCAATTGAAGACATCCAGTTTGCCGGCACCATCCGCGCTGTCCGTCCCGGCACCATCATGTTTCCGCAGCAGCCGATTGCGGACATCACCGGCAAGTTCGGACTCACGCAGGCCCAGGAGATCAAATTCGAACATGCCTTCGATCTGCCCATGACCACCGCGAGCATGGCGATGCAGTTCCGCATGGCCGCCGGCAAACGCTGGTTGTCCGACTTCTCTTTGCGGCGGAACGGCGACATTGAGCGCGCCGTCGACATTGCCACGTACGCATTCATCGGCGGCTTCAACGACACCTCGAATATGGAAGCCGCGCATCGCCTCGACATTCCGGCCGTCGGCACCATCGCGCACTACTGGCAGCAGGCTTTTCTTCAATACTTGTACGAGCCCGAGATCGAGCCACGCACCGGACAGCCGAAACACTTTGAACAGGTCGCCTTCGAACGATGGTTGGATGCGAACCCAAACGGCACCACGCTGCTGCTCGACACGATCGACGTCTACATGGGGGCGGTCCACGCGGCGATGGCGGCGACTTCGAACGAAGCACGGCGCAAAGCCTTCAAGGGATTTCGCGTCGATTCAGGCGACCTGGCGGAACTGGGCAAATGGTGTCTCGAGTTCTTTGAGGCAAACGGCCTCCACGACTTGCGACCGAACCTGACTGGCGATCTCGACGTGGAAAAGGTGACGAAGATTGTGGCCGAGTTCCCGGAAGTCAGCGGCTTCGGCATCGGCACCAAACTGTCGAGTGAAGTGAAGCATGTCGCCGGCGTCATCTTCAAAGCCTGCATGATCAATGGCCTGCCGACTCTGAAGGCTTCGAACTCACTCGATAAGACAACGTTGCCCGGGTGCCTGCAAGTCTTTCGCGGTATTGACGGGAAAGGCAACTACGTCGGCGACGTAACCGGCCTGGATGATGAACGGGTTGAGATTCCCGGCGCCGCCACCATCAATCGATTGATCGAACCATTCTGGGATAACGGTCAGTACTCACCGATTCCCTCGATTGAAAAACAGAAAACCTTTGTCACCGATCAGATGGAACGGTTTGCTGATCTGCCCAATTATCCGCGCACGTTGAGCGAGCGGCTCACGAAAGTGCGCGATGAATTAACCGCCCGGATGCGCGCAGACAATTCAGGATGGGAAAAGATTTTGACGCTGCCCGAAGACGTTCCGGAAGTTCTAACGACCTGAGTTACGATGAGGCTCCCACGCGTCAATCACAGTCGACATTTATTATTTGCGACCGTGTTGCTGGCCTCGTTCGCGCTGCCCTCCACTGCCCAACAATCGTTTCCCGATCCGCCGGCTGACCTGACGAAAATCTATGTTTTGAACGACGCGAATGATCTCTCAGCGCTGCCTTTCGAACCAGGCGTCACCACCGTCAATGTTTTTCAGCCGGCCCTTGACGACAAAGTCACGCGCGTCCGCATCGCCGGCCCAACCGCGGCAACGGTGTTACGAAATACCGACCTGCGCTTCTTTGTGTTCGTCGCTGATCGCATGGATCCGCCGCCGCATCAATTGGTCCGATTGACTGCCGGCAAATCAGAGCGGTCGCTAAAGATTTCAGTGGTGCGGGGACGAAAGGGTTATGCGCCGTTCGATGAAGACAACATTCGTCTGCAAAGGCGAATCCTGAAGCGGCTGAGCGTCCCGGCCGGCGGTGGCCGCATGATTTTTGTTAATTACATGGAGCTGAGACCGGCCCAGCCATTGCCGCCGGGTGAGTACGCGATCATCGGCGATTCGCTCGCCGACGTCGCGACCTTTCGCGTCCACAACTAGTCGTCGGTGTGCAGCGCCGGCGTGGCTGCGGGAGGTTCTGATGGCGCAGTTGATTCGCCGCGGCGGGTGGGAGCCAGGCGACGAACAACGCTCGTCAACGGCGCCGCGATTCTTCCGGTCGCACTGGCAAATTTTCGCCACCGCGCCGTTGAACTCAAATCGTCAAGCAATGAATAAACCACCGGCGTCGCGATCAAAGTCAGCAACAGCGACAGCGACTGTCCGCCAATGACAACCACGGCTATCGATCGTCGCTCTTCAGCACCTGGTCCGGTTCCTAAAGCGAGTGGCGCCATGCCCGCCACCAAAGCGAGTGTGGTCATTAGAATCGGCCGCAAACGATCGCGGTTCGCCTGCAGGATCGCGGCGGGCCGTTCCATTCCCAGCGCCCGCAAATTATTCATGTGATCGATCTGGAGGATCGCGTTCTTCTTCACCACGCCAAACAGGACGAGCACCCCGAGCGCGGAATAAAGGTTCAGCGTATCGCCTGTCAGCCACAACGACAGCAACGCAAACGGCACCGACAACGGCAGGCTGAGCAGAATCGTGAGCGGGTGAACGGTGCTTTCGAACTGCGATGCGAGGATCATGTACATGAAGATGATCGACAGCAGAAAGGCCCAGAGAAATTCGATGAAGGTCTTTTCGAGTTCGCGGCCGCGTCCGGCCACGGTGGTTGAATAAGCAGCCGGCAAATTCATCCCGGCGGCCGCTTTGCGCAGCGCGTCCAGACGATCCGCGAGCGCAAATCCCGGCGCGATCCCCGCGCGCATGGACGCCTGGCGTTGCCGGTCGAGTCGATCAATACGCGACGGACTGATGTCCTCTTTGATGTCCACCAGGCTATCGACCCGGACCAACCCGGCGCGCGTCGACGGCACGTACAGCCGCGAAATTGTCGCAGCGTCTTTGCGATCTGATTCGGCTACACGTAATTCAACGTCATAGTCCTCGTTTACCGACGGATCGCGATAACGGGAGACGCGATCGTCGCCACCCACCATCAGACGCAAGGCCGTCGAGATATCAGAGGTATCGACGCCGAGATCGGCAGCGCGGTCGCGGTTGATGTGGACGCGCAGCTCCGGCTTGTCGAGTTTCAGGGTCGTATCCGCGTCAACGATGCCGTCGATTTCTTTGGTGGTCGTTTTCAGTCGCAAGGCATCGGCGAACTTCGCCAACTCCTGAAGGTCTGGTCCGCGAAACACGAAATCGATGTCGTTGTTGCCACCGCCGATGTTGAATGACGGCGCGTTGCGGACGCCGAAGCGGAACGGCGCATATTTCTGCATCCGGCGCCGCACCTCCGACATGACGTCGCGCTGGGTGTAGTTGCCGCGAAAGGCCGCCAGCGGGTGGCCGGCTTTGATCGAATCCCAGAGTTTGGTAAACGAGAACGTCCGTTCTTCATGCGGCGCGATGCGCACGTAGACACCGCCCTGATTTACGGCGCCGAGGAAGGATCCGCCCGACGACGATTGAATCAAGCGCACGCCCGGCGTCTCCATCAGGTCCTGCTCGATGGCCCGCATCGTCTGGTCCATCGCGTCGATGTTAGTGCCTTCGGGCGCGTTGACGTTGACGTCGAACTCGGCTTCATCGACGTCGGTCGGGATGTATTCCTGCTTGACGATGCGATACAGCGGGATGCTGGACAGCGCGACGGCCAGCGCTATGACCGCAACCGCGATGCGATGGCGCATGGCGAAGCGCAACATCCATGAATAAGAACGATCGATGTACGAATAGAAGCCGCGCCGCGACGAAGCGGCAGCGACGGTGTCGTGATGATCATGCGAGTGGCCGGCCGCAGCGTCTTGGGTCCGCAGCAGGCGCGCGCTCATCATCGGCGTCAGCGTGAAGGAAACGAGCAGCGAAACCAGTACGGCCACGGCCGCCGTGATGCCGAACTGAAACAGAAACCGTCCCGAGATCGAAGACATGAACGACACGGGCAGGAAGATCACGACCAACGAAAACGTGGTCGCCATGACCGCGAGACCGATGTCGGCAGTCGCTTCTTTCGCCGCCCGCATCGCCGTCATGCGCTTCTCTTCCACAAAGCGAAAGATATTTTCCAGCACCACGATCGCGTCGTCGATCACGACGCCGACCATCAACACCAACGCGAGCATGGTCACGCCATTCAACGTGAAATTCATAGCGCGCATCATCGCGAAGGTCGAAATGACGGAACAGGGAATCGCGACCGCGGCGATTAAAGTCGAACGCCATGACCGCATGAAGAGCAGCACCACCAGACTCGCGAGAATGCTGCCCAGAACGAGGTGGCGCGTAATCTCGTGCAGCGCTGAGCCGATATAGCGTTCCTGATCGCGGATGATTTCGAGCTTGATATCGTTAGGCAGTTGGGCCTTCACTCGATCGAGCTGGCCTTTGACGTTATGAATTACTTCGACCGTGTTCGCGCCTGACTGGCGCCGAATCTCGAGGGTGACCGTCGGCACGCCATTGAGGCGGGCAATCGAGCGCTGCTCTTTAGTGCCGTCTTCGACGCGGCCGATGTCGCGGATTTTGATCGGCGCGCCGTTGATGTTGGCGACTACCAACTCCTCCATCTGGCGTGGATCGGTGTAGCGGCCCAGCGTGCGCAGGACCAACTCGCGCTTGTCGGTCTCGACATTGCCGCCGGGCACGTCGGCGTTCTGGCGCTGCAGGGCGTCGCGGACTTTGGTGATCGGAATCTTGTAAGCAGTCAACCGCTCGGCGTCGATCCAGACGTTAATCGCCCGATCGAGTCCCCCCACCACGTCGACTTCGCCGACGCCGCCGGCGCGCTCCAACTGCACCTTGACGACCTTGTCCGCGTATTCGGTCAGCTCGCGAATCGATCGTTGGCCGGAAAGCGCAATGGTGATAACTGCCGTGCTGTCGTTATTGAATTTTGCGATGACCGGCGGCTTGGTGTCCGGCGGTAAATCGCGCACCACCGTGGCCACCCGATCGCGCACGTCTTGCGCGGCCGTGTCGATGTCGCGATTCAGATTGAAGGTGGCCAGAACGATCGAACTTCCCTGCACCGATACCGAGCGCAGGTTGTCAATGCCGTCGACGGTATTGACGACTTCTTCGATCGGCTGAGAGACCAGCGTCTCCATCTCTTCCGGAGACGCGCCGGGCAGCTGCGTGCGGACGCTCACCGTCGGCAGATCGACGGACGGAAAGCGATCGACACCGAGTTTGAAGTAACTCGCCGAGCCCACGACGACCAACGATAAGACGATCATCGCAGCGAAGACCGGACGGCGAATACAAATCTCGGCAAGCTTCTGCATTACTTCTCTTTCTTCTTATGCTTTGGCGAGCTCGAGTCGTCGGAGTCACTAAAGTCATATTCCAGCTGCATCATCATCGAGACCGCGCGTCCATTTTTGGTAGCCGGAATGAATCTTATTTTGCCGGCCGCCTCGATCACTGCGGTCGTAAGCTTGTCGATGTCCGCGAGGGAAAGTCCGGCGGGATGTTCAGGCCGTAATTCGTAAAACTTGATATCGGTCACCTTGGCGTTGGATCTGAACACGGCGCGCAAGACAACTGTGAAGTCATCTGCTTTCTTGATGGAAGCGGGCCAGTTAGGTTCAGGCCTGTCCTTGATGACCGGATGGGAGACATCCGTTGAAACCTTTTGGGAGAACGCTCCCGACGCGGTGAACGCGAGGATGATTGCGACGTACAGAGCAACGAGCAGATTGTTCTTCACAGTCCTCACTCCGTTGTCGTTACGGCTTGTCCCGACTGAAGGTTACCCGGATCGATAACCACGCTCTGGCCTGCGTTTACTCCGACTTTAATTTCGATCCAGTTATCGCCCCGGCGGCCGACGGTCACCATTTTCTCGAGGGCCTTACCATTTTCGATGATGATCACTTTGTCGATGCCGGCGAAAGTCACGAGCGCATTCGGCGGCACGGTGACCGCGGTGTTGGTTTGATTAGTGACGATCTCAGCCTTTACGAAAGCGCCGGGACGAAGACGGCCGTTGTTGCGCACGTCGGCTTCGACCGAGAGTACGCGGTTCTGTTCGCTGATGGTGGGGCTCAGGCGTTTGATGTAGCCGAGGTAAGATTCCGGATCGCCTTCGACGGTGACGCGCACGCTTTGGCCCATGCGGACACCATGCGATTCGCGTTCGGGAACTTCAACCCGCAAGCGCAGGGGATCGATCCGAACCACGCTGACCACCGGCGCGCCCGCCGCCAGGTACTCTCCGGCGCTGGCTTTCTTTTCCTGCACGACGCCATCGAGCGGTGAATAAACAACCGTGTCTTCAAATTGCTGTTTGGCCATGGCCACTTCGGATCGTCTCTGCGCCAGCAGGCCCTGGCGATTGCGAATCTCTTCCAACGCATCCTGGTAACGGCTCAACGCAACTTTGTATTCCGAATCGACCGAGTCCCATTCAGCGCGCGGCGTAATTCCCTGCTCTACGAGTTTCGTGGCGCGATCGCGTTTCAGTTTGGCATCTTCCAGCACAGCCTTCGCTTGTCTGACGGTGCCCGTTTCTTCTGCAGTCACCCGATCGTCGGCGCCATCAGGCGACAGCCCCAGACGCGCGCGCGCCTGAGCCAGGGCAGCCTCGGCCTGCTGCACGCGAAGCTTGTAATCCTGTTGTTCGAGTTGCGCGATGACTTGTCCCTTGCGCACCACGCTGCCGAAATCGACATTGATTGTTTGCAGCCGGCCCGGAACTTTCATCCCGATGGTCGTCTGATCGAAAGCGGCAAGATTTCCGTTCACGGTAACGGTTTCGCCGATGGGAATCTCAGTTACCTTAACCGTCCTGACCTGGCGGGGTTGCGATTTGCTGTCGGCGGTTTTGCCGGAAGCGGGATAGTCACTCTTGCAACCGGTCGCGGCGACGATCAGAACGATCGCGGCACACAACAAGGGCAACCGCCAGACGTTCGAGGGATTAAGTAAAGCCATTTTCGGATTAAGTGCCGGGCGAGTCGTAGTTTAGCACGCTGCAGCTCAATACGCCGCCGCGCGCGAAAAGGTTACATCGAGCCGTTTGTAGACTTATCTAATAAACTGTTTTGACTCTGATGCTGGGTCAAAGTCTAGCCTGATTTTGTGAAGAAGTTTTCGATGAATCAGGCCGGTGAGACGGTGTTCAAGGCGTGAATTTGCGCGCTTGCCGGGCGTGACCGTGCACGCTCTGCATCACTACGACCCAGCTTCTATTTCCAACGTTCGCCCCACGCGCCTTCAAACACAAATTCGCTGATCGGGTGGCGTTGGCGAGGCCCAACTTCCTGTTCGCGAAAAGCTTCGGGAAGCACCTGCGGATCGGCGGCATAACCGAGGGCCACTGCGGCCACCGGTTCAAAGCCTTCCGGCACCGCGAAAGCTTCTCTGACTTTGTCCGCAGAGAATCCCGCCATCTGATGCACAAAGAGACCCAGCGCGGTCGCTTGAACCAGCATCGTGCCCATGGCTAAACCCACATCATGAAACGCGTGCCGATTCGGCTTGCCGTTCTTTGCGAAATTTAGTTTCGCAACTGAAACCATCAAAACGGGCGCGAGTCGCGCCCACTGCTGATTCTTCTCCATCAGGCAGCTCAACAGCCGCGCATATTCGTCCGGCTGGTCTTTCGTCGCCACGATGAAAGACCACGGCTGTTCGTTGAACGAAGACGGCGCCCAGCGCGCAGCCTCAAACAGGCTCGCGAGTTTCTCGCGCTCGACTGGTCGATCGGCGAACGCGCGTGGACTCCAACGACGGCGAATCAGTTCTTCAATTGAATAATCAGTGGGTGCCGGCTTTTCCATGGACTAACAGTAAGACCAAAAGATGTCGCCATTGTCACAGCGCATTCGTTCGGCAGCCGGGTCATTGCCATTTCCGTAAGGGAATGATCAGAGCTGCGCGCAAAGCCGCACACAGATCGATCCGCTCACGCGGATCGGCACTGACTTCAATTAACCTTAGCTCGATTTATCCGCCGAAGCTCTTGCGAAAGAGATATGACAACTTAATGAAGAACGTGCGGCCGTTGCGGCGCAATCCCGGTTCGACTTGTCCGGTGAAAGGACTGTTGCCGTTGTAAGTCAGATCGTCGTTGTAGCCGACGTAAAAAGCCGTGCCCGGATTGGGAGTGTAGCCGAACAGAAATTGGCCGCGCCCATTCGAAGCGAGCGAGTCGTAATCGATCCGGGCGCGCGCGAAGACAAACCGGCTGAACTGATAGGTGGTGTGAAATGAATAGATATTGTCCTGAAACGCCAGCAAGCCGGTGTCGTTACGCCGCAACTTGCTCTGGGTGAAATCGAGCGAGATATTCAGCGGCTTCGTCGGCTGATATTCAACACCAACTTCAAAGTTGAGCGCTTTGCCCGGACCAGGATCGAGTGCGGCGTTCGGATCGGCCAGCCCCGCCGGACTCACGCGAATGAACTTAGGCAGCGCGCCAAAGTCATAATCGAAACTCCGATAGTTGGAACTAAAATTTCCGTTGATCGAAAATTTCTGACTCGGTTTGGTGCCGCCGTACATGTAAAAGCCGTACTGCGAAGTCGAACGCTCGGGTCCGCCAAAGAACGCTCCCGCGTGAGTCGCGGTGCGCTTCAGGCCAAACTCTTCTTCGAACACCCGCTCGTAACCGTTGTTAAAGCCGAAGCCGAAGAACGTGTTGTGCTGAAAAGTGAAGCCCACGCTGGACTCGTGATTGAAATTCTGGCTCAGCCCCTGCCAATTAAAGTTCGTGTTGACACTATCGTTGAAGTTCCAACGAATCAGCTTCGCTTTCGGCTTCTGGTCCGTAACGTAACCAACATACGCGCCCGCGAAATTTGTGTTCAGCCGTCGCGTGAATCCGAGGTCCGCGCGATAGTCCTGCGTTTGGCCGTTGCCGTTCCCGCCGTAGTAAAAGTTGCGCCCGTCGCGGTTGTATTGCCAGCGATAAGCCAGGCCATTGCCGGTCCGATAGTAATTGTTGGTTTCGCCGGGCCGGTTAGGATCTTTCGGCGCCGGATCGAAACCCACAAAACATCCTTCCGATGGTCCTGGCCGGTGCGCATCCGATGCCGGCTCAAAGAAACATCGTCGCGAAGTCGTGGCCGCCACCTGGAAGCGAAACGTCTTCTGCTTGCTGATTTTGATTTGTCCGTCGATGCCGAGAAGTTGATTATGCTTCTCGATAAAGTTGTAACTCGTCATCACCAGACCGATGTATGACTGCTTGCCGACGTCGCGCTTCAGACGAAGAATGCCGACGTACGCGTTCTTATCGATGAAGCGCGCGATGCCGGCCAGCGAGGCGGGATCCTGTTGCCGCTCCTCTTCGCTAAAATTACCGGGCGCGTTGTCGCTCGCCACCAGCAGCCCAAAAGTATTTTTGCCGCGTTTGCCCGAGAGCTTCACCGCAATATCGGGATCGACAATCGAGCGCGTGTGCACGGCCTGAATGGGCGTCTGAAAAATATCGATGCCTTCGAGGAAGAACGGCCGCTTCTCTTCAAAGAAAATCGGGAAGCGCTGGTTCGCAGTTACGACTGTCTGATCGGCTTCGACCTGCGCAAAGTCTGGATTCACGGCGAGATCGAGAGTCACTGTCGGCGTCAGGCTGTATTTCGCCGTGACCCCGACGTCAAACTTCAGCGGCTCGTTGAGCAGCCGGCCGGGATCCATGCGCGCGGGATTGACGGCGAGGTCCGCGGGCGTCAAGGCACTCACTCTTTTGCCCGTTTCGGAAACCGTGACGCTGGGAATTACTTCGAGCGTACGCTCAGTGGAAATATTTTCCAGACCTGTGATGTGACCCTGCTGGGCCAGTTGAGACGAGATGTCGCGCGAATTAGGCATCCACGCGTCCATCTCATCGTTGAATCGATCGATGTTTCGCCAGAGGTCAATGCCCCAGAGCTTTCCTTTACCGGCTTCGTAGCGCAGGGACTTGAAAGGAATCGCGACCTCAAGAGTCCAGCCATCGCTCGTGATCACGCCTTTCGATTCCATCACGATATCGACGCTGAAGTCTGTGCCCGATCCCTCGGTCATAATGCCGTCGGCCTGAACTCCCAAAGGGTTCCAACCCAACACATACGCGCGCCGCTGATCGTTAAAGGTGTCGAGGAACACGCGCACGTTGTCTTCATTAAAGACTTCGTCACGTTTGGCGACGGTCGCGCGAATTTTGTCGGGCTCGTCATAACAATGGAAGGCGAGATAGAGAGTTCGCGAATCGTATCCGATCATCGCTTCGGTGGGCTTTGAAGGGGCGATGTTGTCACCTGGATTAATTTGGTGGAAATCCTTGAAGACGGCTGCCGTTTTCCAGATTTCATCGTCCAGCTTGCCGTCGATTACCGGCGGATGTTCGAAGCGCGGAATGCTGATAGGCTTGGCTTTTTCCGGAGGGATGACGACGGTATGTTTCGCGGCTTTCGGAGGCGGCGATGGCGAGACAGACTGCGCCGCGGCAGCGATGCACAAGCACAACAGCCATACGAGCGGGGCGAGTCGCTTTGAGATCTTCACACGTACTTGCCGAACACTAGACGGTACTTCGCGCGAAATAGTTAACTTGCTTGAGGTCGCCTGGGGACTTCGGGACGCTGCAAACCCTTAGACGATTAGATCACGCGACCTGTTCCCATTATTTTTAAGCGATCGTGGAATTTTGTTTTGCTGGATTGTTAAGGGATGAGTCGGATCAACCGAAGCTCTTCCTGAACAGATAAGACATCTTGATGAAGACCGTACGCCCGTTCCGCCGGAAACCAGGTTCGAGTTGTCCGCTGAAGGGGCTGTAGCCGTTCCGCGTGAGATCGTCGTTGTAGCCGATGTAAAGCGCGGTACCGGGATTCGGCGTCCAGCCGAACAGAAATTGGCCTTTGTAGCTTGCAGCGAGTGAATCGAAATCAATCCGGCCGCGCGCAAAAATGAAGCGCGTGAACTGGTACGTCGCTTTGGCAGAAATGATGTTTTCGTCAAAGGCCAGACGACCGGTGTCGTACCGTCGCAGCCTCTGCTTGGTGTAACTCAAATTGATGCTGAGCGGCTTCGACGGCGTGTAGTTTATCCCGCCATTGAAATTAAAGAACGTGCCGGGGCCGGGATCCTGTGGCGCTCGGCACTGCACCGGCAACGAACCGCCGGCGGGCAGTATGGCCGGATTGCAGAGTCCCACGGACGCTGCGAAACGTTGAGTGACAGCCGGGATACTGACCCGCGGATAATTTGGTCCGGCCCCAAAGTCGTAATCCAGGTTGCCGTACGATTGGTCGACGAAGAAATTGAAATTGAATTTCTGATTGACGTTCGACTGTCCCCAGAGATACGCGCCGCCATTCGGATGGGAACGCTCAGCGTCATCGCCCCAGAACGTGCACTTATTCTGCTGCGCACAACTCGTCCCAAAGAATTTTCGCGACGGGCCGAACTCTTCTTCAAACACTCGCTCGTAACCAATGTCGACACCCACGCCCACCGAAGTCTGTCGCGGGAAGTTCCACTGCATCTGGGTTTCGTTGTTGTAGGATTGCAGGTTACCGCTCCAATCGAAATTGGTCCCGAACGAGTTGTAAGCCCGCCACGAAATCAGCTTCGCTTTCGGATGCGGCTCAGAATTGTAGCGCACGAACAGGTTATGGTTGTTCGTGTTGATGCGGCGATTGAACCCGAGATCGGATCGGTAGTAACGCGTGCGACCGACGGTTGAATACTCGTAACCAAAGTGACGGCCACTCATGTTGTAATCAGTCGCGTAGATGAAACCATTCTCGGGCCGGCTGAACGATCGGCCTTCATCCGGATAGAAGAAGTTCTCGCGCGAATGCGTCACCAGCACCTGGGCATTGAAGGTGGTGACCTTATTGATTCTCAACTTGGTGTCGATGCCGCCGAGTTGGTTGTACTGATCGACGAAACGCCGGTACGTGCCCAGAAATCCGATGAACGAATCTTTCGTGCCGAGGTCGTGCTTCAGACGAAGAATGCCGGCGCTCGCGTTCTTGTCGACCAATCGCGGGTCGGCAAACAGGCGCTCTTCCGCGCTGTAATTGCCCGGAGCGTTGTCCGAGGCCACCAGCAATCCGAAGGTGTTGCGATCGAGTTTGCCGGTGAGCTTGACGGCAAAGTCTGGATCCACAATCGTGCGCGTGTGTACTGCCGCTATCTGACTGTTGAAAATGTCGATGCCTTCAAGAAAGAACGGACGCTTCTCAGGAAAGAAAATCGGAAACCGCTGATTGGCGGTCACCACCAATTGATCCGATTCGATCTGCGCAAAGTCCGGGTTCAGCGCAAAGTCCAGCGTCACATTCGGTGTGATCGTGTACTTACCAGTCAAACCGGGATCGAGATGGATCGGCTCATTCACCAGCCGGCCCGGATCGAGCATGCCCGTCGCCAGTTGCGCCGGCGACAGAGTCGCTTTGCACTTGGCGGTTTCAGAAACAGTCAAACTGGGAATCAACTCGAGGGTGCGCTCAGTCGAAATTCCGTCAAGACCCGTGAGATGGCCCTCCTGCGCCAACCAGCTCGAGTTGTCCCGGCTGATCGGCATCCACATGTCCAGTTCGTTATTGATCCGCTTGATCCGCCGCCAGAAGTGCGCGCCCCAAAGTTTGTCTTTGCCGGCGACGTAGCGAAGTGATTTGAAGGGAATGGCGACTTCGACAACCCAGCCGTCTGAGGTCACGCTGCCTTTCGATTCCATCACGATGTCCGGATTGAAGTCTTCGCCGTTGTCGGTCCAACTTCCGTCGGCCTGGACACCGAGCGGATTGAAATCAAACTCGTAGGCTTTGCGTCCGTCGTTGAAAGTGTCGAAGAGAATGCCGACGTAGTCGTCGTTGAAGATGTTGTCGCGCTTGGCGATGGTGGCGCGCACTTTGTCGGGCTCGTCGTAGCAATGAAAAGCGATGTAGAGGAACTTCGCATCGCGTCCCAGGAATACTTCGGTCGGCTTCGAAGGCGCGATGTTATCGCCGGGCTGAACCTGATAGAAATCTTTCAGCACCGTGGCGCTCTTCCATACTTCATCGTCGAGCTTGCCGTCGATGACCGGAGGCCGCTCGAATTTCGGCAGGTTCACCGGGTTCTTCTTTTCCGGAGGCAGTTCGATTCCGGATTTGGGAGCCGTGGTCGATGATGAACTCGCCGATTTGTCGGCAGCCCTGGGCGAGCCCGCCGGCGCAGGTTTGGTGAGCGACGATTGCGCCAAAGATGGAACTACACTGATAGTTAATAGGCTGATTAATAGGAAAAACCTTTTCATGAAAACCCGCTTGGCGCAAAAAACTTTCGAGGCAGCGCCGTTAATTTTTTTCGTGCTGATCAGAACAAGAACGCGTTCGGAAAGGAGACGAACACTGAGCTACGTTCCTGTTCTTTTTAAAGTTCGTGTCAGGGGGAACTCTTTACAATTCTTTACAAACCACCTGGGTACCCGGCCGTTTCGGCTGCTGACTCTCTAACACCGCGGGCGCGCGTTTCGTGGCAGCCGGGATGCCTGCGTACCCGGATTCATCAAAAACTCAGACGCAGTTGCGCGAAGATGCGCCTGTTGCCTGCGCCCTGACTGCCACTCGGACCGAAGCCGCCATACTGGTTCACGTTGAGGGATTGACCAAAGTAGGGCGACGACAGATTTCCGACAGGGTTTCCCAGATTCACGTTATTAAAAAGATTCAGGAAGTTCACCGACGCCTGTAGCGAGTAGCGCTTTGCTTCGGGAGGTCCTGAGGGCCTGGCCGCGGGCGCCGTTGCTCCACTGGTCTTATTCGCCGGAGCCGCAGCCGCAGCTCCACTGCCGTTGTTCGTGGCCGCTGCCCTCGCATGATTCGCCGAGGGCATCTCACCAAACGTCCAGGTCTTCATCACGCGCAGGTTGACCGAGAAAAATCCCGGGCCGTGCCCGTAGTTACGCGGGATAAGCTTCTCGCCGGGCGCGGGCCGCAGATTGAAATTGCCAAAGCGCGTGCAGACTATGTTCACCGCTGGATTAGCACAGTTCGTTCCGGCCGGAGCGAATGATGGACGTTCAGTGAACAGGTCGTCGAGGTTGGTGTCCTGACCCGTAATGATGTTGTAGGGACGGCCGCTACCGGCATTGATGAACGGATTAAGCGAAATCCCCCACCATGGCAGGTTGAATGTCCCGAATGCGTTTAGGCGATGACGAATGTCGCCACCCGCCCGACCGTACTCACCGCTCAGGTCGTACATGTTCACCGGGAACAGACCGCCACCCTGACCGTCACTGTTGTTGTTCGACTTGCCCCAGTTGTAATTCGCGACAAACGAAATTGCTTTCGAGAACCGGCTGTTGACGCTGACGAAGATCTGTTCCTGATTGAACGAGCCAGTCGCCTCGTATTGATAAATCTCGCCGACGTTGCCGTTGGGCCGAACGCCGTTCGGGTTGGTTGAAGTAATCGTCCCCGGCAATGGTTGGTTGATGTCGCGCGCGCGGACCACGTGCGTGATGTGCAGGTAATATGCGCCGGCGGTCAGCGTCGTACGATGCGGCAGTTGTCGCTCCATCTGAACGGCCTGGAAAAGAAACGTCGGCGTGTGGAACAACGGATCGACCTGCCATTTGATCGTCTGCGACTGCGGCAAAGTGCTCACGGCCGGCACATTCGGAAAGGCAT
>Ga0207686_10000987_pt1 | contig 16937 bp, 19 predicted proteins | sample KBSM24metaG_FD_184396 | JGI IMG/M metagenome (GOLD analysis project Ga0207686, IMG submission 184396) | Miscanthus rhizosphere microbial communities from Kellogg Biological Station, Michigan, USA - KBS M2-4 metaG (SPAdes) (version 2) | ecosystem: Host-associated > Plants > Roots > Rhizosphere >...
ACGACACGGAAGGCGAACTGAAGCCGGGAAACGCCGCGTACGCGCAGATCCGCCTCGAGGCGCCCGTGGTCGCCGTCGCCGGCGACCGATTCGTCATCCGCCGCTACTCGCCGGCGTACACGATCGGCGGAGGCGTGATCCTCGACGCGCATCTGCCGAAGTTGAGCCGCGGCACGCGGCGCGAGATCTTCGACACGCTCGCGAACGGCACGCTGCCGGAACGCGTCGAGCTGATGGCGAAGCTGCAGGGACTGCGCGGCCTTCCGCTCGATGAGCTGCAGGCGCGCACCGGCATCCGCGGCGAGCGTCTGGCGAAGGAGCTGAAGCGCGTGCCCAACGTGGTCACGGTCGGAACGACATACCTGCACAACGACGTGCTCGCGGACTTCCGCAAGCGGGCCATGGAGCTCCTCGACCGCTACTTCAAAGAGAACAAGATGGCGATCAACGTGCCGAAGGGAGAGTTCATCCAGAAGCTTATCCCCGCCGGCGCGCCGGTGAACTTTCTCCTCGGCGACCTCGCCAATCAGAAGATCGCGGTCGTGCAGGGCGACGCCCTCGATATCCCGGGCCGCTCGAAGACGCTCGGCGGCGCGGAAGGAGAGCTGGCGCGGAACATCGAGTCGCGATTCGCCGAGGCTGGACTGCAGACGCCCGCGGTCTCGGAGATCATCAAGGCCATTCCGCAGAAGCCGAAGGTGATCGAAGGCGTGATCGCCTACCTGGTGAAGCAGGGAACGCTGATCCGGCTCGCCGAGGGCGTGTACGTGCACCGCGGTGCGATCGCCGCCGCGCGGGAGAAGCTGGCCGCGAAAAAGGGGCAGACCATCGACGTCGCGCAGTTCAAGGACCTCTTCGCGATCTCGCGCAAAGTCGCGATTCCGTTGCTCGAGTACTTCGATCGCGAAGGGGCGACGAAACGCATCGGCGACGCGCGACAGGTGTTGTGAGACAGCGGGCATTTTTTGGTGTGGTGCGCGCCTCCGGCGCGCCTCGGGGGGAAGGCAGAGGCGCGCCAGAGGCGCGCACCACACCAAGCACACTCCACCAAGCTGCCCGCTACGTCAGGCGCGCCATGACCGCCGCCACCACGCGATCGCACCGCGCGTTCCCGAACGGATAGACCGCGTCGAACGTAGCGCCGGTGCGGCGTGCGATACGCTCGCGCACCATCGTCCGCGCGCGGTGGAGGCGCGTTTTCACGACGTCCTCGGAGAGGTCGAGACAGGTCGCGGCTTCAGCGGTGGTGAGACCCTCGACGTCGCGCAGCACGAGCACCGTGCGATACATCGCCGGCAGCGCCTCCAGCTCCGACTCGACGACCTCGCGCATCTGCGACGCGTGCGCCTGCTGTTCCGGATCGGGCATCGCCGACTCGATCGCCATCATCGCCTCCTCGCCTCCGTCCCACCCGTTTCGCTTGCGCTTCTTCAGCCGCGCCAGCGCTTCGTTCACCGCGATGCGCGTCAACCACGTCGAGAACTGCGCGCGCTCCTCGAACTGACGCAGATGCGAATACGCGTTCAGATACGCCTGCTGCATCGCGTCCTCGCTTTCCTCGTCGGTGCCGAGAATCGCGCGCACGGCGCGATAGACGCGCTGGTTGTAGCGGCGCATCAGAATCTCGAAGAGCGCGGTGTCGCCCGCGACCACACGGGCGACGACTTCGGAGTCGGAGAGCTGCTCGCTTGCGGCGAGCGCGTGAACGGCGTTCATCATCTCTTCATTGGAGTGTTCGGGCGCGATTTGGTGACAGTCATGTCTCGATAGCCTCGAGGAACCGCAAGCAGAGCCTCCGGGACATTCTGCTCCCGGATCGCGATGACTTCGCGGTCGACGACAAGTTTCGACTTCCCGTACGGCAGCTCGCTGTGATCGAGGAGCGGGAACGCGCGCGTGCCGGTGAGCGCCGCATCGGCGTTGCGCATCATCGGCGCGAGCGGCGAGGACGCGCCGTCGCTGGCCTGCATCATCGCAAACAGGCCATGAGGAATCGCACGGTGCTCGGCGAGCCACAACTCGCGCCGATACGCGCCGGCCTCGATCCGCGTCTCCTCGGCCGTCACGCCGTGCATCGGCCGCTTCGCGCCGGTCGGCGTGGCTCTCGCGCGCGGGTAATACTCGGGCAATGCCGCGGCGAGCGCCTGACGATGTTTCTGAAGGAGTGAGTCCAGCGACTCGGTCCGCACGGTCTTCGCGACGTCGTCGACGAACGTGACCGATTTCGCGTTCGTATCGAACAGCCGCCATTGATCCAGCTCGTCCGTGCTCCTCGCGCGGCCGCGGGCGATGACGAGCGTGTGCGCGTAGGTCTTGTTCTCGGGCTGGATGGTGGTGCGGATCGTGACGACCGTCGCGCGCACCTGTGGACCGGCCGCCGCCGCCGGTTTCTTCGGCGGCGGCTGTTTACATGCGAGGCAAACGAGGACGAGAAGAATTCCGAAACGTCGCCGCCTCATTCTTTCGCGTCGTACCAGCTCCTCCCCCAATGCGCGTCAACCGCGAGCGGGACGGCCAGCGGGTAGATCCTCTCCATCGTCTCTTTCACGATTCCTGCCACCCCGGCCGCGTCCGGCTCCGGCGCTTCGATCACGATCTCGTCGTGCACCGTAAGCAGCATCCGCGCGGTGTCGCCGAGCTTCTTGTCGAGCGCGATCATGGCCATCTTCAACAGATCCGCGGCAGTGCCCTGGATCGGCGCGTTCGTCGCCATCCGCTCCGCGTTTCCGCGCACGGTGAACGAGCGATTGTGAATTTCCGGGATGTAGCGCACGCGCCCGAACAGCGTCGTTACCTTTCCCGTCGTCCGCGCTTCCTCGAGCGTGCGGTCGAGGTACTCCTGGATCTTCGGATAGCGCGAGAAGTACGCGTCGATCCACGCCTTCGCCTCGGCGGTCGAGATGTTCAGCTCATTCGACAGACGGAACGCCGACATGCCGTACAACACGCCGAAGTTGATCGTCTTCGCCGCGCGGCGCTGCTCCGCGGTCAGCTCTTCCTCGGGGATGCTGAACATCCCGGACGCCGTCGCGCGATGAATGTCCGCGCCGCTGCGGAACGTCTCGATCAGCGACTCGTCCTGCGAGATGTGCGCGAGGATGCGCAGCTCGACTTGCGAGTAGTCCGCCGAGAGCAGCACCCATCCCTCGTCGGCGACGAAGGCCTTGCGAATCTCGCGGCCGGTCTGCGTGCGGATCGGGATGTTCTGCAGATTGGGATCGGATGACGACAAGCGTCCCGTCGCCGCCACGGCCTGATTGAACGTCGTGTGCACGCGGCCGTCTTTCCCCAGGAGCTGAGGAAGGGCGTCGATGTAGGTGCCCTTGAGCTTGTGCAGCTCGCGATGCTGGAGGATGAGCTGCGGCACGGCGAAGCCGTGGGTCGCCAGCTCTTCGAGCACCTCCACGCTCGTCGAGTAGCTCTTCGTCGTCTTCGTTTTCTTGATGACCGGGTAGTTCAGTTTCTCGAACAGGATGTGCCCGAGCTGGATCGGCGAGTTGATGTTGAACTCCATCCCCGCCTCGGCATAGATGCGCCGCTCGAGGTCCGCCAGCTGCGCGCCCATCGTCGACGACATCGTGCGGAGAAGATCGACGTCGACGCGGATGCCGCGCTCCTCCATCCGCGCGAGGACGGGAAAGAGCGGCATCTCGATGCGCTCGTAGATGTCGACGAGCGCCGGCTCCTTGCGCAGCTCGGGCTCGAGGACTTGCTGCAGCGCGAAGACAACGTCCGATTTTTCGCCGAGGTATTGCTGGTAGGGACCGAGCCGCGCGCCGACTTCGTGATCGAGCTCGAAGAGCGGCGCGGTCTTCTGCACGTCCTTGCGCGCGAGCACGTCCTGTTTCAAACGGTCGCGGGCGATGTTCGGGAGAGCGTGGCTGGGGAGGCCGGGATTGATGACGTACGACATCAGCATCGCGTCCGACCATCGCCGCGGAACGGGCAGTTGGGCAGCACCTAAACGCCGCTCCTGCGCTTTTGCGTCGTACGTAACGAACGTCTTGTCGGACGCGAACAGCTCGCGCAGCGCGGCGGTCATCTCCGCGGTGCCGCCGAGGGACTCGGCGATCGGGACGAGCAGGGAGTCGGCGGGCTTGGTCGAAAGTGAGACCGCGATCGGCGCGTCGAAGCCCTCGACCGTCTCCGGCTCGATCCACACCGCGATCGCGTCGCCTTTCGCGTACTCGCGAATCTCGTCCGCCGACGTCGCAATGCGGTACTCGCGCGGCGCCTGCGGCGCCTCGGGCAGGAACTCCTGCATCAGCGACGCGAACTCGAGCCGCGAGAAGACGTCGTGCAGCTTCGCGCGGTCGGGATCGCTGCGGCGCAGCGTGTCGAAGTCGATGTTCAGATCGAGATCGCACTTGATCTTCGCCAGCTCGCGCGAGAGGAACGCCTTGTCGCGATGCTCCTCGAGCTTCTTGCGCATCGCGGACTTCGGGACCTGATCGAGGCTCTCGTAGACGCCCTCGAGTGAGCCGAACTGCTGGATCAGCGACTTCGCACCCTTCTCGCCGATGCCGGGAACGCCGGGGATGTTGTCGATCGCGTCGCCCCAGATTGCCATCACGTCGACGACTTTCTCCGGCGGCAGCCCGAACACCTCCGCGACTCCGCTCGCGTCGTACATCACCTCGCGGCCGGTGTGGTAGAGGCGGATGCCGTCGCCGACGAGCTGGAAGAAATCCTTGTCGCTCGTGGCGATGACGACGTTGTAGTCGCGGTCGCGCGCGGTGCAGGCGAGCGAGCCGATGAAGTCGTCGGCTTCCCACTCCGTCGAACGGATCACCGGAATGCGAAAGCCCTCGAGGACTTCGTACACGAGCGGGATCTGCACGACGAGATCGTCGGGCATCGGCTTGCGGTCTTTCTTGTAGTCCGCGTACTGCGTCGTGCGCGCCGTCTCCCGCCCCTCGTCGAACGCGACGGCGATGCAATCCGGCTCGTGATCCTTGAGCAGCTTGCGAAGCGTGGTGACGAACCCATATACCGCGTTCGTCGAGAACCCCGCGGAGTTCGTCAGATTGCGGATGGCGTAGTAGGAGCGATAGACGTTATTGGAGCCGTCGATGATGAACAGACTGGGGCGCTTTTTCGGCACGGGGGCGGATTGTACCCACCCGCCCGCCCGGTTGCGCGGTTTCCTACCGCCCGCCCGCCGGTTTTCCACCCGGCCGCACACCCGTTACGCCACGCGCGCCTCCGGCGCGCTGTTTTTCGCGCTGAACAGCGCGCGCCTCTGGCGCGCGCGTGGCGTAACGGGTGTGCGGTTGGGGGAAAACCGGGGCGTGGGCGGGCGGGAGCAACCGCGCAACCGGGTGGGCGGAAGGGCTATAAAGCACTAACGGAGCCTTTCGGCTCCGTTTGTGGTACATCGGGCTGGACCGCTGCGGCCAGTTGGTAGGGTTCAAGGAAGCTAAGTGAGTAATCGTCCAAAATCGGTCCAATAGTCAAGGAGGGAGCCCGCAGCGGCCACTTTGCGCAGGCGAGTGAGATGGGACCCGCGCATATGCGGTTTCGCAATCCATGTCGAAACCTGATTCATCGTGCTCCGACTCTCTGCTAAAAACAGGCCAACCTCGGAGAAACGGGGCAAAAAAGCGCCTCGCGCACTTCGTTGCAGCGGTCGCAACCGCAGAAATCTCAGGAATCAAGCGACATACGGCATTCGCTTGTGAAAAAAGGTTCATGCGGTGAGATGTCATTTTTCGATGGAAACTTTTTCCTCGCATCGCTCTCAGGTTGCAATTCTGACCACCTGCCATTGAGAAATGAATGACCATCGCTGCGCTACTGCTTGGTTCCACAACGCTTAACGCTCAGTCGCGAGCAGCGCGTTGAGGTCCGCGAGCAATCGCTCGAGCGGAAGCTCGTAGCCGGTTGCCACCTGCTCCAGCGTCTCGTCGCTCGCGCGCTCGCAGCCGTTGCAGCCGCCGATGTGATACGCGGCGAACACCCATCGCGCATTCGGATGGATCTGCAGCGCCTCCGCGACGCGTGTTTCCGGCGAGAACATGGGCGTTCATTCTACCGATAGAATGCGGCCCATGAAGGTGCGGCTGCTTTTCTTCGCCGTCCTGCGCGACATCGCCGGCACCGACGCGGCCGAGTGGTCGCTCGACGAGGGAACGACGGCAAGCGACGTCTGGCAGCGGCTGCGCGGCGCGTACGCGCAACTCTCCGATTACACGCAGCCGCCGATGATCGCGGTGAACGAGAGCTACGCCGGGCCGGAGACGGTGCTGCGCGAAGGCGACGAGCTGGCGTTCATTCCGCCGGTGGCCGGAGGATGACGCAGATGGCGGACATCAGACGGCAGACGGCGGAAGACTCACGTTCCTACACTCCGCTTCTGCCATCTGCCATCTGCCATCCGCCGTCCGAATCATGACCTACCTCACCGACGCTCCCATCGACTCGCACGCTCTCATCGCGCGCGTCGTGCGCCCCTCTGACGGCGCGTACGTGCTCTTCGAAGGCGTCGTGCGCAATCACCACGAGGGAAAAGCAGTCGAGTCGATTTTCTACGACGCCTATCGTCCAATGGCGGAGAAAGAGATCGAGGCAATCGTCCGCGACGTCGAACGCGAGTTTCCCGATGTCGCCGTCGCGGTCCTGCATCGCCTCGGGCATCTCATCGTCGGCGACGCATCGATCGCGATCGTCGCGGCGTCGCCGCATCGTGCCGAGGCGTTCGGAGCGTGCCGGATGATGATCGACCGGATCAAGGAAACGGTTCCGATCTGGAAGAAAGAGCGCGGTCCGGACGGCGAGGAGTGGGTGGGATGGCAGGGCCGATGCTGAACGAGATCACGCCGCTGCCCGCCGCGAGCGTGATCGTGCTGCGCGACGCGCCGCTGGAAGTACTCCTGCTGCGACGGAACGCCAACAGCTCGTTCGTCCCGAACGCGTGGGTGTTCCCGGGCGGCATCGCCGAGGCGAATGAGAGCGTGCGGGAGACCGCGGCGCGCGAGACGCGCGAGGAGGCAGGCATCACGCTCGATCCGGAAGAGCTCGTGCCGGCCTCTCGCTGGATCACGCCGGTCGGGATCCCGAAGCGATTCGACACCTGGTTCTTCCTCGCGAGAGTCGCGCGCGACGTGACGGTCACGATCGACGGAAAAGAGATCGTCGAAGCGATCTGGATCGGGCCCTCGAGCGCGCTCGCGCGGCGCGATCTGCACCTGGTGTTCCCGACGATCAAGAACCTCGAGGCGATCGCGGGCTTCGACTCGGCGGACGCGCTCATCGCCTCGCGGCGCGGCGCTCGCATCGAGCCGGTGCAGCCCGTGCTGATCGACGGGAAACCGGTGCTGCCATGAACATCCGCTCGATCACCGCTCCGAATCCCGGCCCGTTCACGCTCGACGGCACGCGCACTTATCTCCTCGGCGAGCACACGGTCCTCGACCCGGGGCCGGCGATCGAGTCGCACATCGACGCGATCCGCACCGCGATGCCGGACCTGCGCACGATCCTCATCACCCACCGCCACCCCGATCACGCGCCCGCCGCGATTCCGCTGATGGAAGCGACCGGCGCACGCATCATCGCGCCGGCCGGCGTGCTCGAGGAGACCGATACGATCGTGAGCGACGGCGATGTGATCGACGACATCGAGGTCATCGCCACGCCAGGCCACACCAGCGAACATGTCTGCTACCTCACCGCCGCCGGCGATCTCTTCACCGGCGACACGATCCTCGGCGCCGGCACGACCGCGATCTTTCCGCCCGACGGCCACATGGGCGATTACCTCCGCTCGCTCGAGAAACTGCGCGCGCGCAACCCGCGGCGCATTCATCCCGGACACGGCCCCACGCGCGACGACGCCGTCGCGCTCATCGACGAATACATCGCCCACCGCCTCGAGCGCGAACGGCAGGTCCTCGAGGCCCTCGCGCGCGGCGCGATGTCGATCCCCGAAATGCGCGCGCAGATCTATCCCGATCTCGACGAGCGGCTCCACCGCGCCGCCGAGATCCAGCTCAGCGCGCATCTGATCAAGTTGGAGGAAGAAGGAAGGGTTCCTCGGGACCGAGGGACCGTTCTTAACGCGGGATCACGTTTCGAACGAACAGCTTGTTGATGTAGTACGTCTCGTCCTCGTCGTCGATGCGGAAGAACACCTCGCGCGGATCGTTCAGCACGTCGGAAACGCGCGAGAGCTCGCGCGGGCGGTCGCCGATCGGGATCACGCCTTCGATGCGCGTGCCGTCCACGAGCTCGACGATCGTCAGCTTCTCCACGATCGTGTCGTCGAGGTCGATGATCTCCGGGAGCTTCTCGTAGCGCATCCAGAGGATCTGATCGCGGTTTAGCATCTTCGCCACGCCGCCGGCCATCATCGGGAAGAAGCGGCGGCGGCCGTTGAGGTAGTCGGCGACGGTCTCCGGCCCTTCGCGTCTATCCGAGAACGGCGCGAGATAGAGGAAGTGCTCCTCGGGATCCATTCCCGTGACGGCGACCGTTACGGCCACCTCGATCATCGGCACCTGGAAGGTCACGAGCGGAATGATAGCGGCATAGAATGCGCGCCGACATGGGCCACAAGGATTTCATCGAGATTCATGACTACACCGCCGGGGAAGTCGCCGCGATCTTCGAGCTCTCCCGCGACATCAAGGCGAAGCCGAAAACGTACGCCGACGCGCTCGAGGGACAGACCCTGGCGATGATCTTCGAGAAGTCCTCGACGCGAACGCGGGTCTCGTTCGAGGCCGGTATGTTCCAGATGGGCGGACACGCGCTGTTCCTCTCTTCGCGCGACATTCAGCTCGGCCGCGGAGAGCCGATCCACGACACCGCGCGCGTGCTCTCGCGCTACGTCAACGGCATCATGGCCCGCACGTTCGCGCACAAGACCGTCACCGATCTCGCGCAGTACGCCAGCATTCCGGTGATCAACGGGCTCACCGATCTCTCGCATCCGTGCCAGGCCATGACGGACTACTTCACGGCCTGGGAAAAATTCGGCGGGGAGCTGAAGGGCCGCAAGATCGCGTACGTCGGCGACGGCAACAACATGGCTCACTCGCTGATGTTCGGCGCGCCAAAATTCGGCATGGACATCGCCGTGGCCACTCCCGCCGGCTACGCGCCCGATCCGGCGGTCGTCGCGCAGGCGGCCGAAGACGCGAAGGCCGCGGGCACGAAGATGCTGATCACGACGTCGATCGAAGAAGCGGTTCGCGACGCGGACGTCGTCGAGACCGACGTCTGGGCCTCGATGGGACAGGAAGCGGAGGCCGAGAAGCGGAATCGCGATTTCCAGGGATGGATCGTCGATCAGCGGGTGATGTCGATCGCCAGGCCCGAAGCGATCTTCATGCACTGCCTTCCCGCGCATCGCGGCGAGGAAGTCGCGGCGGAAGTGATCGACGGCCCGCAGTCGGTGATCTATGACGAAGCCGAGAACCGGCTGCACGTGCAGAAGGCGATCCTGTACTCGCTCATGAAGCAATGACCGACGCGCGCACCCGTCACGGCCGCGGCCTGGCCGTCGTCATCCTCCTGACGCTGGTCTTCTTCGCGCTGCTGGCGATGATCATCGTCAAGGCGGGGAAGGAGGAGCCGAAAGAGGTCCGCACGAGCGAGACGCTCACCGTGCTTCCGGCGAGCATCCGCATCCGCACCGAGCCGCATGCGCGCGCGCCGGTGGTGACGCAGGCCAAGAGCGGCAATCGCGTGACGCTGCTCGAGGATCGCGGCGCATGGGTGCGCGTCGAGACCGAAGAGGGTCTTTCCGGATGGGCCGAGCGTGCCTATCTCGAGCGCACCGCCGAACGGCAGCGGCGTCTCGCGCGCTACGAGGCCATCCGGCGCCTGCCTCCGCTGCGCGGCGTGGCCACCGATCGAACGCAGTTGTACGCGGGACCGGGGATTTTCTATCCGCTCGTCGGCGATCTGCCGAGGAGCAGCGGCGTGGTCGTGTTCACCCGCGATCATGATTTCTACGCCATCGATCACAACGGCTCGATCGCGTACGCGAACGTCGATGCGATCGATGTCAGCTCGACGGGAACGCGGCAGCTCGACGTGCAGACTTCGAGCGCCGGCACCGTACCGCTGGGAACGACGGAGACCGCGCCGCCGGTCGCGGACAAGGGCGAGATCGCGCCGCTGCCGATTCCGGTCCCCGCGCCCGCGCCGGAACGGATCGAGCCGGCCGGCGGCGTCTACAACGCGGTTCCGCCGGGAGGAACGCAGCCTGAAGAAGTCGATCGCGTGATTCCGAGGTATCCGAGCGCCGCGCGTCGCGCGAGCATCGCCGGGCCGGTCGTCGTCCGCGGCATCGTGCGCAAGGACGGCACGATCGATAACGTCGAGATCATCCGCGATCTCCCCTACGGCCTCGGCGAATCCGCGCGTCAGGCGGTGAGCCGCTGGCGATTCCGCCCCGCGACGTTCGCCGGAGAGCCGATCGACGTGTATTACACGGTGACGGTGAATTTCAAACTGCAGTGATGCGTTTTCTCCGCGTCCATGCATCGCTTCACTTTTCCTGACGCGCCCGGCGATCTCATCGGAGCCCACCTCTCGACCAGCGGAGGCCTGCATACCGCGTTCGAGCGCGCGACCGCGATCGACGCCGCCTCGGCCGCGATCTTCGCGAAGAACTCGAATCAGTGGAAGGGAAAGGAGCTGACCGGCGACGACTGCGCGCGGTTCGCGGAGAAGCGCAACGTGCGGCCGATGCTGACGCACGCGTCCTATCTGATCAATCTCGCGACGACGAACGCGGAGTTTCATCGCAAGTCGCTCGCCGCGATGCTCGACGAGCTCGATCGCGCCGAGCGTCTCGGCATCCACGCGGTCGTGCTGCATCCCGGCGCGCACATGGGCGCCGGTCCGGACGCGGCGATCGATCAGATCGCGCGGTCGCTCGATCGCATCCACGCCGCGCTGCCCGATCATCGCGTGGTGACGCTCCTCGAGACGTCCGCGGGCCAGGGCTCCTGCGTCGGCTGTTCGTTCGAAGAGCTCGGGCGCATGATCGACCTCGTCGACGACAAGCAGCGCGTCGGCATCTGCTTCGACACCTGCCACGTCTTCGCGGCCGGTTACGAGATCCGCACGCGGGACGGATACGCGCGGACGATCGACGAGATGGAGCGCCACGTCGGTCTCCACAACGTCGGCGCGTTTCATCTCAATGACTCGAAGAAACCGCTCGGCTCCAGGGTCGACCGCCACCAGCACATCGGCGAAGGCGAGATCGGCCTCGAAGCGTTCCGCCTCCTGCTGAACGACCCGAGGTTCAAGCACCTCCCGAAGGTGATCGAGACGCCGAAGACCGTGGAGACGGTGAGCGATCGGCGGAACCTGCGCGTGTTGAGGGCGCTGATCGGACGGGAGAAGTCTCAGCGTCGCAGAGCCGCACGGTCTCATCGAGCCCACCCGGCCCTGTGAGACGAATCACGCGGACCTGTGCGCGCCGTGTTGCCCCTCGCGCGACATTTCGTCTACATTCCCCCGCGCTATGGCAGACCGCATCGCGCCTCCGACTTCCGGCACTCGCATTGGCTATGAGAACAACCGCATCGTCGTGCCTGACGATCCGATCATTCCGTACATCGAAGGGGATGGAACGGGTCCCGACATCTGGCGTGCGACGCGGTACGTGATCGACGGCGCCGTTGAAAAAATCTACGGTGGCCGCAGGAAGATCACCTGGCACGAGGTCTTCGCCGGCGACAAGGCTTTACAGAATCTCGGCGAGTACCTTCCGCAGGAAACGCTCGATCATCTCCAGCACTATCGCGTCTCCATCAAGGGTCCGCTCTCAACTCCCGTCGGCGGCGGCATCCGCTCGCTGAACGTCACGCTGCGCCAGGTGCTCGACCTCTACGCCTGCGTGCGCCCCGTGCGCTATTTCGACGGCGTGCCTTCACCGGTGCGCGCACCGGAGAAGGTGAACATGGTGATCTTCCGCGAGAACACGGAAGACGTGTACGCGGGCATCGAGTGGCCGGCCGGCTCCGAGGGAGCGAACGCGGTCATCGATTTCCTCAACAACATGGAGCGCCGCGCGGCGGCGAAGATCCGCGACGGATCGGCGATCGGAATCAAGCCGATTTCGGAGTTCGGCTCGAAGCGCTTGGTGCGGAAGGCGATCGAGTACGCGATCGCGACGAAGCGCGACTCGGTGACGCTCGTGCACAAGGGCAACATCATGAAGTTCACCGAGGGCGCGTTCAAGGATTGGGGATACCAGGTGGCGAAGGAGGAGTTCGGCGACGTCACGATTCAGGAGGCCGAGCTCACCGGTCCCGCGCCCGACGGCAAGATCGTGATCAAGGACCGCATCGCGGACTCGATGTTCCAGCAGGTGCTGCTGCGGCCATCCGAATATTCAGTGCTGGCGACGACGAACCTCAACGGCGACTACATCTCCGACGCCCTCGCCGCGCAGGTCGGCGGCCTCGGCATGGCCCCCGGCTCGAACGAGTCCGACGAAGTCGCGATCTTCGAGGCCACCCACGGCACCGCGCCGAAATACGCGAACCTCGACGCCATCAACCCCGGCTCGCTGATCCTGTCCGGCGTGATGATGCTCCGCCACATGAAATGGAACGAAGCCGCCGACGCCATCGAGCGCGGCGTCGCGAAGACGATCCAGCAAAAGAAAGTGACCTACGACCTCGAACGCCAGATGCAGGGCGCGACGAAGGTGAAAACGAGCGAGTTCGCCAAACACATCGTGGACAACGTGTAAACGTCTGGAGTGCGGCAACGCCAGTTGCCGCTCTCCAACCCGCGACGCCTACCAAATGTAGAACTTTGACGAGTTCTCAAGACCCGAGGGAAACTCGGTCCATGACCGACTGGCCCCACGCCCCGATCCATCGCTTCAACGAATCCGGCATCTACTTCGTCACCGCCGCCACGTACCTCAAACAACACTTCTTCCGCACGCAAAACGCGCTCGACGCGCTTCAAACATCCCTCTTCACAAAGGCAAAACAACACGACTGCTGGCTCCAGGCGTGGGCGTTGTTCTCCAACCATTACCATCTCGTCGTCCGGTGCGAAGAAGGAACGAGCGTCCCGAGGATGCTTCGAGCCTTTCACATCGAAAGCGCAATCGACATCAATCGCATTGACGCGGCGAAGGGCCGTCAGGTGTGGTTTCAGTTTCGGGAGACGCTTCTCACCATCGAGGCGTCGTGGCTCGCGCGGCTGCGGTACACGCACGAGAACGCGGTACATCATGGGCTCGTGGCGGTTGCCGGGCAGTATCCGTGGTGTTCGGCGTCCTGGTTCGAAAGGACGGCGCGGCCGGCGTTTGTGGAGACCGTACAGCGGATGAAGATTGATCGGGTGAGTGTGTATGACGATTTTGCGGCAGCATTGCCGCTGAGTTAGAGAGCGGCAACTGGCGTTGCCGCACTCCAGACGCTACGCGTTGGCGGCGCGGAACTCCAGGAACCATGGTTCTCTGCGGCCGAACTTCGTGGCGAGGGCGGTGCCGACGGCGAAGACGCTGGCGAGGCCCCAGACGATCGTGCCGGCGACGGGGATCATGCGGATGGCGCCGAGGAGGAGGACGCCGATGACGACCATGGCCAGGTCGCCGCGGAGCCATTTGCGGGAGGCGAGTTGCTGGCGGGTGCGCGAGCCGGCGACGAGCGTGCCCACGGCGTGGAAGACGGCGATCATGCCGTAGACCTTCGTCAGAATCGCAAACACCGCCAGTGCGGCGAGGAGCGGAATCCCGACGACGTACGGAACGAGGTAGCTGAACGCGATCGCGGTCAGGACGAAGCTCGTCAGCGCGACGAGGCCGAGGACGAAGCAGTGCAAGGCGCTCGAGCGCACTTCGGCCGACGAGAGGCGGATCTCGCGTCCGCTCATCAGCGTCACGACGATCGCGGCGATCAGCCACACCAGCAGCAGCGACGCCACGATCGCGTTCTTCGTCATCGACACCGCCGCGCCTTCGAGCGATGCCAGCGGGTAGATATGGCCGCGAATGCGATTCTCCGCGTTCGACACGCGGCTCGCGGCGTAGATCAGGTTTCCGTCCACGCGCCCCGCGCCGGTGAACGTCACCGAGCCGCCGAGCACGAGCAGATCGCCGGCAATCGCATTGGCCACGACCACGTCGCCGCGATAGATCTGCACGCTGCCGGCGACGGGCTCGTTGATCGAAGCCTTCTGCCCGATCACGTACACGTCATTCGTGAAGCGGCGGCGCTCGCTCGCGCCGGTCGGCGAAACGATCATGCAAAGCACCGCGACCGCGGCGAGCGTCGTGAGCGGAACGACGATCTTCCTAAACATCGTAGCCCCTCGGCGCACGGCGCAGCAGGAAGAACAGAATCGTATTGATGACCACGAACAGCACCGCGACCATCGGCACGCCCAGCGCGTGTCCGGTCAGCTGCAGGACCCGCACGACCGGCTGCACGGGAGGAATCGCGGAGAGCACCGCCTGCGTGATTCCGCTCAGCGACGACACGCCTGCCGCGAAGAAGAGCACGATCGCGAGGATGAGCGTCGCCACGACGCCGGCGGCGACGAGCGGCCACGTGCGATGCGACGCCCCTTCCCACGGCGCGAGCGGAAGCGCGTCCACATTCAGCGGACGATGCCGTACTTCGATCTCCTCATCGAGATCTTCGACGAGCGCGCGGCAGGCAAGGCACGTCTCGAGATGAGCGGCGTTCGCCTCCGGGTCCTCCAGGTATTCGTCGCAAGGTGTCATAGCGGTTCCACGAACGATTCGAGCTCGTCCTTCAGCAAATTCCGCGCTCGAAAGAGTTTGTTCTTCACGGTGCCGAGGGGAAGCTTCTTCATCGAAGCGATCTCCTCGTACGACATCTCCGCGAAATGGCGGAGCTGAATGAGCTCGCGATAGTCGGGCGGAAGCTTGTCCACGGCCTTGTCGATCGCGGCGCTCAGTTGTTTGTTCTTCAATGCGCGATACGGCGACACCCCGCCGTCCGCGAACTCGCGCTCTTTCCCCGACGGCTCCTCGTCGGTCGGGCGCGTCAGCGGCACCTCGACGATCGACTTCTTCCGCAGCGCATCGATGGCGCTGTTCTGTGCGATCCGGAACAGCCAGGTCGAGAACTGGTACTTCGGATCGTAGCGATCGAGGGCGAGGTAGACCTTCACGAAGATTTCCTGCGCCAGATCGTGAGCTTCTTCATAGCGATGCGTGATGCGGTAGACGTAGTTGATGATGCGCTTCTCATAGCGCGACATCAGCGTCGTGAAAAGATCCCGATCGCCCTCGACGATCCGCGAGACCAGCGTGCGGTCGTCGAGCTGCTCACGTTCTGCCATTGGTGTGTACGGTTGCGGTTTCTGAAGGTTTAGCCGACGCGATGATAACCTGAGGCCAATGATCGCAATCCACGATCTGACAAAGAAATACGGCGACTTCACCGCCGTCGATCACCTCTCCCTCGAAGCCGAGCATGGCGAGATTTTCGGCTTCCTCGGGCCCAACGGCGCGGGCAAGACGACCACCATCCGGATCATCGCCGGGCTCTCGCTTCCCACGGCCGGAAGCGTGCACGTCGACGGCATCGACGTCGTGGAAGAGCCGGTGCGCGCCAAGGCGATGATGGGCTACGTTCCCGATCGTCCGTATCTCTACGAGAAGCTCACCGGGCGCGAGCTGCTGCACTTCGTCGCCGATCTCTACCGCAAGGAATGGCGCGAGTGCGAGCCGCGCGCGGTCGATCTCCTCCGCTACTTCGGCCTCGGCGACTGGATCGATGCGCGCATCGAGAACCTCTCGCACGGCATGAAGCAGAAGCTGGTGATCGTCTCCGCGCTGGTGCACGACCCGGCCGTGCTGGTTATCGACGAGCCGATGGTCGGCCTCGACGCGCTCGCGCAGCGGCAGGTCAAACAACTCTTCCGCCGCCTGGCGAACGAAGGCAAGTGCGTGTTCCTCACGACGCACACGCTCTCCGTCGCCGAGGCGGTGTGCGATCGGATCGCGATCATTCATCGGGGAAAGATCATCGCCAGCGGCACGACCGCGGAGTTGAAGAAGGAGAGCGCGCTGGAGGACGTGTTCCTCGAGCTGACGTATGGCGATTGAGCGCCTGGACGACCTGCGCGCGCGTCTGCGCCAGGAGGCGCTCGAGCACGGCATTCATCCGCGCGACGTCGATCTTCTGCTCTCCGATGTCCTGTCGATGTCCCTGGCGTCGCTGTACGCCCACGGCGAGATCGAAGTCGATGCATCGCGCATCGAGCCGTCGCTGCGGCGCAGATACGCGGGCGAGCCGCTGCAGTACATTCGCGGGCGGACGGAGTTCTACTCGCGCGAGTTTCTCGTCGACGACCGCGTGCTGATCCCGCGTCCGGAGACGGAGCTCCTCGTCGAAACGGCGATCGAGCGCGCGCCGCGCGGTGCGCGCGTCATCGACATCGGAACGGGCAGCGGGTGCATCGCGATCTCGATCGAGTCCGAGCGCACCGACCTTCGCGTGACCGGGGTCGATCGCTCCGTCGCCGCGCTCGCGGTCGCATCGCAGAATCGCCAACAGCTCGACTCGCGCGTGTCGCTCGCGGCGTCCGATCTCTTCGACGCCATCCTCGGCACCTTCGACATCATCGTTTCCAATCCGCCCTACGTGCCGCAGCCGGAGTACGAGCAGCTCGCGACCGAAGTGCGCGTCCACGAGCCTCGCCTGGCGCTCACACCGGGGCCGCGCGGGACGGAGATCATCGAGCGGCTGCTCGATCAGTCGCACGCGCGGCTCGCGCCGGAGGGGCTGCTCATCATCGAAGTGGGGTACGGACAGGACGAGGCGATTCGCGAGATCGCGGAAGCGAAGCGTTACGAGATCGACGAGTTCCTGCCCGACCTCGCCGGCATTCCGCGCGTCGTCGTATTATCCGCGCATGCCTGGTAACGCACAGTGCCTCTTCTGCCGCATCGTGAGCGGCGAGATTCCGTCGAAGAA
>Ga0207686_10000991_pt1 | contig 16870 bp, 12 predicted proteins | sample KBSM24metaG_FD_184396 | JGI IMG/M metagenome (GOLD analysis project Ga0207686, IMG submission 184396) | Miscanthus rhizosphere microbial communities from Kellogg Biological Station, Michigan, USA - KBS M2-4 metaG (SPAdes) (version 2) | ecosystem: Host-associated > Plants > Roots > Rhizosphere >...
GGCGGTCGGACGCCAACTTGACACCGTCGGACGCCAACTCGAGGCGGTCGGACGCCAACTCGGCACGGCCAGACGCCAACTTGGGATGGCCAAGCCTCAGTTTAAGGCGGAAATCAGATGATTGGCTTCAGAAACGAAAGCCAAACCCGGCGCTGGCCTGAAAGTGGTTCCTGGTTTCAGCCGGCGCGGGAATCACCACCAGACTCAGGAATGAAGCCGTATTCGTTTGAAACGCAGCGACGTTACGTGCCGGCAAGCGGACGATTGTGTCGCCTGCGTCAAACCGAATAATGGTTCTCTTTGTCGGGTAATATTCGAAAACTCCCCCGATGTCAGCGGCGAAACGTGTCTCGCCCAGAGCTTGGAAGCAACCGATTGGCTGCGGGAAGATAGCCACGCAAGCGCCGCCCGGTTCGCGATAATCCCCTCTGGAATATCGAACAAAACCGGGTCTCGCTTTCGCAAAAACACCGATCTTCTCAAATCGCTTGCCCGCCTTCACGCCAAAGAAACCCTGAATCTTGCGGCCGGCGTCGAGCACGCCGTCATGTGGAAAGAAATTGCCTTCGCCTTCCAGGGTAAAGTGCTCGGACAGACGGTAACCGAAGCGACCGCCAAAACCGTAGTTGGTGACGCGGTTCTGCTTCGCAACGCTCGTAAATGGGCAAGGCGCGACGATGCAAGGCAAGGTTGTTACACTGACGAGCTGCTGCGGAACACGCAAAACCGAAAACTGGCCGCCGATTTCAAACTTCTTGTCATCTGATTGAGCATGCGCGGCAACTGCGCCCAATGCGAATACAACGACGAGTGCGAGGCACGAGGCTGATTTTTTAAACATAGGATACTCCAGTTTTTGGATGACTTGACGAACTGAATGGGGAACCGGGGGACGAACCTATGATGCAGATTATCGCGTTCGAGTAGCTCGCTTCAAAAGTAGCCGGGAAGGATTGCGATGTCTCAGTCACACATGGCTTCAGCCAGGTGTTCCAGAACCACGAAATGGGCCGAAACCGTTTAAAACGGTTTCCAAAACATGCGCCCACCCGGCTCAAGCCGGGTGTGAATTACAAAGGGAAAGGCAAGCTCGTCCGAGCGGTCGAGATTCAAGACACCTTTTCCAAAAACTCGTCCGGCTCGACAATCTTTCCGGCAATCGCGGAGGCTGCAACCACGTAAGGCGACGCCAGATAAAGTTTTCCCGGACCGCTGCGGCCGGGGAAGTTTCGGTTCTGCGCGCTGACGGTTACGGTCTCGGCGGTTTTAGATGCGCCGGGGCCGGCGTTGATGCAGGCGCCGCAGCTTGGATCGATCAATTCGGCGCCGGCTTCGGTGAAGATTTCGATGTAGCCTTTCTGTCGCGCGTATTGTTTGATCTTCTGCGAGCCGAATTGGAGATAAAGATGAACGCCGGGCGCCACACGCTTGCCGTGCGCGAGAGCGTTCTGCAGAACGCGCGCATACATGTCCATGTCGGCCATCTTGCCGCCCGTGCATGACCCTCCGTACGCGGCGTCGATGCGAACTTCCTGCTCAAGCTGATCGATGGGAATGCCGTTGCGCGGATCGCCGGGCAGCGCCACCATCGGACGAATCTCATTCAGATCAATTTCGAACGTGGCCGCATATTCAGCATCCGCGTCGCTATAGACAAATCCTTTTCGCACTTCCTCAGCATCAAGTCCGCGAGTCGTCACGATGTAGGCGAGGGTCGCTTCGTCAGGTTCAATAACGCCGGTAAAGCCGCCCGCTTCGACGGACATGTTCGTGAGTGTCGCGCGCTCATCCATCGACCAGTTCATCAGGTCTTCACCGGCGAACTCCAGGACCTTACCGATGCCTTGGCTCGACTTCATGTAATCGCTTGCGAGGATGTAAAGCATCACGTCTTTGGCCGCCACGTCTGCGCGCTTCCTGCCCTTCAGCACGTAACGAACAGTTTCGGGAACACGAATGCGAACGTCTTTGGTGAACCAGGCATTGGCCATGTCGGTTGAGCCCACGCCGAAAGCGAAGCAGCCGAGCACGCCGGCCATGCACGTGTGCGAGTCAGTGCCGATCACGATCTGTCCGGGCAACGCGAGATCTTCGACGACGGCGTTGTGGCAGATCGCTTCCGACCCGCCTTCAGGGTTTTCGCCGTAGAGCTTAATGCCCTGCTTTTCGGTGAAGGTCTCCTGCGTCGTAGCCAGTCCTTCAGCCTTCTCGAGCAATCCCATCTCGCGATGTTTGGGCGACATGACTTTGCTCAAGAAGGTCAGGTGATCGCGGAAAGCAAAAACGGAAGCGGGTTCGGTGATCGCCACATCGCCAAGCGCTTGCGTGAAAAGCGAGGCGGCCATGGGCGTCACGTATTCGTGCGAGAAGCGCACGTCTGCGACCGCGAATAGCGCGTCGCCGGGTTTGACTGATTGGACGCCGATGGCGCCGGCTTTGACGAAGGCGTGACGCGCGATGATCTTCTCGACGATGTTCATCGGACGCGTTGGACGTGGAGTGCTGGTCACCGCCTTCTGAACTACGTCTTGAAACAACCCTGACGACGCTTCTTCGTGGCTGACCTGGCCGACATCAACCAACTGCTGGAGCAATTCCTGAGTTTCAACGGGCGGCGGCGAAATCTCGCCGGCGAGCCGCGCCTTGTTGTAATTGAACAACCCGCCGTACTCGACGATGTCGCGCGAAATAGGATCTAAATCTCTGGTGAATTCATTGAGCGCTATCTCTTCACCTTTGCGAATGCGTTCAATCAATCCAAAGTCGGTCGAAGTCAGCAACCCGATGTTCTGCGAATTCTGTCCGTAAATTTTTTCGATGCTGCGGGCGATCACCAGTTTGATGCCGGCCCACTTCTCGGCATACGGCGCAGTCTCGCGCGACGAGCCGCAGCCTTTCGACAATCCGGAAACGACCACCGCAAATCCGCCGTTCTTCACTTCGTCTTTCTTGACGGCGCCGTCGCGCATGCCGACGTAAACGTAGTGTCCCAACGTCTCGTCGTAATAAAAGCAAACCCAACCCGGCGTGATCTCGTCGGTCGAGATGTTGCTCATGAGCGGCAGATCGTCATTGGCCAGCCGCTGTGCCAGTTCGTCCTCGATCAGTTTGGCTTCATCGCTGGAAGCCTCGAGCTGTCGTCGTATTAGTGAAGTGTCTTCGGTAAGAAAGAGAATGCGGCCGTCAAACCTGACCGTGCGGTTATTTAAAATTCCAGACATTTATTTTCCCCAGGGTAACCTTACGCTTGATTGATTCGTCACTTATTATAACCGCACGCGCTGGGGAAATCTGAACGCACTCGCGTGCCGACTCTCTCGAACCCCTTGACTCGCCGGAAAGGAGACTGCAATGAAAGGCATTCTATTGATGACCTTCATGATGGCCGCGGCTTTATCGACAGCCGGTCAGACCACAACCACACCCGCAACTCAGTGCACACTCAAAGTGGCGCCGGTTATTCGTGGCGTCAGATTGGGAATGACGACGGACGAAGTGGTGACGATGTTTCCCGGCAGCCGGGATCAGGAGAACATCAAAGCCGCGCTCACTCCGAACACATCTTTCCCGAGATATGGCGTTACCAATTTTTCACTTTTTCCGGGCGAATATGCCGGCAAGGAACGGTTCGCCGGCGTTAGCTCAATCGGCTTCATCTTCGTGGATGCTCACCTGGTTCGCTACGCCGTGTCGTACGGCCGGCCACCGTGGCCGCATGTCGAAGACTTCATCAATAAGCTGGCGGCGGCGTTTAAGTTACCGTCAGTTGAGAATTGGGCCAAAGAACCAGGTTACCGAATGGTGGATTGCGATGGCTTTCGGGTGAGCGCATCTGTGAACGTGAATAATCCGGGAGCCACAGTGACCGTTGCGTCCAGCGACGATCCATACAAGGTTCAGGTTGAGCGCCGCACGGCAGCCGAAGAAGAAGAGCGACGCGCATTCAAGCCATAAGCATGAGGCTCATGGCTGCTGAACACAGCGCGACCACCTAACTTTTCGGAACATGGAAGCGTTGTGGCCGTGCAAGAACTGTTCTCTCCCGGCACCCCAGTCCGCGATAACCGAAAGGAGCACACTATGAAGCACCTTCTTCTTTCAGCATCTCTTCTGTTGATGTCGTTCGCAGCGTATGGTCAGACTAACAGTTCAGCCGCGCAGCCTTGCACACTCAAAATTGCGCAGGCGCCGGCTGTGCGCGGTGTGAAGCTCGGCATGATGCTCGACGAGGTATTACCATTGTTTCCGGGCACCAGCGAAATCGGCGCGGTCAAACACGCTCTGTCCACCGCCGAAGGTTATCCTAACTTTGGCTACGCTTATGTTGGTCTCGACGCATCCACCTGGGGAAACCCAGAACGATTCGCGGGAATCAACAGTTACTTTATTTCCACGTTCGACCGCCGCATCGTAGGCGTGACCGTGACTTACAAGCAATTTCCCGAGGGCGCACGTTGGAAGAATGCTGATGACCTGATTCAAAGATTCTCTGACGCTTTGCACTTGCCCGGCCCGAATGCGTGGGTGTCAGATCCGAGCGGCAGCGGTCGCCGGAAATTACAGTGTGAGGGTTTTGAAATATACGTGGGTGCAAGCGAGTCGAGTTCCATAGCCTTTTACACTCAGGGTTGGGAAGGAACTAAGAGAGAAAGGCTGGCTGCCTTTGAAGAGCAAAAGCGGCGCGAATTCAAACCGTGAGCATTGCGTCGATTACGACGCGCGACTTTACGGGGATGGTGTGGTGAGCATGTAAACCGCGAAGGACGCCAGCCAGTGCTCGCCTTCATAGTTACCGCTGGCGATGTATGGCAGGGCCGCATTGGCATGAGCGATAGCCGATCGCGCCAGAATCCGCCGCGCCGGATCGTTTGCCTGCAAGGCAGCGGCGATGTTTCGCATGCACCACGCGCGGCTGAGATTCAATCCGTCGAGATGGACCAGTTTCGGATCGCTGCGATCGGTTACGACTGCCGCGGTCAACAATGCCCTGGGTTGATTGCGAGTTAGCTCGGGAAGGAACCGGTGAAACCACGCGGCGAACTGCGCTTTACTCAGCACCCGCCGCATCAAGTCCGCTTCCATCAGCGCCGGTGAAAAGAAATCTTCGCCGCCCGGTTCCCACGCAGCCGGATAATTCACGTCATGACCGTAGTAAGTCTGCGCGCGTTCAACTATCAGCGATTCCAACTTCTGATCACCAATGGCGCGCGCGTAATCGAGCGCGAAGGCTAATCCAAACGCCGTGTTCGGATGGACGCCGGTGCGAATCGGATAATTCTGCTTCGGTAGAAACGAGAGATACTTCTCGACAAATGCATCGGCGAGCGGTTGCAGACTCTTTGACCAGCGGCGGCCATCGTCATCATTCCAACCGCGCAACTCCTCAGCCAGTTTCAGCAACCAGGCCCAACCGTAAGTGCGTTCAAATGAAGCCCGACTCGGTTGCTTCAAGTAAGCAACTTCGCCGGCAATGTTCTTTTCACTGAGGTTCTTATCGAGCGCTGCGCGAATCTGTTTTGCTTCCGGCAGATTTGGGAAGAGCCTCAGGAGATGCACCAACATCCAATGCCCGTGCACGGTCGAATGCCAGTCCAGGCAGCCGTAAAACGCGGGATGCATCTCGCGCGGACTGCGCACGTCGGCGCTGTCATTGATCGTGTGATCGGGTTTGTTCGGATATTCCTTTTGAATGCACTTCACGGCCAGCGAAGCGAAGTGGGACGCCTGTGGTTGCGTCAAAGATGACGTTTGCGGTTGCGCCGTCGCAACACCCGCACACACGACGATGATCAGCAGAATTATCGTTGAACGAAGCATAATTTTCGGACGAGTCTATCAGATTGTTTCGAGTGGCGCTGGCCGAAATTGTCCGCGCGATTACGGCTTTGGCGACAGGTTACCGCGAACAATGGTCATCGAATACGGCGGTAAGACGATGCGCGCAGCGCGGTCCGAGTTGATGACGTGGTGCGACGGTTCCTGTGCGCGAATCGGATAGGGATCTTTCGCCGGCCCGCCCAGCACGTATTGCGCTTCTGAATATTGATAGACATCGATCGGCGAGACCATCTTCATCACCCGGCCGCCGCCGTTGCGAAACACCAGAGTCAAATCACGCGACTCCTTCGGATCCTTGTTGATTAGCAAAAGCGACCAGAGCCCGTCAGGGCGGCGCAAGGCGTAAGCCGTCACCAACACATTTCCACTTTCATCCTTGACGTCTGAACTCGCGGCGTAAATTTCGTGCGGCTCGTCGCCCGGCTTTACCCACTGCTGCGTGAGCATCCGCGCTCCGAAATAGGTCGCGAAGCGATGTTCGATCTTCCCTTCATCGTCCATGGAAAACAGCATGTTGTTGCCGGCGGTGCAGTCGCGCTCTTCGATCACTACGTCCGGCGCGTAGCCGTAAAGAAACGCCTGGTCGCCGCCGAGGGTGAGAAATTCACCCACGATGTCGGCATGCATGAGCGCGCCCTCGATGCTCAACTCGGCGCGGCCGGCAAAGGCTGAATAACCGTATTCGGAAATTATCCAGGGGATATTTCGCGGCACCGTTCCCCTGTTCTCGAGACTCTCCATTGCTTCTTTCAGCATCCGCTGAGCGCGCGCGAGCTGCGGCGCTGTCGGCGCGCACACGTTGTCGAACGGGTACCACTCGAACGAAAAGAACGCGAAGTCCGCCATTCGATTGCGTCCCTTGAGATACGCGACGAAGCGTCGCATCCAGGCGGCGTTGTCGATTGGGTAAGTCGGATTACGGCTCGGCAGAATCTCCTGGAAACTTGGCCCACCCAGCTGCAGCTTCGGATCGACCTGATGAATCGCGTCCGCGAATTGAAGGTAAAGCGCGCCAAAGTCTTCCGGCGTGATGTATTGACCGTCGGGTTCCTCACCTAATTCAACCTGGTCGAATTTGTAGCCCCGCGCGCGCAAGTAACGAATTTCATTCGCCGCGTTCTCAGGCGTGTCATACAAAAGACCCGTGGGTATCAGCATCGGCAAATCGTTCGTCAGACCTGACCAATAAATTCGATCCAGTCCGGGCTGCTCGATTTCATCGTCGCGGTCAGAGTCGCGATGCCACGGATCTGTCGAGGAGACATGAATGACTGTCTGTTGCTGTTGATTCAACCCGTGACGAATGCGGTCGACGAAGCGGCCATTGTCATCGAGTGTGCCCGCGTACAACTCGCGCACGGAAAAACCCAGAGTGTCGCGAAGATCGGGAGCTCCCTCGAAGCTCATGGCCGATTCGGTCATGACGATCCGGAGCAAGCCCGTTTGAATTGGCTTTGACGACAAATGCAATACGTCGCCCTCATGGCTAGCCACCCGGTCGGCGCTGCGCCCCGCGAATTCGCTATTCGGAAAATCTTTCCAGGTCCCTGGCGGGTTCAATCCAATCACACTTCGATCGTTGAAGTCCGCATATTGAATTCGAAAATGTTTTGCGTACGGTTCGCCCCACAGAATTCGGATCGCGTTAATCGGCACGGGTTGCGCGAATTCAATTACGATCCACTGCGGATGAAGGTGGTTGTCTTCGCCGGTGTAGTGCGCGTCAAGATAAGGATTGCTCTTCCAGAAAGAACCCGGGTCGCCATCGTCAATGCGCGAGTAGCCGTTGTTCGCCGCTTGATCGATCGTGTTGCCGCGCCGAGGCAGACTATAGCCGTACGAAAGCAAGATGGGCGCGCCGAAATTACTATCCGAAACCCAATATCCCTCTTGCTGGTTTTGACCACTCCAGCGTCCCTGTGGGTTCCAATGCCAGACCGCCATGCCCAGTTCAGTGCGCAAACGATAGGTCAACGGACGGAGCCCGGCGGACAACATCGCTTTGATGTTGACGGGCTTGAGTTGCAGATCGTTTATGCCCTTTTCATGTCCGTCGATGGCCGCGCCCAGCGCGTGCGACGGAGTGAAGCGATTGATTGGACGTGACGTGTCGACGGTGACGGTCGCTATTCGGCGTTGGGCCACGTTCAGGTGAGGAAACAGGCACAATGCCGCGATCAAATAAATTTGGAGTGCGGCGGCTCGACGCCGCTTTCGACCGATTGGGAGAAACACCCGACCTAATCCAAAGCGCCGTCGATGCCGGTCCACTCCAAGTTTTTTCCCCATCTATCGTCTTTGAAACTCGGGTGAACCAATCAAAAGCGCGATCATTTCGGGCACGTAACCGGTGACCTGGGGCAACGGAGGCGGCTGAGGATTTCCGTTGCCGGAAAAACCGGCGGGCACATTGGCCGGCGGCGGCGCGGGTTTGATAACGAGAGCTTCGCTGGTCGAAGTTTGGATCGCTGACCGGGTCGCAGCCGACAAATCACCATTCGTCGTGAGCGCGACTAGTCTGGCGGCGGCCGCATCCTTGTTCGCCTTATCGACCTCGGACAAGAGTTTCGCAAAATCGACCGATGTGCCTCTGAGCCGATTAGTCGCCAGGGCCGCCGCGAAATTCAATCGCCCGACCATTGCGCCGCTCGACAGCCAGGCGTCCGCACGATCCGGATATCCGTCAGGCGTGATGCGGCCGTACAGCGGCTGGCCCATGCGGCCGATGAAGTCGATTACGGGCCGGTCACCGTCGGTTTCCGCCGACGTGGCGCGCAAGGCTGCCGCGACATACTCAAAAGGTGAGCGCACTTTTGCACGATAGGCATCAGCCGCGAAGAATTCAGGCGAAGTGATAATCGCGCGCAACGTTTCACTGATCGAGCCGTCGGTCTTGAGAAAGACAGCGGCCGCGCGATCGATAACCGACTGCGGCGGATCGTCGCTGATGAAGCGGCGCGCCAGTTTCGTAGCGATGAATTTCGCGGTTGACGGATGCGTTGCCAGAATGTCGAGCACGCGCTCGCCATCCGCAATGCCACCGCCGCCGAGGACCTTGTGTCCCAGCACGATTTTCTCACCGTCATCGTGCAGTCCCGGACGATACAGAAACAGTCCCTGCTCGTTCGGCTTCTGAATGGTCCAACCTGAAAAACAGCGCGCCACTTCCTGCACGTCTTTCTGCGTGTAACCGCCATCGACGCCCAGCGTGTGCAACTCCATCAACTCGCGTGCGTAGTTTTCATTGAACCCACCGTCGACGCCGGCAGGTTTGTCGCCTTTTGCGGGATAAGGCCGCGGCACGCTTGAGCGCCAGTTGTCGAGATAGAAGAGCATCGCCGGCGAGTGCGCGGTCGCGCCCAGGAGATCGCGGAAGCGACCCATCGCGAACGGGCGAATCGTTTCGCGGTCGAACCCGGTCAGCAGAAATCGATCGTCATCTTTGTTGGCAAAGATGCTGAAATGGTTCTCCCAGAAATCGACCATCAACTCGAAAAGCTGCCGGTCGCTGTAAACCGCGCGCAAGAGTTTCGCCCGCTGCAGCTCGTTCACCACCATCTGCGGATTCTTCGGCGGTGGCGTCGGCTTCGGTGCCGGCTGGCTTTCGGCTGGTTTCTGGTTTAGGTCAGCCATTTTCTTGTCGGCCTGCATCATTCGATCGCGATCATCAGCAAGACCTTCCATGGCTGGCGCAGCCCGCACGACCTTAGGCTCTCCGATCGTAGCGACGGCGGCTTTGTCCAGCGGCGTTACTGAGGTGGGTGACGGTGAGACGACCGGTTTCGGTGGTGTGTACTGCTCGATGATCACAGGCGTGGCCATATTGAGCGTCGGGAGGCGACGCAGTTTTGCCATCACCGCGGTGTTGTCAATCGCATCGGGGTCGAGCTGTTGATTGATGAAAGCTTCAACACCCATCCCTTTCACCTTTTCGAAGTCACCTGGCCGCGCACCAAAGGTCAAACGCGAAAGCACATGCGCGATCCGCTGATCCGCCGTCATCGGCGTCGATTTCTTCGTGGTGTTCGGATGAGCGAAAGAGACAAATAAGCTTTGCAGCCCCAGAATGCTGACAAGAATTAGAGCTATCTGCTGAGTCAGTCGCCGTGACCTGCTGTCCGTTAACAAGGATCTCGCCCGCATGATTTTGTCGCTCCTTCGCTTGATCGGCATTTTAACCCTTAGAGGGCAGTCCGCAAACGCTTCGCACTGTTGCGCTTTTCTGTTAATAATCTAGGCCGCTCATGTCACGAAGAAATATTCGCGCGCCGCGGGGCGCCACGCTCAATTGCAAAGGCTGGCATCAGGAAGCTGCGCTCCGGTGCCTGATGAACAACCTCGACGCCGAAGTCGCAGAAAAACCAGAAGAATTGATTGTTTATGGCGGCGCCGGCAAAGCCGCGCGGAACTGGCAAGCTTACGATGCGATCGTGCGCTCGCTGCAGTCACTCGAGAACGATGAGACGTTGCTCGTTCAATCAGGTAAACCTGTCGGCATCTTTCGCACGCACGAGCATGCGCCGCGAGTTTTGATTGCCAACTCGAACCTGGTCGGCGCCTGGGCCAACTGGGACCATTTCCACGAACTCGAGCGCAAAGGTCTAATGATGTACGGCCAGATGACTGCGGGCAGTTGGATCTATATCGGCACGCAGGGCATTGTGCAGGGCACGTTCGAAACATTTGCGTCGATGGCCGACAAACATTTCGGTGGCGACTTATCGGGCAAGCTTTTGCTGTCGGGTGGCCTCGGCGGGATGGGTGGTGCACAGCCATTGGCGGCGACCTTGAACGGCGCGGTCTTTCTCGGAATCGATGTCGATCCTGAACGCATCGAGAGACGAGTGCGCACCGGTTACTGTGATCGCATGGCGCAGACGCTCGACGAAGCACTCGATATTTGCGAGGACGCGCGCGAGCAAAAGCGCGCTGTTTCAGTGGGACTGGTGGGCAACTGCGCGGAGCTCCTGCCGGAAATTGTCGGACGCGGAGTAAAGATTGACGCAGTTACTGATCAAACCAGTGCACACGATCCGTTGAATGGCTATGTTCCGGCCGGGCTGTCACTGGAAGCCGCGATAGAACTCAGACGCGAGGATGCGGGCGACTACGTCAAGCGCTCGATGGAATCGATGGCGCGGCACGTCGAGGCGATGCTGGCATTGAAACGAAATGGCGCCGTCGCGTTCGATTATGGCAACAACATTCGGAAGATGGCTCTCGACGCCGGATGCCAGGACGCATTCGAGATCCCGGGCTTCGTGCCTGAATACATTCGGCCGCTCTTCTGTGAAGGCAAGGGGCCATTTCGCTGGGTTGCGCTTTCCGGCGAAGCCGAAGACATCCGCAAGACTGACGATCTCGCGCTGGAACTCTTTCCCGAAGATAAGACTTTGAATCGCTGGCTGCGTCTTTCACGTGATCGGGTGAAGTTTCAGGGCCTGCCGTCGCGCATCTGCTGGCTCGGGTATGGCGAACGCGCCGAGATGGGCGAGGCGATCAATGAACTGGTGCGGCGCGGTGACCTGAAAGCGCCGATCGCGATCGGCCGCGATCATCTCGACACCGGCTCAGTCGCTTCGCCTTTCCGCGAAACCGAAGCAATGAAAGACGGCTCAGATGCCGTGGCCGATTGGCCCATCCTCAACGCCCTGCTGAACACCGCGAGCGGCGCCAGTTGGGTTTCATTTCATCATGGCGGCGGCGTCGGTATTGGTTACTCACTGCACGCCGGGCAGGTGTCGGTCGCCGACGGCACTGACGAAGCTGCCAAGCGTTTGAATCGCGTGCTGACCAACGATCCGGGTCTCGGAGTTGCGCGTCACGCCGACGCCGGGTATCAAAGAGCATTGGACACCGCCCATGACAAAGGCGTAAGAATTCCTATGACGGAGTAAAAGATGAAAACAATGCGTTCACTGGGAACTATCGTATTTATCCTGGCCGCCATTTCCATGGCCCAGGCTGCCAGAATTACTTCAACGGACCAACTCGTTCAGGCGATGCAGTCTAAGTATGCGAAGTCGTGGTACAAGACGGCGACGTTCGTGCAGAAGACAACGAACATCGACAAGGACGGTAATCAGAAAGTTGAGACCTGGTACGAAGCGATGTCCTTGCCGGGTTCGCTCCGCATCGATTTCACGCCGACAAAAGACGGCAACGGAATTCTATTTACCAACGGGCAGGTCTACTCTTTCAAAGGCGGCAAGGTCGATACCAACCGTCCGTTTGTTCATCCGCTGATGGTGCTCGGCTTTGATATCTATGGCCTGCCGCAAACCGATGTGATGGAGAAACTGAAAGGGTTGAAGTTCGACCTTTCAATCTTTCGGGAAGATACCTGGCAAGGGCGCCCGGTTTACGTGGTTGGCGCCAAACAGGGCGACCTGCATTCGCCGCAGTTTTGGATCGATCAGAAGAACCTCTATTTTGTACGCATGCTGCGGCCCGGTGGTCGCGATGGTGCGCAGACGCAAGAGACGCAATTCAATAAGTACGTGAAACTCGGCGGCGGTTGGATGTCACCCGAAGTTATCTTTAAAGTCGATGACAAGATAGTTACGACCGAGGAGTATTCCGACCTGCGCGCGAACGTAAAGCTGCCCGAGAAGCTTTTCGATCCGGAATCGTTCGCGACCGTTCATTGGAAAGAATAAGCTGTCAGCTTGCGTGTCCGAAAAGTCCGACCGTTAGCGAGGGCTGCTCGGGCAATCCAAAAAAGAAGTGTTCAGCTTCTGACACAGCGACGCAAGTTAACAACTTGCGGTACAGGAGAACATCATGACCCCCAAGCGCATCTTGATCGCCCTGCCGATTCTGCTTTGCCTGATTGCGACCGCCTTTGCTCAAGACAATTCAGCCAAATCCGATCTACCTGAGGCACGCGCGAAAGACGGCAAGAAACTTTTGTCTGCTCTCGATGTTTTGAAAATCAAGTCGGTCGGCAACCCCCGCATCTCTCCCGACGGTGCGCGCGTCATCTACACGGTGGGCGAAGTCAGGATGGAGAAAGACAAAGAATGGAAGACCGGCACGCAGGTCTGGGTGGTTCCGGTCGCCGGCGGCAGCGCCCGACAATACACGCGCGGCGAGAAGAACGCGACGGCGCCGGAGTGGTCTCCCGATGGAAGCCTGATCGCCTTTCTGAGCGATCGTGAAAAGGATGGCGAGCGACAGGTCTGGATGATGAACGCCGACGGCGGCGAAGCGTGGGCCGTCACTGCGCACAAAGGTGGCGTGACTGGATTTCATTTCTCTCCGGATGGAAAACGGCTCGTGCTGACCGCGGTCGATCAACCAAACAAAGACGAAGAAGATCGGAAGAAGGTCAAAGACGACACGATGGTCATCGATCGCGATATTAAGATGACGCATCTGTGGCTTTTCGACGTCGATAAAAAACAAGAGAAGCGGCTGACTGAGGGCGACTATACGGTCAGCGATCCGCAATGGTCGCCGGACGGAACTCGCATCACCTTCAGCAGCCGGCCAACTCCGAGGGCGGACGACGGCGCGTTGAGCGACGTCTGGGTCGTGACGGTCGCGAGCGGCGCAAAGCGAAGACTCGCCGGCGAACCGGGAGCCGCCGACAACGCGCGCTGGTCGCCGGACGGAAAATGGATTGCTTTCACCGCCACCCGCGATCGCGATCCCGGGCCATCGACTGCGTACCTCTACGTCGTCTCGCCGGACGGTGGCACACCCAGACAAGTCGACAGCAAATTTGATCTGAGCGTGGGCACGCCGGTCTGGACGCCTGATTCACGCGCGATTTATTTCAGCACGAACATCCTGGAAGCGATCGAGGTCTATAAAGTCGACGTGGTCAACGGCGTCACCGCACAAGTATGGCGCCGCGGTGGCTCGATCGGCATCACCGAAATCAGCCGTGACGGGCGGACCTTGATGGGCACCGTTTCCTCAGCGCAGCACCCGACCGAGATCTACATTTCGCGCAATGGCGAGGCTCCGCAGATCATCACACATCAGAACGCCTGGTTGAATGACTATTCGATCGCGCAGTCCGAGGTGGTGAAATGGAAGAGCAAGGACGGCACGGAAGTCGAGGGTGTGCTGACCAAGCCGGTGGGATATCAGGCGGGAACGAAAGTTCCGTTTCTACTGAATCCGCATGGCGGACCAACCGGCGCATCCATCAATAACTTCAACACCACGGTTCAGGTGCTGGCGGCGAATGGCTTCGCCGTCTTGCAGCCGAACTTCCGCGGATCGACGGGCAAGGGCCTCGCTTTCTCGGCGGCAAACAAAAACACCTGGGGCAAAGGCGACTACGAAGATTGCATCTCGGGCGTCGATGCGATGATTGCGGCGGGGGTCGCCGATCCCGATCGCACCGGCGCGTTCGGCTGGTCATATGGCGGCTACATGACCTTCTGGATCCTGACGCAAACCGATCGATTCAAGGCGGTATCGCCCGGCGCGGGCCTGACGAACATCTATTCGATGTATTCGCAAACCGACATTCATCGCTATTTGAATTGGTTCTACACCGACAAGGCGCCTTGGGAAAACACCGACCTTTATTGGGACCGTTCGCCGATGAAGTACGTCAACAATGTGAAGACGCCGACGATGATCATGCACGGGCAGGTGGACACGCGCGTGCCGATTGCGCAGGCGCAGGAGTTTTATCAGGCGTTGGTTGAGCGCAAGGTGCCGGTCGAATTTGTGGTCTATCCGCGCGAAAACCATGGCTTCACTGAGCCGCGGCATCAGATGGATCGGGTGCGGCGTTACGTGCGTTTCTTCGCGAAGTATTTGAAGACGCCGGTGGTGACTGAGCCCGAAGAGAAGCGCGAGGATTCGTCTCGTTAAGAGATCAATTGCACATTAATCTCGGAATGCAGAGCATTACGAAACACCGGGGATAGGGAAGCTCTACTAATCCCATGGTTTTTTATTTCAGATTTCAGATTCCATAATCCAGCGCCGATGGAATTTCAGAACATCAAATTTCAAATTGAAAATCGCGTGGCGCGAATTACCTTCGCGCGTCCACCGCTGAACGTTTTGAACATCGCGATGATGCGCGAGATCGGCGCGGCGCTGGACGATTGTGCGGACCGTAGGGATCTGGCAGCGATTATGTTCGATGCCGCGTCGGGGACTAAGGCGTTTAGCGCGGGCGTCGCGATCGAAGAGCATGTGGCCGAAACCGTCTTTAAGATGCTCGATTCCTTTCATTCTATCTTTCGCGCGTTGAATCAAATCTCAAAACCGGTAGTGGCCGTCGTCGATGGGCCGGCCCTCGGCGGCGGGTGCGAGTTGGTGGCGGCGTGCGACATCGTGATTTGTAGCGAACGCGCACGGTTCGGCCAACCGGAGATTAAGCTCGGCGTGTTTCCGCCGGTGGCCGCGATTATCCTGTCGCGGATCATCGGCGAGAAAAAAGCCCGCGAAATGATCTTGCTCGGCGAAATCGTCGAGGCTGATGAGGCCTTGCGTCTGGGCCTGGTGAATCAGATCGTGCCGAGTCGCGACCTTTATCAACAAGCCGAAGTCGTGCTCGGGAAACTGCGCGAACTTTCATCGGCGTCGCTGCAATTCACCCGCAGTGCGTTAGACTTGGGAAGCAATGGCGAATTTGAATCAGCGTTGACGGAAGTTGAAAACCTTTACCTGAACGAGTTGATGAAAACCGAAGACGCCAGCGAAGGCGTGCGATCATTCATGGAGAAGCGCAAACCCGAATGGCGGAATCGATAGCAGGGATGAAGGATGAAGGCGTAAGGATGAAGGCCGCTCGCCGACAAGTCCGCGGCCCGGCCGCGCTTCACGGCGGAAAGGCCCTGCCTGGCCGATCGACTCTCGCTGCGTCTCTTCTGATCGTTATTTTAATCAGCTTCGCCACCGGATCGTTCGCGCAAAGACCACGCCCGTCGAAAACGGGGGCTCACTCCGCGGCGCCGGCAGCGCGTGATGTATTCACGGCCGCTGATCGGCGCCTGGTCGAGAAGGCCATCGGTGCGACTTGCACCGAGCGCGTCCGCGACCCGCAAGGCAGCACGCCCATTGACGAGATGCAATCGCGACCGTCTCTGCCGGTCAACAATGCCGACGCGCTGGCCGGTGCGCGCCGCGCTGAGCGGCTGCTACCGACGACCCGCAAACTTGTCATTAACGCGATCGTGAAGCTGGCTAAGGAGTACGATTTATACAGCGTGGGCATTTCACAGACGCGCATCAAGAGCGCAACCGCGCGCGTCGATTCGGTGAAACGCGTCAAGGCCGACGTGGATGCGCGCGACAACGCTTCGGTCGCCTTGCGCGAGCCGCGGACGATTGAGTTCGGCACGATTTTTCTGGCGGGATTGAAATCAGACGAAGCCATGATCAGCGTGCTGGCCCACGAACTGACTCATATCGCCAGCGGCCAGGCCGATTCACTTCGTCCTTTGTTTCGCGCGATCGGACATCGCGCGGCCAGCCGCACCGGCCTGAAAATTCAAGGGCAGCGCGCTGAAGAATTATCATGCGATCTCGTCGGCGCGATCGCCGCGCGCGAATTCATCAAACAGAACGTTAGTTGGGACCCTCTGCCGCGACGCGTGGCGCGGGCCTTCGAACACAACTGCGTCGACGATGACGCTTCGGACGAAGATCACCTTTCGCCTCGCAACACGATTCGCGCGCTGTTCACGCTCGATGTTGGGCTCGCCGGCGAGATCGTGAATACGAACCTGGGCGGCGGCCAGCCCGCGCCGTTCCGATTCATGCAATTGACACTTGCCGCCGGCCGTTTCTAAGATCGCCACGAATGCTTCGCGGTTTTCATCGAGCAGTCCCCGTGCTGCTTCTCGTCATTTCTTTGCTCGCCTCAGCCTGCAAGACGACCAGTGACAGCCAGACCCTGCGGCCGCGCCAGTTGCGCGATGTTCCGGCAAACAAACTCGCTTTCAATTTCCAGGCCGATGTTCAGCCACCCGAGAATCTCGCCTCGGATGAAGCAAAGTCGCTGCCGGCGATTCAACAGGACTTCGAAACCAAGCGGCCCAACGATGCGTTGTTG
>Ga0207686_10000997_pt1 | contig 16831 bp, 13 predicted proteins | sample KBSM24metaG_FD_184396 | JGI IMG/M metagenome (GOLD analysis project Ga0207686, IMG submission 184396) | Miscanthus rhizosphere microbial communities from Kellogg Biological Station, Michigan, USA - KBS M2-4 metaG (SPAdes) (version 2) | ecosystem: Host-associated > Plants > Roots > Rhizosphere >...
AGTCTCTAACGTTCTCGAAGCGTGGGTTGAAAAACACAACGACTAATAGCACTTGCTTGCATCAATGGCCCAACCAGGCCACTACTGGGTAGTGTTTTCTATTGACAGGCCGCCTCTATTGGCTGTTGGGCGTCGTCACGCGGATGTTGGCAACATCTGCGCGATAACTGTCTGGATGTCCTCAGGCGTCAGATCGATTTGCCGCAAGATTCGTTCGACATCTGAAATATCACGACGGTCCACAGCGTCTGCGAATTCGTGAAACAGGCCAGCCGCAGACAGCCGTTGGTTGACACTCATGTTGCGAGCGTCTTGCTCGGTTAGGTTTGATCTGATGGTTTGCGTGTGAGCGTCGGTTCGCGCATCAGGAACGTATTGTAACCACCGCATAAGGAACCGGCCACCACGAAGAAAATGTATTCCTGACGCCGAGAATACGACAAACATTAATAGTGAAACAGACATCGAGTCTCGATACGACCGAACCATCGCAGACACATATTCGCTCTGCGTTCCTAAAGATAATGCGAGTCTGCTGTACACATAAGCCTCGCCCAATGTACGGACACCGAGGAGAAGCGCTTGGATCAAGAGCCAGACACCAAACGCCCGAACGATTAACCAACTGAATTGTTGCTTATCCATTAAGTCATTCCGACATCAGTCAAGACGCCCAACTATGTATTAGACCGACCGAGTCAGTATAAGCACCTTATACAGGGTCTTATACCGAATACCAAGATCCATCCTCGCAGCGACAGCGGCCAGCATTCTCATTGCCAACCGCGCAGCCTTGTCCGATCTTATCCCCAGCGGGTAGTGGGCTATTAGGAGTTGCAGGGTCCTTCAAGGTGTAATTCAAACCCCGCAATCCGTCCCCCGAAAACAGGACACGAAATCGTTTGCAGGCGCACACGTTTTGCCGTATCCTACCCGCCGCTCTAAATATCCCGAACCGCTCGATCTCGCGCCTCGTATATATGACCCCAATGCCCGGAAAGGATAACCCTCATGTCGGATTGCTTCAATTATGAAACCCTTGAGCGTGCTGGCCGCTTTAGAAGTGGTACTTTTTCGGTGATCTTCACCGATATCGTACAATTCACGCAATTCGGAGACAATCGAAAACTTCGTAAAGGGGTACGGGCGCTGCAAAACGCAATCGTAGACATATTCGAGGAATTACACTGGGATGAACCAGGGCGCGACAACGAGGTAGTGATGCTTCCCACCGGCGATGGATATGGAATTGCTTTCGATTCGGGAATATCAGATGTGGACATACTTACGTACGCGGTTGAATTATCGAATTCTCTTAAAGAAGAGGGCTATCCAATAAGGGTCGGAATTAACAAGGGTCCGTGCTTCGTCTATAAGGATTTGAACGATCACCTCAATCTAGTAGGCTGGGGAATTATTGATGCGGAGCGAGCGATGTCATGTGGTGAGAAGAATCACATACTTTGCACAAAGGATTTTGCAAAGCAATGTCTCGACATGAAAGCCGATCCGGGCCTTCACGACGTGGGCGAATACATAGCAAAAGAACGCAAGCTTCATCTCTACAATTATCATTCGGATGGTTTCGGGAGCGTCGCAGCGCCCAACGCAAAGCGACGGGTGCGAAAGCGTAAAGCGTCAAAGCGCAAGACAGGGAGGAATGTGAAATGAAAAAAGGGGCTGTAACGGTGATCGACCAAAAAGAGGAAAAGCGGGCGCGCTTGACTGCTAAGACGTTTGTCAGATTAGTAGCCGCTTCTCGCCTACCGCTAAAAGGCGTTGGTGGGGCAATGCAGCAAGAGATTCTTCTTCGCAAGAAATTCTTTTCTCTTGATGAAACAAGTCGGTTCGAGGTCGCCAATCTTCTATCCAAAGAGAAGAGTGAGATTGCTAGTCTCTTGCTTGCGAATGTGCTCCGACGCGATCCTAGTCCCTTAGTGAGGCATGAGGCTGCATTTGCGCTTGGATGTGTCGGAAAATCTGACAGTGTGCGTATTCTGAAAATCGTACTGGCGGGAGATAAGAGTGCGCTTGTTAGACATGAAGCCGCAATGGCCCTATCGGAGATCGGTCAGATGGAAGATTTGCCCGCTCTCGAAACTGGATTAAAAGATCGGAGTCGGGAAGTTTCTATCTCCTGTCGTGTAGCAATTTCGCGAATAACACAGCGCACCGGATTGACGGATGCCTAGTGCGTCGTCAGTAACCGGAACAGACTAGATCGCGAAGCTCCCAAACATGACCAGTGATTCCGCTTTCCATTGCTGGCGTACATCGAATCGAAGAATGTATTCGGCAGAAATTGTAATAACCGAAATACAACGCCAGCATCGCTCTCAGGTGTTCCCACTTCTTACTAAAGGCATTCGTTAAGCGCGTGAGTCTGCGGACACTTGTTCGAATACTCAGATTGCTTCTCTCGACAATGCTAGTGCAGATACGACGCGGATCGGGATCGCCGATCTGAATTTTCGTCACCGTTTCAATTACTTCTGGCGGGGAATACTTCTGCTCGCCTTCACGATCCTTCGCGTAGACTTTGATTAACATCGCGTAGTCAACGCGAGTGCCTAATGAGTAGGCCACAGCGGATTCATAGGGACGCCAGCCGTCCGTAGTAAGCTGAAAATTACCGCTCGTAGCTTCATGAAGTTTTTCGGTGAACGCTTCGGTGTCAGCTATGCCGCGCTCGCCTAGATGCCATGCGAGAATTAGCTTTGTGTTTCGTTCGATGCCGACAAAAGTATAAGCGTCGCCAACGTGCGGATCGGTGATTTGCTTGTAGAGCTTCGCACGATTTTTCATCTTACAAAATCCCCAAATCTCATCGGCTTCAACGTCTCGGACGGCGACGCCTTTGATGCGATCCTGCATCAACTTCTCGCAACGCTCGCCAGCGATAACAAGCATATCCATGATCGTCTGTTTGTGAACGCCAGTCATGCGTGACACGCTTCTGATAGAGCATCCCTCTAGCAGCATGTGAAGGCATTGCACGGCCTTATCCAACGGCAGCCGGAGATCGTCGCGGAGTGTTTCGGTTCTCTCGATGAATGCTCGCTTACAGGTATTGCAGTAGAAGCGTTGTTTGCCTTGTCGGTTCTTTCCGAACTTGCGGGCGAGTGCTTTGCAGTTGTGGCAAGTCATTGTGGACTCTCCTATTGAAGTCCACACAGCGAAGGCGTATATTGCGGGTGTCAGATCGCGTGGCCTTTGGCTGCGTGGTTAGATTGCCTCGGCGGAAGCTACAACTTCCGCTGGGGCGCTTATTCGCGGAGACGGTGGGATTCGAACCCACGGACGGATTAGGCCCGTCTGCTGATTTTAAGTCAGTCGCTTTCAACCCCTCAGCCACGTCTCCACAAAACAAGCCCAGCCGACGAACCAATTCAAGGGGCGTTTGCTGGGCGTTTTGCTTATCTCTCAACACTTGAAAAGTATAATAATATTCTGATACGCCCGTCAAGTAGAAAATGCTTGCCGGTATAAGAATTTTATGATACGCTCCCTCCAGTTCTTTTCTCTCTACACATGGGTTCGCTATTGGCTAATGGTTCGGGTTCGACGGCCCTACAGACATACGGCAGGGTTTGCGGACTTCTATGAATTCGACAAGCATTATCAGAAACACAAAGCGGAGCACCCCGACTTTGGGCGACCCTTTCGCTATGCTCAGTTTGCTGATTCCTTTTGCGGTGGCCCGTTAGGGCCGCACATGATTGAGCATGTCCGGGGAGATGATGGCGCTACCGTTCGCTTTGACACGCACAGACAGATCGCGGGTGTTTTACATCTTGGTAGAGTGATAGGAACGTGTCATTTGCGTCAGCGCAATGGCCTAACATGGTTTCAGCGGCAACAACTACGATGACTTACTATAACTGCCCAGTGTGCGGCTATGACCAACTGGATAAGCCGCCCAACAACTTCTCGGTATGCGCTTGTTGTGGTACTGAGTTCGAGGCCGATGACTTTGACCGGACTCATTCTGAGCTGCGCTCGGAATGGATTGAAAAAGACATGCCTTGGTTTAGCCGCTCCACGCTTAAGCCCAAGAATTGGAATGGCTATCGTCAATTGATAATCGCCGATCTTGGTAGCGCACTTGTGGAGCACCCTAGAATGAATGGCGACGTTAATTTCAGGCATGAAGTAAATAAAGCGTTTTCAGAAGTGCGAATAGCAAAACAACTGAAACTGCTTCGAGAGCGTGATCAGGAACCGCTGACGCAAGCGCAACTTGCAGCTAGAGCTGATATGAAGCAATCGCGCATTTCGGAACTCGAAGGAATGAACTATTCCTCATGGAGTATTAGCACTCTTGAAAGGCTAGCCAAGGCGATGGGCGTTGGTTTCCGATATTCCTTTGTCCGATGGAGTGACCTAATACGCGAGATTGAACAAGGGCTTACTAAAGATGCTTTGGTTTTCCCTTCATTTGAACGCGAATCGGTTGCACATGGGAGAGTTTTTACCGGACGTGCCCAGACCATAACATTCTACCCTGTCCTGCAAAGTGGATACTCAAACGTTCTAGCCATGCTTGAAGCGGCTGAGTCTCCTTCGGTGAAAGGAACAAGTTCTTATGCAGAAATCGTCGGTAGTATTGGCACGCTGCGCAATCCGCATCCTGCTTGAGGAATTGAGCCCGAAGGGGCATCTATTAGGCCCTGAAATTACAGCAGCACTTACCGAGAAGTGCGAGTTTATTAGCTACCCCAAAGGAGACGATTACATAAAGGCGGTCGAGAACGGGTTGCAATACGAACTCGGTCACTGGAATGACATCAAAATTCTGAGATTTGGTATCTACCCTGGCGTTATTGCCGTAGACACCGGATCTTCAACAGATGATTCGCAAAAAGTCCTCACCGAAATTCTGGAATGGAGCAAAGAGACATTGGGGGTTGCTTATCAGCCTTCTATGATGAAGAACCCCGGATATCTCAGCCAGATCACATTCAGAACAGACGTTCCGCTAATTAGACTCAATCCCAAGCTCGAACAAATCGCCGCCCGAATCAGCGAGTCGGTTTCTAGGCGATCTGACTTTGAGTTCTCCTATTCGTTCGCTGGACTTGTGCTGAACTACGATACCACCAACATCAAGCAGAGTGCCGCTCCTTTCACCTTGGAAAGACGTGTCGATACTCCGTATTCTGAAAACGTCTATTACTCACAAGCTGCCCTCTCAACATCAGAGCACCTGAGCATTCTAGAAGAATGTGAGGCTGCACTTACACCATGAGTTTGCGCTGAGTGCGTTTACTTAATTACTTAACCACCTGCACAAAGCCGAAGCTCCGCTGCTTCTTTTACTTTGCGCGGCCTTACATCGGTGATATAAGCCCCACCCGTGAGCCTATTTGATGAGATTCTCAAGGGACTGCCTGTCAACCCTCTCCTGCGGGAAAAGGTAGCCGAACTTGAAGCAAAGTATGCCGCGACGGAAACGGAGAATGCGATTCTCAGAGACGACCTTCGCGACGCGAAAGCGGAGAATCAAAAGCTTAAAAAGCAGATAGAAGAACTCTCTCATAAAGACGACATCAACGACTTTGAGATCGGCGTTCTTAAGACAATAGCAGACATCGGTGTCGATAACTTCGCAAGCGACTATGCTACTCAATGGTTTCCGGGTACATCCGCCGCAAAACTCGAATATCACCTCCAGCGTCTTGATGATGCTGGCTACTGTACCGTCGTGTACGGTGACAACTCCGGCTCACACTATGCCCCTACGCAGAAAGGCTTGGAATTGCTGGTACAGAAAGATTTGATTTAGTACCAACCCGCGATGTCCCACGATGCCCCGCCATTCCCTGCAACTCCTAATAGCCCACTACCCCCCAGCGCAAACTATTGACAGCGCTCCCTAACGGTGATATTTACCAACGCGTCGCCACACCAAGCAGGGTGGTTTCGGGCCTCCCGATCCTCTCGCAAGATCCCTAGACCCGGAACCGAATAAAACAGAGATTAGAGAATAGAGGTTAGAGGTCAGAATTCAGGGCCTTTGACGGATTCATTGGGAAATGGGGCGTTTTCGCCCCAAATCTTGATGTCGGCGGTATTTTCGCTTACTTCGGTAAGCCGTGATTGGGCTTAGTGAGCGATTCACACTGGCTATTCAAATTGCGGGGGCAAGCCACCCTTCCCAACCCGAGAGGTGATTCTTGATCCAGATTTCCTTTCATCGACTTATTGGGCAAAGCCCTACTCAAAAGGAGAAACAAGAAAATGGCTACCAAAACGGCGCAAAGCCAAAGACGAAAGAAAGCTGTCGAAACTTCAACGGACCAGGAACTTGCTCTTGCCTCTTCGCCCATGCATCTGGGCCCGCCCTACTCAGGATTTTCCAAAGAGATTAGCTACCCAGCGGATGGCTACTGGAACGCGGTGAAAATCTACCCACTGAGTGGGCAGATGGTGGTTCAGTTGGGAGCAGTCCAGCAAATTCTAGAAGGTATTGGATCACAAGAGGCCGGCTTTATGAAGACGTTTTCCGTAGGCTCGCCCGGCATCTATGTCTTCAGCCTGGTGACCACCATAAACTCACTGACACTGCTACCGAAGTCCCGCGACACCATTCACGCCGGCGCGACCATCTATTTGGCTGTGAATCAATCGGACGACCGTTACGATGGCGCGCACAAAGAGTGGCAGATAGATACCAACTATCATTACCCAATTCGTAATGCCTATTATCCGATGATTAATCTGGTGGTTTCGGCTACGCTCGCCGCAAACGTCAATTACAAGTTGCACGCGGGCGTGGGAGTCAACCTTGAGTGGACTGGCAACCTATTCAACGCGCCTCCCTACGGAGAGATAATAGCCACCCTGCAGAGCTTAACGCAGTCAGGGCCGGGCGCTACGGTTCAGACGGCAGCGAAGAAGGGAGCGAGGGCCGACAAGCCGCGCTACTTCTATGAAAAGTACACGGACGAAGAGGCCGCGAAGATGTAGACGCGCGAAGCTGTAAAGTTTATTCATCGCCGCAGGCGTGCAGAGAGCAGCGGCCAACCCTCTGAACGCCTGCGGCGCAGGCTCCGCTACTGCGCAATCTCAGCCGCAGCTTTTCTACGGGCCGCGCCACGTTCGACCCATTCGTAGACCATCGGCAGAATCACGATCTTGATTGGGCGGGTGACCAGGCCGCCGACTACGACTATGGCCAAAGGCTTTTCAATCTCGGCGCCGGTGCCGGACGAGATAATGAAGGGAATCAGGCTGATGCTGCCAATCAACGCGCTCAACAGCTCGGCGCGCAGGCGCACGCTGGCGCCGGTAATTACCGCATCTCTCAATTCGTAGCCGCGGCTGCGCAGTTTGTTCATGAATGAAACCATCACCATGCCGTTCTGCACCGCCACGCCAAAGACGGCGATGAAGCCGACGATCGCCGGGACACTCAGCGGGAAACCGGAAATCAAAAGCGCAGTCGTGCTGCCGACCAGCGCGATGGGAATGTTGAAGATGATCGTGAGTGTGTTGCGCAGCGAATTAAAGCAGGAATAGATGAGCACAAACACCAGCAACAGAGCGATGGGAATCGCGATGAGCAGTCTGCGCGTTGCTTGTTGCGCATTCTCAAACTGTCCGCCCCAGGTGACAAAATAACCGGGAGGCATTTTGACTTGCAGCGCGACGGCCTGCTGCGCGTCGTGCACGAAGCTGCCGATGTCGCGCCCTTTGACGTTACACATGACGACCTCACGCCTCAGCGAATTTTCGCGGGTCACCAGCGAATCGCCGCTGGATAATTTGAAACTGGCTATCTGCCCTAGCGGAATCTTTCCGCCGATCGGGGCCGCCACCAGAATATCGCCGAGCTTCTCGACCTGGTTGCGATAGTTCTCCTTCAAACGCACGAAGATCGCGAAGCGACGCTGGCCTTCCAGCACATCAGTGGCTTCGTCGCCGCCGATGGCAATCTTCGCGACCTCGAGCACGTCGGCAATATTCAATCCGTACCTGGCGATCTTGTCTCGCTCAACATCGATCTCCAGATGCTCTTCACCGGCTGATTGTTCGACGGCCAGGTCTTCGACGCCGCGCACGTGTGACATGGCGTCGCGAATCTGGTCCGCGACGTTGCGCAGCGTATCCTGATCTTCGCCGAAAATTTTGACGGCAAGCTGGGCGTTGATGCCCGAGATTAATTCGTCATTCCGCGTCTCGATGACTTGCGAGAAGTTGAATTTCACGCCGGGGAAGCCTTCGACGCGATTGCGCATGGCATCAACCAGCGCGTCTTTGGTTTTGGCGGTGGTCCATTGGCTCTTCGGTTTCAGGCGCACGTAGATTTCATCGTTGCTGACGCTCTCCGGATCGCCGCCCAGTTCCGCACGGCCGATTTTTGCTACGACGGTTTCGACTTCGGGGAACTCGCGCAGTGTCTTTTCAATTTGTGTTGAAATCTCGACGGCCCGAGTCAATGAAATGCTGGCGGGCATGGTGGCGCGCACCAGCATATTGCCTTCGTCGATGGTCGGCAGAAATTCACTGCCGAGAATGAACACGTCGGCTACGCTCCAGACGAGCAGCAACGCAGCGATCGTCAGCGTCAGCACTTTGTGACCAATCGCCCACTTGAGAATCGGAACGTAGATGCCTTTGACGAGGCGAATGATCGGATTCTCGCGAACCGGTCCCTTCTTCAAACGCAGCCACAGCGCGCACAACATAGGCGCGATGCACAGCGCCATGAGCATCGAGCCGATCATCGAGAAGGTGACGGCGTACCCGAGCGGCTTGAATAGCTTGCCTTCGATACCTTGCAACGTGAAGACAGGTAGAAAGACGGCGATGATGATCAGGATCGCGAAGAACATCGGCCGGCCGATTTCCTGCGCGGCCGTCAGGATCGCTTCACGGGTCGAATGCTCGCGATGTTCTTCGAGGTGGCGATAGATGTTCTCGACCATCACCACCGTCGCATCGACCATCATGCCGATGCTGATGGCCAAACCGCCGAGCGACATGAGATTCGCAGACTGGCCCCAGTACCACATGAGAATGAAAGCGACGAGCATGCAGAAGGGAATTGCGGCAGCCGTAATGAATGAACTGCGAAAGTTGCCGAGGAGCAAGACCAGAATGACCAGGACCAACGCTTCACCTTCAATCAGCGATTCGACGACGGTGTGAATGCTGTTGTCTACCAGTTCCGCTTGATCATAGAAGTCGACGACTTGTACTCCGGGCGGGAGGGCTTTGTTAATCTCGGCGACCTTTAGTTTGATTCGCTCGATGACTTCCTTGGTGTTCTCGTTGATGCGCTTGAGGACGATGCCGGTGACGACTTCACCCTGACCGTCTTTGGTGACCGCGCCCTGCCGCAGCTCGTTACCGATTTGCACCGTGGCGACGTCGCTGACGCGAATGGGTGTGCCGCCGCGCGAATCCAGCACGATGTTCTTAATGTCCTCGATGTCTTTGACCAGGCCCAAACCGCGCACGACGTATTGTTCGTCGCCGTGCTCGATGAAGTTGGCCCCGGTGTTCTGGTTGTTCGCCTGAATCGCGTCGAACAACGCTTTGAGGGTGATGTTGTAATTGACGAGTGCCTGCTGATCGACAATCACGTGATACTGTTTGACGTCGCCGCCAAAGCTCAGCACATCGGCCACGCCCGGCACGGTGCGCAGTTGCAGCTTTACGATCCAATCCTGAATCGTGCGCAGTTCCTGATTGCTCTGTCCTTTGCCGACGATTTGATAAAGATAGATTTGACCGGTGCCGGTGGTGATTGGACCCATCGTCGGTTCGAAACCGGAAGGAATGTTTTCTTTGGCGTCGGCCAGACGCTGGAATACCTGCTCGCGCGCGAAGTAAATGTCGGTGTCGTCGCTGAAATAAACGGTGACAACAGAGAGGCCGAACTTTGATTCCGATTCGACGCGGGTCACGCCCGAGATGCCGTTCATCTCGTTTTCGATCGGGAAAGTAATCTGCTGTTCGATCTCTTCCGGCGCCAGGCCTTCGGCCTCCGTGTCGATTTCCACTTGCACCGGCGTGACGTCAGGAAAGGCATCGACGTTCAGCCGGCGCAAGGCAAGGATGCCGCCCGCGACAATGAGCATCGAAACGACCGCAACCAGCAACCGCTCGCGATAGAAGAAGGCAATGAAATTGTCGGTCATGAGTTCCTAGCGCGCGAAAGCGCGCGGCAGCGTAAAGCCTCGGGCGTTAGCCCCAGGAAAATGATTAAGAAGAAGCAGAGTCCGCGGAGCGGACGCGAGCCCTGTGATGTAACGAATCCTATCGATCATTCCTATGTCGCTCGCTGTCGCGAGCTCAATTCGTTGTGCCTCTGGACCCTGGGGCTTGCGCCCCAGGCTTTATGCTCTCACCCGCTTCCCGGGTTGCTAATTACTCCGGTTTGCTTTGCTGCAGCAGCAAATAATTTCCCTTGATGACCACTCGGTCACCCGCGTTCAAACCATCGATGATCTCGACGCGATCACCGTTCTTAATTCCAAGTTGCACTTGCTTCTGTTTATAGCCATTGCCTTCAGCTACGAAGACGAGGCTCTTGCCGTTATCTTCGAGAACTGCCGACTGCGGGACCGAAATGGCCGTGCTGTTCACGTCCGTAATGATCTCGACGTTGGCGAACATGTCGGGTTTCAGACGGCCATCGGAATTTGGAACTTCAGTCCGCACTTTCACCGTGCGCGACTCGGGATCGACTACACTGTTGATGAAAATCACTCGACCCGAGAAGGTAGTTCCCGGAAACGCGGTGGTGGTGACTTTGACACCTTGCCCGTTACGCACCCGCGGCAAGTCTTTTTCGAAGACGTTGGCATCAATCCAAACGCGCGACGTGTCGATGATCTTAAAAACATTCGCATCAGTTCCCACCGTAGCGCCGATGGTCGCGTCACGTTCCACGACTGTTCCGTCGATCGGCGAGTTGAGCGAGAAAGTCGCGGCGAGTCCCGGCTTGGTTCCGAGGGCGTCAATCGTCGCATCATTCAAACCGAGAATGAGTAGATGACGACGAGCCGCGATGAGCGTGGCTTTCGTGGAAGCCGCGTTGTTCTCGGCGGTGGCTCTGGCGACTTCGAGATCGTGTTCGGCTGATTGCAGGTTCTTGCCCGCAACTACGGTCTTCTCGAACAGCGCCTTCGTGCGATCGTAGGTCTGCTGGGCCAGTTTGATTTCGGCCGCGGCGGATCGCTTCGCGTTCTCGGAATCAGCCAGCGCCTTCAGGTAATCGGCTTCGGCTTGATCGATGTCGGCCGATTCCAGTTCGGCCAGCTTCTGTCCTTTGCGGACTTTGCTTCCCTGGCCGGCATAGAGTTTTACGATTCGCCCTTCGTTAACTGGTCCGATAACGGCGGTCCGATCTTCGGGCACGAGAACCTTTCCCGTGGCGGTGACGACGCCGGAGATTGGCGCCGTGGTGACTATCTCGGTCTCGATCGCTTTGTCGGCTGCGGTGCTGGTCGCCGTCAAATTCGTCTGCGTGGCCGGCGCAGGGGTTCGCTTGCAGGATGCCAGGGCCGCGGTCGCGACGATGAGAATCAAAATCTTTTTATGTCTGTTCATATCGAAGTCCTTTTGCACTACTTCACGATCGGGGTGGCCGTCGCTAGTTCAAGATCGAGCAGCGCCGATTGGTAATCGAAAAGCGCCTGATAGAAGGCCGCCAGCGTGTCGCGCCGCGTGCGAATCGCATCGAGCAAATCGAGAATCGAGCTCTCACCGGCTTTCAATGAATACTCGGTAAGGTTTTGAATGTCGTTGACTTTGGTGAGCACGCCGGTGCGATAGAGATCTACGCGGCGTTTCTGCATCTGGAACGCGATGAATGCCTTGTCCACATCGCTGATGATCTGATTGGTGACCAGTGCTTCCTGGTTTTGCGCTTTCTGCTTTTCAATTCGCGCTTTGGCGCGCTCGCCCTGATTTCGATTGTGGACCGGCAGCGTGATGCCTACACCGAACGTGTAGTTGCTGCCGCCGCCGGGCACTTCGGTCACTCCGCCGCCGAGATTCACGTCAGGGACTTTCTGTGAGTCCTGAAGGCGGATGTCGGCGTCGGCGGCTTTCTCGGCAAGTTTCGCAGCCCGGAGATCGGGACGCGCGGCCAGCGCCTGGTCGCGCAAGTCTGCAAACGTGAAGTCATAAACCTGGGGATCGAGCGTGCCCGCGGGAGCGATCTCCATGGCTCGGTAGTCGCCGCCGAGAGTGACGCGCAGGTCGCGCAACGCGACTTCGTAGTCTCGCTGCGCATTGGCGAGATCAGTATCAAATTTCAACTTCTCGACTTCGAGCCGGGTGAGATCGAGGCCCGCCAGCTCTCCGGCCTGGACCAATTCTTCGGTGTGCTTGACGGTGTCGGCAAAGCTCTTTTCGTTTTCCTGCGCCAGGTCGAGGAGCGTCTTGTTGAGGATGACCGTAAAGAATTTCCGTTTCAGATCGTTCGTCAATTGCCAGACGGTGGTTTCGAATCCGGCGCGGGCCACGTCGGCATTTGCGTTAGCGACATCAATTCGCTTCGGTCGCTTTCCGCCAAGCTCGAACGTTTGCGCGATGCTGTATGAGTACTGTTGCTCAGTAAGCAGATTACCGCTCAGATTAAGCGGCAGACCCGAAAAGCCAACGCTGACGTCCGGATTCGGGCGCAGACGCGCCGTCAATTTTTCGGCTTCGGCGGTGTCGATATCATAGCGCGCGGCGATCAGCTGAAAATTCTGTCTGAGAAAAATCGAAACCGCGTCCGCCATCGAGATCGGTCGTGGTGGCGAAAGCTGCGGCGATTGAGATCGAAGTGAGCCGCTCTGGTAAGCCTGCGGACCTGTGTTGGTGCTCGGTTCCGATCCGGGAGTAGCCGCTCGTTTTATTAGTTGTGCATGCGCGGCGATAGGCGAAATAATCAGCGACAATCCCAACGCGATCAGACCAGTGCTTCTCTGAGCCCTAATCATCTTGCCTCCTCTGTTCAGATTGGCCCGGCGACTTGCAGCGCCGGATGTCGGCGCACGTGCAAGCGTCGCTCGGGCTGCGAAACGCGCGCTCGTAAATAGAGCTCGCGCAGAACGGGCGATTGATGGCTTAGAGAATTGTTGGTGGAGCGCGGCCGCGTCGCGTATCGGCGAATTCAGATAGATGAACCGCGACGTTGGTGGCCGTGAAGAATGTTTGAGATCCCGTCGCCCCTATGAGCGAAGGCTGATTGATTTCAGAGGATGAAAGATTCTGGTGAAGTTGGCAGATCAGACACTCTGCCTGAGACCGGGACCGCGATGAAGTGCTGCCGTTGTTGCTCGATCGCAACTCCGTCGAGACCGTGCCGACTACCGAAGTGGCTGCGGTCCGTTGCCCGATCTGCGTTTGCGATCCGTGGTGATGCGTGAACTCGACCGTAGCGCCCCACGTCAGGCACGCCAATAACAAAAGTGCGAGGCCACGACTTCGTTTCGCGGGACTCGTTAGAAACTTGTTGAGTTGCAGTCGAATCAATGAAAACCGCTTTGATGCTAGACTAGGCCACGTAGTTTATTCCCGGTCCTGGGCCATGTCAATGCAGGTTATTTCCATAATCAGCCGGCGATTTCTACTCGCAGCTGGCGTCGTTGCGGCCGTGTGTCTGCTCAGCTCTCATCTGTCTGCGCAAACGAACATCGGCGTCAGGCTAATTCCGGATTCCGCTCGTATCTCAATTGAACTGAAAGGTGCGCCGGCTTCTTCGTGGTCTTTCCTCGACAGCTATGCAGGTATCGTCGGCCTCGGTAGTCGCATCGAGCACTTCGCTGCATTTGATGAGCGAGGAGCTGAAGTTCCGGTGACCCAGTCCGCCCCGGGTCAATTCAAATCAGCAAATCCGGTAAAGCGAATTCGTTATGAAGTGAACCTGCGGCCAGTGTCGCGCGCGGCCGATTTTTCACACTTGTCCTGGCTGGACAAGGAGCGCGGCGTGTTAATGCCTCTGGATTTTCTGCCGCGCGGAACCGGAGCAACAGGCGTCGGCGAAAATCGCAGGATTCACTTTCAGTTGGCGGCGCCCTGGACGGTGCAGTCAAACGAAACGAAGGTGGCGCCGGATGAGTTTGCGTTTACCGATGTCGCTCGTGCTTCATTTGCCGTCGGGACGAACCTGCGGGTTTCGCAAACGAACGTATCCGGCCTCACCTTGAATTTCGTGACTAACAGCGACTGGGCCTTCACCGATGCTGATGCGCTCCAGTTGGCCCAGCAAGTGCTTAGCGCGCATCGGGAGACCTTCGGCTCGTTTCCCGGCAAGACCGCAACGCTCGTACTGTTCCCGTTTCCGCTCGCGGTCAGCGCGAGTCAATGGAGCGCCGAGACGAGAGGTTCAACCGTCACCCTGTTAATGGGGAAGCTGCCGTCAAAGGTTGCTGCGTTAGCGCAACTCAGCACGCCGCTGACGCACGAATTGTTTCATCTCTGGATACCGAATGCGCTGACGCTCGAAGGGAATTACGATTGGTTCTACGAGGGGTTCACGATCTATCAGGCGTCCCAGACGGCAGTCAAACTTGGGCTCTTAACTTTTCCGGAGTTCCTGAATTCGATTGCCCGGGCGTACGACTCGTCCAAAGCCGAGGGAAGCTTATCGTTGATTGAAGCTTCGAACCGCCGCTTTACCAGTGGGCTGAACTCGGTGTACGCGAAGAGTCAGGTGATTGCGTGTCTTTATGATTTGCGGTTGCGAAGCGCGACTCGCAATAAGCATTCACTGGCAGATGTCTACCGCAAGCTGGTTCGCGGTGCGTTCCCCGCCGGCAGCGATGGTAGTGACGTGGCCGGGCGAGTGCTCAGCGAAGAGATCGGTTCCAACGAGTTCGTTCATTCATTTGTTCAAAATCCGGTTTCGTTAAATCTGGCAAACGAGCTGGCCCCGTTTGGTTTAATTGTCGACTCCCGCGGTGTTCGGACTCAGATATCGGTCGCGGAAAAACTCAGCAAGGCGCAGCGCGATTTGCTTCGTGAGTTAGGTTACAATGCAGCTACGCACGCAACCCTTTGAGTCTGGTGGGCGCGCGCTCGATTAGAAATGCAACTTAAGCAATTCACCCCCTGGAAAATCCTGGCGCTGTTGGCGATTGCGCTTTTTGCGGCTGGCTGTACGGCGATCGCCGGCCATGCCAGCACCGGCGTCGTGGTCTCGCGCAGCGCCCAGATTCGCAGTTCGACTGCCGTCGTGGCTGCCGATTTGCTGGAAGTAAATCGCGGCGACACGCTCGATATTCTCGACACAGTCGACGTGCCCGACCCGTCCGACAATACCAAGAAGGAACGTTGGTATCGCGTTCGGGGACGCGATAACGAGAACACCGAAGGTTGGATTGAAGCGCGCAACATCATGCCGGACGAAGTGCTGGCCAAATCGCAGAAACTGTCCGACGAAGACAAAGACCTTCAAGCCCAGGCCACAGGGCAACTGCATGCCGGATCGAACCTGCGCCTCAGTCCGGATCGCAGCAACAATGAAAACATCATGATGCGGCTCGATAGTGGATCGAGTTTTGAAATTATCGGCTGGAAGCGCGTGCCAAAACTGAAAGGCGCGGAAGGGACCGAAAGCGACACGGCGCCCAAAGCGGGTACCGCCAGCAACAGCAACAAGAAGGTTCAAAGAGAAGACGACGAGAACTCTGAGGACAAAGAGACGACCGAGCTCTGGTACAAGGTGCGTCTGTCACCTTCCATTTCACCTGCGCCCGAAGGATGGATTTTTGGGAAGCAGGTCGAGCTGACGGTCCCCAGCGACATCATCTATTACCGGACGGGCAGGGAATTTGTCGCCTGGCGCAGGCTGGACGAGGACACGAGCGACGATTCGTCCACCAAGACCAAGGACGTCGCCAAGGACACGCGTCCCGGTAGCTGGGTGATCCTGGAAAAAAGCAATCCGAAAGATGAGCCGCACAAAATAGACGAACCGGACTTCGATCGAATTTACGTGCTCGGCTATGAAAAGCACGATCAGGATCATTACACGGCGTTTCGCAGTCCTGACATCGAGGGATATCTACCTCTCAGAATCGAAGGGAAAGGCGCGAACAAGACTTTCATTCTGAAGGTCAAAGACAGTTCCGGGCAGGTCAAGGACATGACCTTCAAGTTATATCGTGACGATCACGGCGTTATGCGGGTAACGCCGCCCGAGGAAATGAAGGCTGTAAGAAGGAGATGAAGTGCAGGGTGACGGCGATCGTCACATCTGCCTTTGAAATATAGGCAACCAGAGGCCGATTTACTCATCTAAACCCGGTCTCTGAAAAGCGTGGGCCGCCTCACAGCGAGACCGCAATGAAGTTGTTGGTGAAAAACTTCACACCTGCGCTTGACATGGTAATGCGCGTTCGTTAGAATGCGCGTTTGCTTGGGAGGAATAAATCCTCGTAAAGGCGACTAGCAGTAGTTCCTAACCCATCCAAGCTTGGATCGCACAGAGCGCAAGCTCGAATCCAAAAACAATTCGATCTTTGAAAACTAGATAGAGCGTGTCCGTTTCAATTTAGACCTTTGAGAGTCAACCGCGAACGATAAAGTTCGCGTCAAAACTCTGAAGAAGAGTCATTATCGAAACTGATAGTAAGACCAGTAAGAGATAATGTTCCAGTGAACAAACTATTAACGAGAGTTTGATCCTGGCTCAGAATCAACGCTGGCGGCGTGCCTCAGACATGCAAGTCGAACGCGAAAGTCCCCTTCGGGGGACAAGTAGAGTGGCGTCCGGGTGAGTAACACGTAGGTAATCTACCTTCGGGTGGGGAATAACCCAGGGAAACTTGGGCTAATACCGCATAATGCAGCGGCACCACATGGTGACAGTTGTTAAAGCGGG
>Ga0207686_10000998_pt1 | contig 16801 bp, 18 predicted proteins | sample KBSM24metaG_FD_184396 | JGI IMG/M metagenome (GOLD analysis project Ga0207686, IMG submission 184396) | Miscanthus rhizosphere microbial communities from Kellogg Biological Station, Michigan, USA - KBS M2-4 metaG (SPAdes) (version 2) | ecosystem: Host-associated > Plants > Roots > Rhizosphere >...
TCGTTATTTTTTTAAAGGTGGTAAAGGTATCTATTATTCTAATCCTAAAACTCTTCGGTTAAACTTTTCATCACTTGACTGTCCGGCAAAATCATCAAAGGCTTTTTCTGTAACACGGATGATATTCTTTTTAATAAAATGAGCTCCTTCTCTTGCGCCATCTTCAGGATGTTTAATACAACACTCCCACTCCATCACGGCCCAACCACTGTAATCATACTGTGTCAATTTGCTAAAGATAGTTTTGAAATCAACATGTCCATCACCTAATGAACGAAAACGACCAGCCCGATCGATCCATCCCTGGTAGCCGCCATAAACACCTTGCTTACCTGTTGGATTAAATTCTGCATCCTTTACATGAAATGCTTTTATTCTTTCATGATAAATATCGATGTATGATTTATAATCGAGACATTGTAAGACAAAATGTGAAGGGTCATAAAGCAGGCAAGCTCTTTTATGATCATTTACTTTTTCTAAAAACATTTCATACGAAATACCATCATGCAGATCTTCACCCGGATGAATTTCATAACAAACATCTACGCCACATTCATCAAAGTAATTTAAGATCGGCATCCACCGATCCGCTAATTCCTTAAATCCTGATTCAATCAAGCCCGCAGGACGTTGCGGCCAAGGATAAATTGTTGGCCATAATAATGCACCGCTAAATGTAGCATGAGCATTCAATCCCAAATTTTGAGAAGCTTTAGCTGCATATTTTAGTTGTTGAACAGCCCATTCAGTTCTTGCTTTTGGATTTTTCTTTACACTATCAGGCGCAAATCCATCAAACAGATCATCATATGCAGGATGAACCGCCACTAATTGGCCTTGCAGATGTGTTGATAGCTCTGTTATTTCTAGCCCTGCCTCATTTACAAGCCCTTTTAATTCATCAGCATAGGTTTTACTCTCTGCTGCTTTTTGCAGATCAATACAACGGGGATCCCATGTAGGAATTTGCACACCGACAAATCCAATTGTCTTTGCCCATTGGCAAATTGTCTTCATATTATTAAATGGTGGCTTATCACCCATGAACTGTGCAAGAAAAATTGCAGGGCCTTTAATCGTTCGCATAATATCACGCAAAGGCGCTACGGCGCCACGTTTAGATTTTATAAGTTATTTACAATTCTCTTAATACCGGTCTTTAATAATTCCTCATTAAAATTGATAAGTAGTCCAAGTTTCAATCCTGTCAACTTTAAATGTGTGAGAACTTGTTTATAGTGAACAGGCGCTAATGCTTCTATTGATTTTAATTCTACCAGAACAATATCTTCAACAATTAAATCAGAACGAAAGCCAAGATCAAGTTTCATTTCCTTCCAAATAACCGGAATACCTCGCTGTCTTGAAACTTTCAGTTTATATGTGTGAACTAATTCATATTCCATTATTGTTTCATAAACAGATTCTAATAACCCCGGCCCTAATTTCTTATGTATCTCAAATGCAGCATCAAGAATTATCTTCGATATTTCATTTATTGTCATAACGCTTAATGATTTCACATTTCATCTTTGCGCCGTAGCGCCTTTGCGTGAGATCAAACTTTAAAATCCGTCCACTTTTTATCTGATTTACCCGATGCCACCACATTTTCAATAAATGCCGTTCCTCTTATACCTTCCTCTACGCCTGGAAAATCAAGCCATTCATCTTTTGGTTTTTCTCCATTCGCCTTTGCACGAACGGTCAAAGAAAAATTTCTATATAAATTTGCAAACGCTTCGAGATATCCTTCCGGATGACCAGCCGGCGTTCTTGAATTGTGAGATGCATAAGAACTTACATAGCCCGTACCTGCACGATAAATTTCAGCAGGTTTATCAAGCCACTTCACTAATAAAGTATTTGCATCTTCCTGTTTCCATTCAAGTCCACCTTTTTCTCCATACACTCTTATCTTAATACAGTTTTCTTCACCGGCAGCAATTTGTGTGGCCATTAATACACCTGTTGCTCCATTATTGAATTTCATAAATGTTGCCCCATCATCATCAAGCATTCTTCCGTCAACAACAATATTCAGATTAGCACATAAATGAGTAACCTGTAAACCGGTTACATACTCGGCCATATTAAATGCATGTGTTCCGATATCTCCCATTGCTCCCGCAATGCCACTACGCTTCGGATCTGTACGCCATGAGGCTTGTGCATTTCCCTCACTCTCTTTCAATGTACTGAGCCATCCTTGCGGATACTCAACATATACCTTTCTTATTTTACCAAGCATACCACTCTTCAGCATTTGTTTTGCCTGTTTTATCATTGGATAGCCGGTATAGGTATGAGTAAGTAAAAGAGTCAATCCTGTTTGTGATACTTTTTCTTTTAATTGCTTTGCTTGTTCCAATGAAAAAGTGATCGGCTTTTCAATTACTACATTAAACCCTTTATCGAGTGCCATCATAGCCGGATCAAAGTGTACAAAGTTTGGAGTAACGATGCTGACAAAATCAATTCGTTTATCTTTTGGCATCGCAGCTTCTTTTTCCAGCATCACTTTATAATCTGTATAAATGCGGGATTCATCAAGAAATAAACTTTTTCCTGAATCAACCGCGATCTCTGGATTAATGCTTAATGCGCCGGCAACAATTTCAATTTGTGCATCCATATTAAATGCAAATCGATGAATGGCGCCGATGAATGCATCCTTGCCACCACCGATCATTGCCATTCTGAGTTTCCTGTTTTCCATATTTCAAACAGTTGTTTGTGGTTTGATATAAATTAAATTCGTAAACAATGAAGGTAAATGTGTTTTTAAAAATAGTACATTTAGCCTTTCCAAATTTTTTTTCATCAAAATCAACGATATGCAAGCCGTAAACAAAAATCAATTATTCCTGGCAAGTAGAATAGCACTTATTGTTACTGCTATCACTTTTGCTTACCGGGCAGCTCTTGAAGGAACATGGAGCACTGAGTTTAATCTTACAAAAGAACAGGTTGGCTGGATCTTTAGCCCTGCATTTTGGGGATTCACTCTCGCAATGATCTTTGGCGGTCCTCTTTGTGACATTCTTGGAATGAAAAAATTGATCGGGCTGGCATTTATTGGTCATGTTTCCGGTATCATAATTTACCTGGTTGCAAAAGATGCTACAATGCTTTTCATTGGAACGGTTTGTATCGGTATTGGAAATGGAATGGTAGAAGCAGCATGCAACCCACTTGTTGTCTCTCTCTACCCCGAAAACAAAACCACAATGTTGAATAAGTTTCACGTTTGGTTTCCGGGTGGTATTGTGATCGGGGGACTTATTTCTTATTTATTTCTTGAACAGCTACATCTTGACTGGAGAATAATGGTTGCAATTCTTTTTTTACCAGCAGTAATATATGGTTGGATGTTTCTTAAACTCGAGTTTCCTAAAACTGAAAGAGTGCAAAGAGGTATTAGTACAAAAGAAATGTTCACAAGCTGCTTGAATCCTTTATATATTATTATGATCCTTTGTATGTTCATGACAGCTGCCACGGAGTTGGGTACCGGTACATGGATCAACGCTTTATTAAGTGGTGCAGGTGTATCAGGGATTCTGATCCTTGTATTTATTAATGGTATCATGGCAATCGGTCGTTCATTTGCAGGCCCTATAGTACATAGATTAAATCCAAATGGTATGCTGATCTTCTCCGCACTATTTGCTGCCATTGGTTTATTTCTTTTAAGCAAAACAAGCGGATATGCTGCGGTTGGAGCAGCTGCTGTTTTTGCTGCTGGTATTTGTTTCTTCTGGCCAACAATGCTTGGGTTTGTATCAGAGTATTTGCCAAAGACTGGTGCATTAGGATTATCATTAATGGGTGGAGCAGGTATGTTTTCTGTATCATTAGTTTTACCAATAATGGGTAAATGGTTTGACAAGGCAAAAGATGCTGCTGTTGCTGCAGGTAATGATGTTTCAAAGGCTGAAGCAGTAGCAGGAACTGATACATTAATGAAAGTTGCGATAATGCCAGCAATACTGCTAGTGATATTTACAGTCATTTATTTTGTAAGAAAAAATAAACCCACCCAACAACTCGCACATTCATAAAAACATGAGACTTACGACCCGTTTCCAGCTTTCATTAATGATGTTTCTCCAGTTTTTTATTTGGGGAGCCTGGTATGTAACAATGGGCACTTACCTTGATAAAGTTTTACATGCAACAGGTATCCAGGTTGGTGCTGCTTATAGTGCAATGGCAATTGCTACGATCTTCTCTCCCATTTTTGTGGGCATGATCGCCGACAAATTTTTTTCAGCCCAAAAGCTTTTAGGTGTTTTGCATATCGTGGGGGCACTATTGCTATATTATATCACAAGAATTGATAATCCTTCAATGTTTTACTGGATAGTGTTGTTGTATTCATTAATGTATGCCCCAACGTTAGCGTTAGCAAACTCAGTGGCCTTTCGACAAATGAATGATCCGGCTAAAGAATTTCCTTCAGTAAGATTTCTTGGTACGATCGGTTGGATCGCCGTTGGCTGGATGATCGATAGAGTATTTAAGCTGCAAACTGAACAGTTAGCTCAAACATTTGTCATCGCTGCTGTTGCATCCGGAATTTTAGGATTACTAAGTTTTACTTTACCTGATACGCCACCAAAAGCAAAGGGTACTCAAACAACTTTTGCAAAAGTGCTTGGTGCGGACGCCTTGGTTTTATTCAAGGACAGGTCATTCGCCGTTTTTTTAATTGCATCGATACTTATTTGCATACCACTTTCATTTTATTATAGTTTCACTAATCTCTATCTCACGGAAACAGGAATGAAAAACGTAACAAGCAGTATGACACTTGGTCAATTTTCAGAAGCCTTGTTCATTTTATTGATTCCATTTTTCTTCCGTCGATTAGGTGTTAAATGGATGATCGCCATTGGCATGATCGCATGGGCAGTTCGTTTCCTTTTATTTGGTTATGGCGATGCGGCAGAAAATCTTTGGATGTTGTTTGCAGGAATAATTCTGCACGGTGTTTGCTTTGATTTTTTCTTTGTAACCGGGCAAATTTACACAGACAGCAAAGCGGATATAAAAATTCAGAGCTCAGCCCAAGGATTAATTACAATGGCCACTTATGGAGTTGGAATGTGGATCGGCACATTATTGTCCGGCTATGTGAAAGATTATTATACAGTTGACAAAATTGTGACGTGGAGAAGTGTTTGGCTTGTTCCGGCCGGTATTGCTGTAGCTGTACTCCTGTTCTTTTTAGTTTTATTTAATGAAAAAAGAAAAACCTTGAAACCGGTATGAATTGGTAATGTTTGTAACTTTAGAATCCGCTTGTAAATATGAAAAAATCAAACCGTCGTGATGCCTTGAAAAAAATTGCAGCTGGAACTGCGGCCGCTACAGTCGCTCCTTTTATAAGTTCCTTTGCCTCCGAAGAAACAAATTCAAAAAAATTAAAATTGAAAGGCAATATCAATCACTCTGTTTGCCAATGGACCTACAATCATATTCCATTGGAAGAACTTTGTGTTGAAGTAAAAAAAATAGGTATTGGCGCTATTGACCTGATAGCTCCAAAAGATTGGCCAATGCTTAAGAAGTATGGACTTTACTCTTCTATGTGTTATATCGCAGGCAAAGTAAGTCTTACTGATGGATGGGCCGGCAAGACTTTTCATCCCCAATTGATAAAAGATTATACAGAATCTATTCCACTTGTTGCCGAAGCAGGTTATAAAAATCTTATTTGCTTTAGCGGCAACCGCAAAGGAATGGATGATGAAACAGGTTTGAATAACTGCGTGGAAGGCTTGAAACAAATAATGGGCCTTGCTGAGAAAAGTGGTGTGATGATCCAAATGGAATTATTAAACAGCAAAGTGAATCATAAAGATTATATGTGTGACAGGACTCCATGGGGTGTTGAACTTGTAAAAAGGATTGGCTCACCCAATTTTAAGTTACTATACGATATTTATCATATGCAGATCGACGAAGGTGATGTGATAAGAACAATACAAGATAACAATCAGTACATCGGGCATTATCATACGGCTGGTGTTCCTGGTCGTCATGAAATAAATGAAAGTCAGGAATTATATTATCCCGCTATCATGGAAGCAATTGTAAAAACAGGTTTTAAAGATTATGTGGCGCAGGAATTTATGCCGACAGGAAAAACGAATGAAGATAAAATTGCAGCTTTAAAAGATGCGGTGAGAAGATGTGATGTCTAACCCCCCTGTCCTCCGCCAAAGGCGGATGATTTAGGTTGACAATGTAACTAGGGGTCTAACATTTCAATAGTTGAATAGAATTGTTATAGTACAAGAGTGCGACGCAACATAAGTTTAATAGTAGCACTACAACCAGGCTCATAAAAAAATTTGTATTCTAAATCAATATTCAATTTTAAATACCAGGTAAAACATGGCAGACAATAACACATTTGATGCGATCGTGGTTGGCTCCGGCATTAGTGGCGGCTGGGCAGCTAAAGAACTTACCGAACGAGGTCTCAACACAATCATGCTTGAAAGAGGCTTCAATATAGAACATGGAAAAGATTATGAGAAAAGCAACAGGCCTGTGTGGGAATATCCGCACCGCGGTGGCAGAACACAACAGATGGTCGCTGATTATCCTCATCTTAAAAGAGATTACCCGCTGAATGAAAGAAATCTTCATTACTGGGCAAGTGATAAAGACAATCCTTATACAGAAACAAAAAGGTTTGACTGGTTTCGCGGTTATCATGTGGGTGGTCGTTCATTAATGTGGGGTCGCCAGAGTTATCGTTGGAGCGAAACGGATTTTGAAGCCAACGGAAAAGAAGGTATTGCTGTTGATTGGCCTATCAGGTATAAAGATCTGGAGCCATGGTATACTCATGTCGAAAAATTTGCTGGCATACAGGGTTCATATGAAAATCTTCCTCAATTGCCCGATAGTCATTTTTTACCTGCTATGGAATTAAACGTGGTAGAAAAAGATGTGGCCGCAAAGATCAAAGCACATTATAATAATAAACGTACACTGATCATTGGTCGTACGGCACATATAACAGGGCCACTAGGTCATAGCCCACAAAGAACAAATTGCCAGTATCGTGATATGTGCTGGAATGGTTGTCCTTTCGGTGCTTATTTCAGTACACAATCTTCTACATTGCCTGCGGCAATGGCAACTGGTAAACTTACTCTTGGTATCAATTCTATTGTGAAAGAGATCATCTATGATAAAGAAACAAAGAAAGCAAAAGGTGTAAGAGTAATTGATGCGGAAACAATGCAGGTGAAAGAATATTTTTCAAAAATTGTTTTCCTCTGTGCTTCGGCACTTAACTCAGCATGGATATTGATGAACTCAGCCACTGATATTTGGCCTGATGGATTAGGAAGCACTAGTGGCGAATTAGGACATAATGTTATGGATCATCATTTCCGGGTGGGAGCAAGTGGTGAAGTAGAAGGATATGAGAACAAATATTATTTCGGTAACCGGCCAACCGGTTTTTATATTCCACGATTCAGAAATTTTGGCGGTGATAAGAGAGATTATTTACGTGGGTTTGGATACCAGGGTAGTGCAAGCAGAAATGGTTGGGGTCGCGAAGTTGCAGAATTAAGTGTCGGCGCTGATCTGAAAGATGCGTTGAGTGAACCTGGCGGATGGAGAATCGGCGCAACGGCATTTGGTGAGACTCTTCCTCATCATGACAACAAAATTACACTGGATAAAAACATGAAAGATAAATGGGGCCTTCCGGTACTAAATTTTGATGTCGAGTTTAAAGAGAATGAGAAAAAGATGCGGGTGGATATGAAGGCTGACATGAAAGAAATGCTGGAAATAGCCGGTGTAAAAAATGTAGAGGAATATGATAACGACAATGCTCCTGGTATGGGTATACATGAAATGGGTGCGGCTAGAATGGGTCGTGACCCAAAAACATCAGTATTGAATGGCAATAACCAGGTTTGGGATTGTAAAAATGTATTCGTAACAGACGGTGCCTGCATGGTAAGTGCTTCTTGTGTAAATCCGTCACTCACTTATATGGCATTAACTGCAAGAGCTGCTGCATTTGCGGTTGATGAATTGAAAAAGTTAAACGTTTAAACCCCTAAATCCCCTAAAGGGGACTTTAGACTCTTTTAAATTGTAATGTTATCTAATAAAAATCCATATAAAAAAGGAGGAATGTTTGAAGGTGCATCGCATCTGCTTTTTGAAAAAGCAAAACAACTTCGAAATAAAATGACTGGAACAGAGGAAATCTTATGGATGCATTTGCGAAATGGTATAAACGGATTTAAGTTTCGCAGACAACACCCAATTGGAAATTATATTGTGGATTTATTTTGTTTCAAAGCCAAACTAGTTATTGAGATAGATGGTTCAATACATAACAATGATGAAATAAAAGAAAAGGATATTAACAGGCAAAGGGAGTTAGAGAGTTTGGGTTATACTGTTATCAGGTTTACAAATATTGAAATTCATAAGCGAATTGAAACAGTACTTAATAAAATTTCAGACTTACTAAACAATATTATTAAAACAAAAACTCCAGGATACGGAGTGTAAAAAGCCCCCTTTAGGGGGTTTGGGGGTTTTATATTATGGACAGACGTGAATTATTAAAAATGGTTGCCGCTGCAACAGGCGGAATTATTATTGGCGGAGAGTTTTTTCTTGCCGGTTGTAAAAACCCTGGTGCTGAAGTAGGTGTTTCAAACACTTTCACTGACTCAGATATTGCTTTTTTGGATGAAGTAGCCGAAACTATTTTTCCAAAAACATCAACACCCGGCGCTAAAGATGCAAAAGTTGGTCAATTCATGACAGTAATGGTAAATGATTGTTATGAGAAAAAAGACCAGGATGCTTTCCATGCAGGAATGAAAACATTGAATGAAGCCTGCAAAAAAATGCATGGTCATGATTTTATGAATGCACCACCGGAACATCGTAAAGAATTGCTTGTTGCCCTTGATAAAGAAAGAGGCGATTATCAAAAGACAAAACAGAAAGAAGATCCCAGTCATTACTTTCAATACTTCAAACAATTGACCATAATGGGATACTTTACATCTAAAGAAGGAAGAACCGGTGCAACAAGATATGAACCTGTCCCGGGAAAATATATTGGTGACCTAGATTATAAAAAAGGAGATAAAATTTTTACCAATCTCAATTAATGTAAGAACAATTCGATTCGATCGGAACGTGGTCGCAATGTTGTTCATTTCAAAGATTATTCAAAGCAACAAAAGGTCGCTTCCATCTGCAGCAAAAGAATTAAAAAAAAGAAAATCTTTAAACCAATTAATACATATTAATGGCAGATAATAATACATACGATGCAATAGTAGTTGGCTCTGGTATTTCCGGCGGTTGGGCTGCAAAAGAACTCTGTGAAAATGGTTTGAAAGTGCTGATGCTAGAACGTGGCGGACCTTACGAACATATAAAAGATTACAAAACCGCCACTAAAGATCCATGGGAATTTACACACCGCGGTGCGACTACTGCACAACAGAAAAAAGATTACCCGGTTATTCATCGTGGATGGGCCGCAAATGACAGGGTAATGGATGCATGGGTGAATGAAATCGAATCGCCTTACACAGAAATAAAACCTTTTACCTGGTGGCGTGTATATCGAATGGGAGGTCGTTCTATCTTATGGGGCCGTCACAGTTATCGATGGAGTGATACCGACTTTGAAGCAAATGCAAAAGATGGCCATGGTATTGATTGGCCAATTCGCTATAATGATCTTGCTCCCTGGTATGATCATGTTGAAAAATTTGCAGGAATTAGTGGTTCGCTGGAAGGTTTGCCGCAATTGCCTGATGGAAAATTTATGCCTCCCATACCATTAAATATGGTTGAAAAAGATGTCGCTGAAAAAATAAAGAATTTTTATAAGGGCCAGCGACACATGATCAATAGTCGCACCGCAAATATTACAGAGCCACATAATGAAAGAACCAATTGCCAGTTTCGGAATCGTTGCTGGGAAGGTTGTCCTTTTGGTGGATATTTCAGCACACAATCCTCTACCCTTCCTGCTGCAATGAAAACAAATAATCTTACCGTAAGACCTTTATCTATTGTTACAAAAATTTTATACGATAAGGATAAAAAGAAAGCAACCGGCGTTGAAGTGCTTGATGCAAGTGATAACAAAACTTACGAGTTCAACTCAAAGATCGTTTTTGTTTGTGCTTCCGCATTGAATTCAACATGGCTATTGTTTAATTCTGCTACTGATGTTTTCCCCGAAGGCTTAGGAAGCAGCAGCGGTGAACTAGGTCATAATGTTATGGATCATCATTATAATCTTGGTGTGTCGGGAGAAATAGACGGCTATACTGATATCCAGGAACAAGGTCGTCGTCCTTGCGGATTTTATATTCCACGGTTTGCAAATTTTGCAGGCGATACAAAGAAAAGAGATTTTGTAAGAGGCTTCGGATACCAGGGTAGCGCAAGCAGGACTGGCTGGGGTCGTGAAATTGCTGAGTTGAATGTTGGCAGCGAATTTAAAGATGCATTATGCGAGCCGGGAAAATGGCGTATGGGTGCAACTGGTTTTGGTGAAATTCTTCCTTATCATGAAAATAAAATTTATTTAGATAAAGATAGAAAAGATAAATGGGGCTTGCCTGTTCTCGCTATGGATGCTGAAATAAAAGATAATGAAATGAAAATGCGGGTAGCTATTAAAGAAGAGCTCAAAGAAATGTTGGATGCAGCTGGAGTTAAAAACCTCAGTACTTATGATAGCGGTCATGCTATCGGGCACGGCATTCATGAAATGGGAACGGCAAGAATGGGAAATGATTCCAAGACAAGTGTTTTAAATAAACACAACCAGGTATGGGATGCAATGAATGTGTTTGTAACAGACGGAGCTTGCATGACCAGTGCTTCCTGTGTTAATCCATCACTTTCTTATATGGCATTTACTGCAAGGGCAGCAGATCATGCAGTAAATGAATTAAAAAAACAAAATCTTTAAACCCCTAACTAAAATGGAAAGAAGAGAACTCTTAAAAATGGTTGCCCTGGCTACAGGTGGCCTTGTAATAGGCGGTGAATTTTTTCTTGCAGGATGTAAAAGCAAAGATGCAGAAGTAGCAGGAACGGCTTTTTCAGCAGATAACATTGCTTTTCTTGATGAAGTAGCAGAAACCATTATACCCAAAACCACGACAGCAGGTGCTAAAGAAGCTGAGGTTGGTAAGTTCATGACTGTAATGGTAAATGATTGTTATGAAGAAGCGGATCAAAAAATATTTCATGAAGGCATGAAGAAATTAGACGAGGCTTGTAATAAAATGCACGGTCATAGTTTTATGAAAGCTGAACCAGCTCATCGTAAAGAATTATTGACATCGCTTGATAAAGAAGCAAAAGAATACATGAAGAATAAAAAGAAAGAGGATCCTAATCATTATTTTTTGATGATGAAGCAACTTACTTTATTGGGTTACTTTACTTCAAAACCTGGACTGGAACAAAACTTCAACTATCAGGCAGTACCAGCAAAATATGATGGAGCTATGCCTTATAAAAAAGGAGATAAATTATTTGTTTAATAGTTAATCAATATACTTATGAAAAGAAATGAGTTTTTGAAATTAAGTGGTGGACTTGCATTGGGAGGTCTTACATCAAAGTCAGGTTTTGCTTCGTTTGCCGGGGAAGCAGCTAAACTGAAGAGCTTTGGGATCCAACTATGGAGTGTTCGTGATGATCTTGCAAAAGATCCCAAAGGAGTTTTAAAACAACTGGCTTCGTATGGCTATAAACAAATAGAAAGTTTTGAAGGGGCCAAAGGAATATTTTGGGGAATGAGCAATACAGAATTTAAGGCTGAAATGGATAAACTGGGAATGAAAATAATTTCGAGCCATTGCGATATCAATAAAGATTTTGAAAAGAAAGCTGCAGAGGCTGCTGCTATTGGAATGAAATACCTTATTTGTCCCTATAAAGGACCACAAAAAGAAATCGATGCATTTAAAAAATTTGCAGATGAGTTCAACCAGAAAGGTGAGATATGCAAGAAGAATGGAATTCGTTTTGCTTATCACAATCACGATTATTCATTTGCTACAATGAATGGTGAAATGGGACAAGATGTGATGATGAAGAATACGGACTCAAGTCTTGTCGATTTTGAATTGGATATGTATTGGGTGGTAGCTGCAGGGCAGGATATTGAAACATGGCTGAAAAAATATCCAAAGCGATTCCGCTTATGCCATGTAAAAGATCGTAAAAAAGGAGCACCATTAACTGATAAAGATGAAAGCGTTGTAGTTGGTACCGGAAGCATAAACTATCCAAAGATCCTGAAGACTGCAAAGAAATATGGAATGGAATATTATATAGTCGAACAAGAAAAGTGGGAGGGAACAACTCCAATGCAAGCTGCGCAGGCTGATGCTGTTTACATGAAAGCTCTTTCTATCTAACAAAATTATAACAACGCATTTCTCAAAGCCCTGACCTCGTCGGGGCTTATTTCATTATTAGAATAACTCTCTGCAGAATCTGCAAAAGCAGGATGTATAAATTGCATGGGGCTTTTTGCTTTTCCGCGAAGCGAAGAATGAAATTCTATGCAGCCAGTTTTTTCTGCCAGCATTTTAATATTATCTTTTCTTACACCACTGCCGGGAAGAATGATGATGCGGTCATCGGCTTTTTTATTTAATTCGGCAATAAGATCGACGCCTTCACTTACTGTGGGCCTTTGGCCGGAGGTAAGAATTCGCTGGCAACCGATCTCGATCAATTCTTCCAATGCTACAAATGGATCTTTACACCGATCGAATGCACGATGAAAAGTAACTTCTAATGGATAAGCAAGTTCGATCAGTTCAGCAGTTCTTGTCATATCAATAGTCCCATCCATATTCAATAAACCAATTACTATTCCTTCGCATCCTAATTCTTTACACAGTTTAATATCATTCTTCATTATTTCAAACTCATCCTTAGTATAAAGAAAATCACCCCCTCTTGGGCGAATGATCGGGAATAAAGCAATTTCAAAAGCTTCTCTGCATTTTTTTATATGCGCATAAGAAGGAGTTGTACCTCCTTCAGCAAGATTAGCGCAAAGCTCAATACGATCAGCGCCACCTTCAACTGCCAATCTAGTAGTCAGAAAATCGGAAGTAGCGATCTCAATTAAATACTTCATTTATTTTTTTATCGGGTTAAACCAGCTTTTAGATTTCACCAATTTCTCTAATTCATTTGTCCTGATCGCATATTCAAATCCGGGGTGAATGGCAAAACTTCCAACCTGGCCTTTTTTATTTACTGCAAGGAAAGCAACCTGAATTTCTTTTACTTTATCTCCTTTGATCTTTACAATGCGTTCTACAATTTTCTTGCAAGCTGCTTCTGGTGATAAGCCTTGTCTCATTAATTCAACAACCGAATGTGAACCGGCAACCCGGATCACATCTTCCCCCTGTCCTGTTGCTGTACATGCTCCCACTTCATTATCAACAAATAGTCCCGCACCGATAATTGGTGAGTCTCCTACCCTTCCACGCATTTTAAATCCTGCGCCACTGGTTGTACAGCTACCACTTAAATTTCCAAATGAATCCATTGCTACCATTCCGATCGTATCATGATTCCATTCTCCACTCTCTAATTTAGCTGGCGCAAATGGTCCATGTCCTTGTTTATTTTCTACATTTATCGCAGGTGGTTTGTATTCTGATTTTTTTAACCAGTTCTCGTACGCCTTCTTTGCATCCTCAGAAAGCTTTTGTTCTTCCAAAGGAAAACCTTCAGCCACTGCAAATTGTTGTGCGCCGGCTCCCACAAGCATTACATGCGGCGTTTTCTCCATCACCCTTCTTGCAACTGAGATCGGGTGCTTTATTCTTTCTAAAAAAGCTACACTACCACAATTGAACTTATCATCCATAATGCTTGCGTCCAATGTAACAAAACCATCACGGTCAGGATTAGCGCCAAGGCCAACACAGCAATTTTGCGAATCCTCCGTAACCATTACCCCTTTTTCAACTGCATCAATTGCTTTCCCATTTTTACTTAATACCTCCCACGCACCTTTATTTGCTGCAATCCCCGCATCCCAGGTAGAAATAACAACTGGCTTTCCTGTGGTTATTTCCTGCGGTGGCATAGCTTGTACCTTATTCGCCAACAAAGCCGCGAAAGAAGTAAAAGCTGAAGTATGAATAAACTTTCTTCGGTTGATCATTGTTTAGAGATTAGTAAGCCGAAATTAAAGGATTCACCAGCAAAAACTGACAAAACGATGTCTCAATTACCATACATCAATTACCGTCCTGCCATAAAGCCTGAACTTTGCCATAGATTTGATTTAAAACAAACGGGAACAGATTTTGACAAAATACATTCATTATGAAAATAGAAATAATATCAGGGAGTCCGAGAGTGAATAGTATAACAAGAAGAGTGGCCCTACATCTAAAAAAATGGCTGGATAATAATACAGAGCATGAAACAGGGATCATAGATATGAAAGATTGGAATTTGCCACCGGTGCAAACCGTTTTTGTATCTGTTGACAGAACGCCGGATGAATTCAAACCGCTTGCTAAAAGAATTTTTGAAGCTGATGCTTTTATTCTTGCAACACCTGAATATAATGGAAGTTATTCGCCGGCGATGAAGAACTTGCTTGATCATTTTCCAAAACAACATCATAAACCGTTTGGAATCGTAACAGCATCTCCTGGTGGTTTTGGAGGCATCAGGGCTTCACAACAACTGCTTCAGTTAATACCTTCTTTGTTTGGTATTGTCTCTCCTTATATGTTGATAGTACCCGCAGTTGATAAAAAATTTGACGAACATGGAAATTTGCTCGATAGTAATTTTGAAAAAAGCGTACACAATTTTATCACTGAACTTTTGTGGTTGGCCGAGAAGATCGTAAAAGAAAAGGCGGTTGTATAAAATTGCTGAAGTGAATACAAAAGTACAAGAGTGCGACCTTTCGGCGAGCTCAGGGTAAACTGCGACGCGATTGTCGAATGAAGAAAAGAAAGATGAAAGGAGCGTCGCAACAAAAGCATTATAGTAGTAATTCAGTTTGTAAAAAAAATAAAAAAGGATATATCATGAAGACAATTCTTCATAAAGCAAACACGAGAGGTCATGCGAATCATGGCTGGCTCGATAGTTATCACACTTTTAGTTTTGCAGGTTACCATGACCCGGAACGAGTTCATTTCGGTGCATTACGAGTTTTGAATGATGATACAGTGGCCGGCGGTATGGGTTTCGGCACACATCCGCATGATAATATGGAGATCATTTCTATTCCTACTAGTGGCGACCTGGAACATAAGGATAGTATGGGCAATGCTCAAGTCATAAAGCAAGGTGATGTGCAGGCAATGAGTGCAGGAACTGGTATTCAGCATGGTGAAAAGAATAAGAATTCCGATAAGCCGGTTAAGTTTTTCCAGATCTGGGTTTTTCCCAATAAGAAAAATGTAGTGCCGCGATATGATCAGAAAAATTTTTCTGATGCAGATAAGCATAATAAACTATTGACTGTTGTTTCTCCGATCGGGACCAATGATGGTGGTGTACAAATACACCAAGATGCATGGTTTAGTTTGGGAAAACTGGATAAAGATTTCAATACAGATTATAAATTAAAGAACAATAAGAACGTTGTTTATGCATTTGTGATCGAAGGTTCGGTTTCTATCAATGGTGAAAAACTGGAGAAGAGAGATGGATTGGCAATTTCTGAAACAGATGCATTGAAAATTAATGCCGACAGTGATTCAGAATTATTATTAATGGAAATTCCACTTTATAATTAAAAATATTATGAGCAATCAAAGATCAGTTGAAGCAGTAATAGCACCGCCACCACCACACATGGTTGGTGATGGTTTCAGGGTGCATAATTTTTTTCCCGGTACAAAACAGATCGGGAAAACAAGAATGAGTCCTTTCTTTATGCTTGACTATGGTTCTAAAATTGATTTCAGTCCGAAAGATGAACCTCGTGGTGTTGGTGTGCATCCGCATGCCGGGTTTGAAACAGTGACAATAGCCTATCACGGTAAAGTGGCACATCATGATAGCGCAGGTAACAGTGGTATCATTGGTGAAGGCGATGTACAATGGATGACAGCAGGTTCAGGTCTTTTGCATAAAGAATATCACGAAGAAGAATTCAGTAAGAAAGGTGGTCCATTTCAAATGGTGCAGTTGTGGGTGAATCTTCCTGCAAAGGATAAAAAGACAAAACCGAAATACCAGGAGATCACCAATAGTAAAATGGGTAGATATAATTTACCCAACGAAAAAGGTTTTGTTGAAGTGATTGCAGGTGAATATGGCGGAGTAAAGGGTCCTGCTACAACATTCACTCCGATCCAAGCTTACAATGCAAGATTGAAAAAAAATGCAAAGCTGGATCTAAGTTTTCCAAAAGAATTCAATACTGGGTTGCTGGTAATTGAAGGAAATGTAAAAGTGAATGGCATCAATGCCCACGCAGATCATTTTGTTCTTTTAAAAAATGATGGAGAAAATCTTTCTATTGAAACAACAGAAGATTCAATCATATTAATTCTATCTGGTGAGTCGATCAACGAACCAATCGTTGCCTACGGACCTTTTGTGATGAATACCTGGGAAGAAATTGAGCAGGCATTGGATGATGTAAATGCGGGAAAGTTTGGAGTGTTGGCAGATTAAAAATATTTCTATGGAAAACAATTGAGAACGTCAGCCCTGGCTGGCGTTTTTCTTTAGCATA
>Ga0207686_10001003_pt1 | contig 16773 bp, 17 predicted proteins | sample KBSM24metaG_FD_184396 | JGI IMG/M metagenome (GOLD analysis project Ga0207686, IMG submission 184396) | Miscanthus rhizosphere microbial communities from Kellogg Biological Station, Michigan, USA - KBS M2-4 metaG (SPAdes) (version 2) | ecosystem: Host-associated > Plants > Roots > Rhizosphere >...
CGCGTGACGCTCATTTACCGTCAGAACAAATCGTTCGGGCTAATGCTCTCGTATATTAAGACAACTCTTTTGAATGTCAATTGCAGGAATGTGAAGGATGAATCTTAATTGAACTGGATCGTGAGAAATAGGAAGCCCTAAAAATAAAAGCGGGCGGGGCCCTCCCACAAGCCCCACCCTAAGGCCACGTGTCCTCACCCCACGCGACCACTTCGCCCACCGGGGAGGCGGGCGCATCGAGATTATGCACAAGTCAAGCATCACTTGCAACCAAAACGATGATCTTTTTTCAGATTTTCTTGTCCAACAGCGGACTGTGATTAGCATTCATGATAGTGGCCATTAAGTTCGTTGCGGGTGGAGTGATTCGATCGCATGTAGCAGGACAATTATGAGGTCGCTCGCGCCGCTCGTGTTCGTAATTTTGAGCGTCACATAGTCATTGGTTACGTCGCTGATCGTCCCTTCATAAACGCCGCCAGAAACGCTCTTAATGTTGACCGCCTGTCCTCTGTACCTGATTAATAAATTCTCGACGTGCTGATAATTCATCGCGCTAACCCTCCCTCTCCGAGTTGCATCAACTAGCTCCACGTCACCAGGAACCAGCGATAGCCATCAGGGTCCCGGAGACTAACGAAGCGACCGCCCCACCCTTCATCACGCGGCGCGGTCACCTCGACATTCCTGGTCAACAATTTCTGGTAAAACGATTCGACATCATCAACGCCCAGCACGAAGTGAACCCCACGACCGCGCTTCAGCATTGTTTCGATCTGTTGGACGAGCGTGATGCGCAACGTTCCCGATTGTAGCGATGCGATTGGCGGCTCCGCGTCTCTCTGTGCGGACTCCAGAGTGAACTCGAGGACCGCATGATAAAACTCAACCGACTCTTCGAGGTTATTGACTTCAAGAAAAAGCAGATCGAGTCCGGTGATCATTTCGCGTATCAGACCGTCGTCAGAATCAAATAGACGCCATAGCCGCCGGCCGCCACGAGCAACCAGAAAATAATCTCGCCCGGGTAACGAAGACGTCGCAGCGGATGATCAGGTCTGGTTGATTCTCGCGCGTTCGTCATCGCGGAATGAGCAATCATAACTCCGAACAGAATGACGCCGGCAGCGAGAATCGACAGCGGCCACAGAAACCACAGACCGTTGAAGCGAACCAGGAATAGCAGGAGCAGTCCCGGCACCAGGCACATCAAGGCGCTTAACAGCTGGCCATACAGGCCCACCTCGCGCGCGGCAGGCTTCGAACTTACCGCCGCAACTTGCGCGCGAGGCCCGCTCCGCCGCGCGTCATATTCTTTGCGAGTTCTTTCGTTGCGCAGCACGCTGTACGCCTCGTTCAGCGTCTTCATATCTTCTTCGGCGCCGCCGAGATCCGGGTGCAGCTTGTGCGCCGCGCGTTTATAGAGACGCTCGATGTCTCGGGCCGAAGCATCCTCGCTCGCGCCGAGAATTTCGTAGTAGTTACGTACCGTGTTCAAGTCAGGGCATTGTAGATTCACAACCCGCGATGATCAATAAACAGAGCCACACGCCGGCCGGGCAGCGCATGAACGAACATCGCCATCATGACGATGCCTTGGGCTTGGGCGTCACTAGCTGATATTTTTTGACTTATGGATTTGCCGTTCGCGCCAGGCGATGATTTGATTTTTCAACTTGAGAGCGGTTTCGGTTTGCTGCGAGTGATTGCCATTGGTCAGGATGAAGACAAACCAACCTGGCACCTCATGGCCTATGAAGAATTATTTCCCGATGTAGAATCGGCCGAGCAGGCTCTTAATCATCCGTCTGCGTTGCACGTTAGAATGCCGCACATGGCCCTCACGGATCGCGCGTTCGAGCGGACGCCGGCCGCGCGTCTCGGCAATCGGCCGGTCACGGACGATGAGCGGGCGCCGTACGAAACCTGGATCAAAGACGGCGGCAAGGTATCTGATCGTTCAGCTTTGTTAATGCTGGGACTACGTTGAAATGTACTCGACTCAAATCAACCAACAAACTGTTCGCAGGCAAATCGCCCGTTTCGCGTTTGTCGCGCTATTGATTCTCTCGGGCATCTGCGTGGTTTCCGCGCAACGTACCGAGCGCATCGCCGATGCCTGGCGACCCGTGCATTTCGATGTCGATCTGACTTTCGACGAACAGATGTCCCAACTGGCCGTCGCGCACACCAAGATCACGGTTGAGGTACTGGCGGCCAAGCTCGACAAAGTGGATTTCGATTTTGGCGATATGGTGATTGATTCGGTGCTCTTAGGCGATAAGCCTGTAAAGTTCGATCGCACCTCTGAACACTTGAACGTGCTGCTGCCGATCGCGGCCAACCACGGAAATAAGTTTGACGTTACGGTCAACTATCATGGCCAGCCGAAAGACGGTTTGATCTTTGGGAAGGATCGCGACGGTAATCCTTCCGCCACCGGCGATAACTGGCCCGACCGCGTCCATTACTGGATTCCCGCGCTCGACCATCCTTCGGCGAAGGCGACCGTTACCTACACCATCGCGGCCCCGCAACGGTTTCAAGTCGTAGCAAACGGAAAGTTTGTTTCACTAACCGGAAACGCTGCTGTGTCACATTGGAAGTTCGATGAGGCCAAAGCCATCCCGGCATACTGCATGGTGGTGACCGTAAATCAGGGCGCGCTCATCAACTCACCATACAAGCCGTTTCCGCTTTTATATAATGTGCCGCAACGCGATCGCGAATACGCGCCCAAGGGGTTTTCGCCGGCGGCCCAGGCCGTAACTTTCTTTAGTCAAACAGTCGCGCCTTATCCTTATGAAAAGCTCGCACTGATTGTGGCCAAGACGCGTTTCGGGGGCATGGAAAACTCGAGCGCGATTGTCTTCGCCGAGAACCTGTTCGATCGTCGGCAGACGGAAGTCAGCGCTCCCGCGGGCAGCGGCAACTCGATGAGCACTCGCTTCGGCATTCCCACGCGCATTGAAAGCGTGGTCGCACATGAAATTGCGCATCAATGGTTCGGCGATTCAGTGACTGAATCGACGTGGGCCGACCTTTGGCTCAGCGAAGGTTTCGCGACTTACTTTGCCGGCTTGTTCATTGAACATGAGGACGGCAAAGACGCGTTCCGCGAATACATGCGCGATGCGGCCCAGCGCTACTTCAATTTTGAGAAGCAGGCGAAGTTTCCCATTCACGATACCGAAACGACGAAGCTGATGGCTTTGTTGAATCCTAACAATTACGAGAAGGGTGCGTGGGTGCTGCACATGTTGCGCAGTCAATTAGGCGACGACGCGTTCTTCAAAGGCCTGCGCGACTACTACAACGCTCACAAGGAAGCGAACGCCACGACTGAGGACTTGCGGGCGGCGCTCGAGAAATCGTCCGGCAAGAACCTCAAAGATTTCTTTGCGCGTTGGATTTACGCTGCGGGTCATCCGCGATATCGAGTTGAATGGAACGTCGACCCCAGACAAACCGAGCTGAAAATCACGGTCAACCAACTTCAGGAAGGCGAACCGTTTCTCGATCCGCTACCGCTTGAATTGACCGTCGACAACCAGAAAGTCCCGCTGGTAATCAATCCCAAATCGAAAACCGCGACGATGACAATTCACCTGAAAGGCAAGCTCACCGGAACCGTTTTTGATCCCAACGAGACGCTGCTCAAAGAGGTCGTCAAGTAACTGTTGTCGGATTATCTGGAAAACAATTAGGTGATCGCGCCACCGTCAACGATCACAATTTCGGCATTCATGAAGCTGTTGCGTTCGCTGCACATGAAAGCGGCGTATTCAGCCAACTCGCTGGGGCGGCCCAGTCGACCCTTTGAGGTCCAAAAGTCGTGCAATTGTAAAAGCCGCTCCGGCAACGCCTGGGCCAGGTCGGTATCGAAGATGCCGGCCGCAATTGCATTGACCGTGACCCCGAAGGTGCCGGCCTCGCGCGCCAGACACTTGGTGAATCCAATCATCGCCGCTTTGGAAGTAGCGTAGTGAACCGCGGTCGGGAGCGCACGCATCGCGCCGATCGAGGTGATATTGAGGATCTTTCCGCTGCGCTGCCGGATCATCTGCTTATAGATTGGCTTGGTCACGGCAAACAAACTGTTGACGTTGGTGTTGATGACTTCGTCCCAGGCGCGATCGGTGGTGGTGGCAAAATTGTCGCCGCGATTGATGGCCGCGTTGTTGACAAGGATGTCAATGCCGCCCCATTCGTGAACCAAATCGCGCGTCAGGTGCTTCATGCCGAAGCGATCGATGATCGACACCTTGAATGCTTTGCTCTTGCGGCCGTGTCCTTCGATTTTTGCGGACGTTTCGGCGGCCAGATCTTCGCGCTGGTTGTAACTGAAAGCCACGTCAGCGCCTTCGCGGGCAAAGACTTCACAAAGCGCCGCGCCAATCCCGCGGGTTCCTCCGGTGATGAACGCGCGCTTACCTTCTAGTAGCAGACTCATTAATAAGTTTGTGGCACGGCCTTTAGTCTGTGATTCCGATGATAATCGATCACAGATTGAAGTCTGTGCCACTTTCGTTTGTTTGATAGAACGACGGGGGATTAAATCGCGAAGCCAGCGTGCCAGTCAAGAAGCCAGGGTCGAAGCCCCGAGTATTAGCCTCGAAAAGGCACAAAAAGAGCAAAAACAACATCCTTTGTGTGTGCTGGTGGCTTCATGCGGTTTGCCGAGCCTCAGGCGGCATGCTCAGCTAACGATTCAGTCGCGCTCGCGTTTTCCGGAATCAAGGCGGTGATTTCTTCGACGATGCGCCTGGTCGCATTCGGCAGCGCGACGGAAATCGTCGCGGCGCGCAGGGCTGCATAATGTTTCGAATCGGCGATCATCCGATTTACCACGGGCACGATATCCGAAGCCCGGCTGAGCATGACGGCGGCGCCGCTCTTGGCGATCAAGTTGACGGTGCCTGCTTCCTGCGGCATCGGCTCTGTAGTCACATCGGCAATGATCGGCAGGCGACAGCTTAAAGCTTCAAAGGTAGTCAAGCCGCCAAGTTTTGAAATCATCACATTGGCCGCGCCCATCAGCTGCTCGACTTCGTCGGAATAGCCGATGACCTTGATCGGGAACCTGGCTTCCAATGCAATCCGTTCAGCCTCGCTCTTCAAAGCTTTGTTCTTGCCGGCCAGAAAGATCGCCTGGACGTCTAGTTCGCCGCGCACCAACTCGCTGAAGATATGCGGAATGTTGCCGCCGCCTTCCCAGCCGGCGTTGACGAACACGGTGAATTTTTCCGGGTCCAGGCCCAGCGCCTTGCGTGCGACGCGCGCCGCATCGTCGCCCGGAAAAGAAAACTTCGGATGCACCGGCATTCCGGAAACCTTGATGCGTTCCGGCGCGATGCCATAGTCGATTAACTGGCGGCGAGCGTCTTCGGTGGCCACGAGATACAGACGCACATCATCGCACGCCCAGCCTTTCCAAAATCCGTAGTAAGGATCAGTCACGACGGTCACCAACGGCACGCGATCGGCCCAGCCGATTTCCTTCAAGACGCGCGCGAAGATGTGTTGGGTCAAAGGATGCACGCTGACGACGATGTGCGGACACCAGCGCTCGACGACGTTGCGCACGTAACCGATGCAACGTGAATGAAAGAACTCGCGGGTCTCCGGACGAAAGCGATTGATCAGCCAATAGTAATACTTCATCCAGTGCTGCTTGTGACGCAGCAGCCAGTTGTAAATCGCTACCAGCTTGGCGGCGAGATGATGGGACTCTTCGACCGCGCGGACGACGCGCACCGCGTAGGATTCGCCCTTCACGAAACTCTCGATGCCGGCCACGATCGCCGCTGCCGCGGAACGATGGCCCCCGCCGGTGTCGGAAGAAATGATGAGGATTTTCGGATTGTTGGGTTTCATCGGGCTTCTGACACCAGGCCGTCGGGCTGCTCGTCAATCTGCTTCTCCAGCTCGCGCGCAGCTTTCTTCATCTCGCGCTCGAGCTTCTTAATCCGAACCAGGTGCTTTGGATTGAAAGGCAAGGACGGGTAATAGCAATTCGATTCATGCGTGCAGAAGCAACCGTTGGCTGCATGCTTGCGCCGCTCCTTCATCGCCGGCGATAACCAAAGTCCCTGGAAATTCCAGTCGTGATCGCGCAGGTTGCCAATCGGCGCGAGGTTCTCGCACGACGACAAAGTGCCTTCATCGTAAATCACGGCGCCGGCCGTTCCGGCATAACAAGTCAATTGTGCCTGCTGCGTCTCCTGGGTCTTCGCAATCAAGCCGTGCATGTAGATATCGATCGCGGCTTTGAAGAAACCAGCATTGCCGCCGTAGTTGTTTTTGAGTGCGGCATGACGCGAGTCGTCGTCGATCATCTGCGCCAGTTTCGCGTAACGCGTGTGATCGATATCGAGTTCCACCGGATCTGCTGACGGGGGACGAATGTAATTAAAGTTCACCTTGTCCGGCTTCAGATCGTGTTTCAGAAAATCGTACCAGTCGAAAATCGTGTCCTGATTCGAATGCATGAAGCAGGTGCACGTTTGCAGATCCAAATGCGGATACTGCTTCTTCATCGCCTTTAACTCGCGCGCGGTCTCGATGGCAATCGACCATGAACCCGGCTTCTGTCGAATCTTGTCGTGCTGCTCCTGCAATCCGTCGATGCCCATCGCGACGGTCACATTCAGGTTCGGGCATTCTTCGAGAATGCGCGTGACGTCGGGAAAGATTCGCTTCTGAATCTGGCCGTTCGACATCAGATAAACCGATTCGAGATTGTTGTGACGATAGAACGAGCTGACGATTTCCGGCAGGTCTTTGCGCGTGAACGGTTCGCCGCCGGCCAGAATCAGAACGCCGAGATTGCCGCCGAGCGTCTGCGCGATGCGGTCGATCTCGTGCGTCTTCATTTGCAGTTTCTTGCGCGGCCGATCATCCAATTCATCGGTAAAGAAACAGTGCGTGCAACGCATGTCGCACACAGAAGTAACCAGAATATTCAATAAGACGGGCGCAAACGGCTGGCCCAGGGCCATCTTCGTGTAGCGCTTCAGTAATTCTCGTGTGGTGTAATCCATAAAACTTTTCCCAGGGGAGAATAGCGTATTTGATGCGTTGAATAAAGGATTCGATTCCCTGGGGGTTGAGTTGCCGAGACAAAGTTAACCACAGAGGACACAGAGAAATGCAAGACAGGCAGGGACACTTTCAGTTGTCTTTGATTTTCTCTGTGTCCTCTGTGGTTCAATTCTCGCGTGGCAACTGACTCTACAAAGGCTGGCGGCCGGCGAACCCGGCTTCCACGTCATGCCACCACTCAAGCCGGTCGCCCTCATCGGCTTTCCAACAGAGCAGCACCACGCGGCCATCCCGCATGGAAGGAAAATCGATCAACCCCTGCTGATAGTCTTTCAGTTGAATGCCCAGACCCTCTAATTGCCCTGCGTGCGTCGAGAGGTCGACCAGCAACTGGGCGTAGCGAGGTCCGAAGGACATTCCGCCGCCGCCATGTTCAGCGCCCAGGGCGGCGTGTTTGGCGATGCTTTGAAAAGTGATGAGCCGGCGATGGGACTTTTGAATCGATCTGACGATGGATCGAACTGTAGGGATCAGTGAATTGGCTTCGTCGACGGTGAATAGCTTCATAAGGGCTGAAGCGTCTCACGCGCTTCGGTAAAACCTCACGAAGCCAATTCTACTGGTTTGGCGCAAGCTGCGCTACTTTACGATCGCGTCGGCGGTTTCGGTCTTCGGCATGTAATAGCCGCGTCGTGAACTGACATCCAACCGGCGTTGCTTGCCTTTCTCGTCGGCAGTCTTCACGCGCAGAGTCAGTTCATGCATACGACCATCGTCCTTTTCGTCTTCGGTGAGAGTGAAGCCCAGACTGTAACGCGCGTTGAGATTGCCGATGACGCGAGCGAGGCCGGCACCGTAATCTCTGGTGCGACTTACGTGCACAGTCTCGCCGCCACTTTGCTGGGCCAGACGTTTTGCGCTGCCCGCGATACTGAGTCCGGTCCAGCCAATCAGTGGCTGGCCCAGCGGAAGCAGAAACTTGTAAAGCGTCCGCATGTCGACATTCATCGTGTTGAAAATCGCGTTTTGCCGCATGAGGATTTGTTCGGTGGCCCCGACATCTTCCTTGAATACCGGTGCGATGCCGTCCGAGAGCCAAACGATAGCGGCTTGCGAGTTCGGCCGTTTGGTCTCTACGAGATGCACGGCGTCGCGAGTCGCGCCCGCCATGTCATAGAAGTTATTCATGTCGATTACCATCTTGCCGTTGCTGCTCGTGCGCTGGATATTGATGGTGCCGTCTTGCATGGTCGTGCGGGTGATGGTGGCGCCATTCTTCGCGTGAATGGTTTCGGTCTCGACTACTGGATTGTCCTTCGCGTCGGGTTTCGCCTGCGGGTCGCGCGGCTCGACGGGTTTGTCGGTGCTGGCACTGATCGACATGCTGCGCGTCTTGTCGTCATTCTTAGCTTCAGTTGAACCGGTCTTATCAGGCTGAGATGGCGCGACCAGCGCCGGAATCCTGGCGAATGCCCGTTCAAGTTGCGCGCGATCGCGCGTGAATTCAGTAAGCCAGAACGTGTGGCCATCTCTGATCACCGCCGCCTTGTCATCGACACTGTTCGCGTTGATGGCCAGGACCGCGACTTCATCGCCGGGCGCCATCTTCATTAACTCGTCGATCATCGCGGCTTGCACTTCTTCGCGCTTGAGAAACCTGCCGGCGCCGTCATCACGAAGATCGAGGATCAGAACCAGCCCGAGAGGCTTGCGCGCCTGGCCTTCACGGGTGAAGTACGAAATCGTGCGGGGCTTCCCGTCATCTAACAATTCAAAATTTTCAGGCTTGAGATCAGAGATCGGCGTACCGTTCTTCTTATCTTTGACCAGCGCGTCCATGAAAACGACGCGGGTGCGGATCCTGATCGTGTCGGCGACGTCCTGCGAGAAAGTCGCGGGAGCCGTGATGATCAATAGCAACGAAACCAGGCCAAGTCGCCTGAGGAACACTACGTTGATTGAGGTCATTGATTTCATTGGTTCTCCTAAAAACTGTTCCGTTCATCTGTCCACAGACCGTGCAAGCGTTGGCGTTGGCCGGAATTTACGGATCGCTGGTTGTTGCTTCGTCGCTTATTGCCTTACCCATCCCTTCGGGATCTTTGAGTAAGTCCGCCAGGACCTGCGGCGCGAGGGTCGCCTGGATCACAGTTGCTTCTCTACGCTCGATAGTTATTACGAGCACATGGAAATTTTTGCCGGCGTCGCGCACGTAGACGTACGTTTGCTCTTCCGTTTTGGGCGCGAGCGTCTGGACCAGCGCCGACCATTGATCGCCCAGCAGGTTCTGCACCCCGCTCTTGAAGCTGGCAATCTGTCCGCGCGAATCGAACGTCTGCTCTTCAAAGAAAGCAACCCGCACACTGCCGGCTTCCGCGAGCTTTTTGTACTCACCGCCCTTAATCTTCGCCGCGGTCTTCACCGCCTTCATGCTCGCGCGCGCCAGCAGCGGAATGTTCTGATGTTTGACGTGATAGAACTGCTCGATCAGTTTCACCGCCTCATTGAATCCATCGCGATCGGCACGGGCGCAGATGGGCCAGGCCAGCGCGAGTGAAATCGTCAACACTAACGTGAGCAGCTTCGTCATTACTTTCGCTCGGCCGTTTACTTATCGGTCTTCTTTTTCTCGGATGGCAGACTGAGATAAGGCACGCCAAACGAACCTTCCAGTTGAGTCAACTTTTCCAGGTTAATTGGCCCGACGATATTGACGACGGTGAATTCCTTCGGTTCGGCGCTCACCACGGCCAACCCGGCAATTTGATCGGCGACGGTGAGCAAATAAACCTCGACGTTTTCGCCATCCTTCTTGCTGGTGACGCCGATGATTTTGCTCCACCCGCCGCCTTTGAGCTGCGACATGACCGAGTCCACTTCGGCCGGCGTATAGCCGTCGGGCTTATCAAAGGTGAAGCTCTTGACATAGATGCCTTTGAGGTTCTTGATCACGTCGCGAATCTCAGCATCATCATTGTCCTTGGCGGAAAAGAACTTCAAGGTAGTCTGCATCAGATGCTCATCCAACTTGACGTCCACCGTCTCGCTCGCGCGGTTGGCCAGCACGTCGAGCTGATCGAGCTGAAGCTTAGCCGTCTGTGCCGTCGTCACCACGTGCGCTGTTATGACGAACAGAAACGCCGGCGCGAATTTCAAAATGTGTCGGAAGAGTATTCTCATAATTAGTTCATCCAATCTTGTGATTACGAATCGAATTTATTTGGGGCAGCCCCTGGGCTTTACGCTGCGCCAGATTTAGTTTCACGCTCACCAAACGCAACGCGACAATGACCTGTTCCTTCTGCGCGAGTTCTTCCGCGGTGAGTACCGGCTCCGCAGGCTGGATGGGCCGTCGTGACTTCGGGGCCATCACTCCTCGATTCGCCTTTCGAGGTGCCGAAAAATTCTCTCTTGGTTCCGGCGTTGTCGAAGACATCGGTTGATCGTTTGACGGCGGCAGGGTTCGCGCGGGTGCGGTTGAGTCGGGCCCACGTTCGGCTTGCAAAACGGGTCGCCGATTGGAATTTGCGAAACGCACCCAGAGACCTGCGCCAATCATCAGCAGCGCGATTGCGGCGGCGATCGCCAGCGGGATGAAAGCTCGCCTCCGCCTGACACTCATGGTTGGCGGAATCTGCAGCGTTCGCGGTTGATATCGCAGACTGCCGAGCAGATCTTCTAACTGCTGGACCTCTGCATCCGGCTCACCCGTGCGGTCCCAAAGATAATTGTCGTTCATATTCATAATCCTGTGAGCCCTCGCTAACGGTCGGACTCGATGGTTCACGCGGCTGACACGCCCATCTTTTCGCGCAGCAATTTCATTCCGCGATGCAGGTTCACGCGCACCGATGCCGGCGTTAATCCGGTTCGCACTGCTATTTCCGGACCGGTCATGCCTTCGACGAATCTCAAGACCAGCGTCTCGCGATACGTATCGGGAAGCTGCCGAATGAAATCCAGAACCTCGTGCGCCGTCCGGTTTGCCGGCTTGGCCACCGCCGTGTTCTCTTCAACCTCAACCATGTCGCGCGAGGCGCGATGGAAATCCATCGCCCGGTTGCGCGCGATCATCGCGATCCACGGACCGAAGGCCATCGGATTGCGCAACGTGTGCAGCTTGCGCAGCGCGTGCAGAAAAATGTCCTGGACCAGATCGTCAACTTCATCGCGCGGCACGCGCGCCAACAAGACCCCGTGCACCAGCGGCGCGTACATTTCATAAAGCCGGCCGAAGCGATCGCGTTCTCCTTCAAGTACGGCGCGCACGATCGTCTGTTCGATCGGTTCCTCGATTGTCTGGGGAGAGCGGAATGTTCCCGTCATCAGCAACATCTCCGCGGTGGCTTCAGCCTCAATCATTGAAACGCCTTTAAAATCGGTTTCGTCGGACATGGCTAAGACGGGGACGGCGGAGAGAGTGTTAACATGGCAGGGGTTAGAGGCTAGAGGTTAGAGGTTAGAATCTGAGATCAGATATCTAGCTATTGTCATTTGCGTTTGTCATTTGCCATTCAATTCTCACCCCTGGCCTGCTGCTTCCTAACGCCTATCCTCTGACCTCTAACCTCTGACACCGCTGGTACGTCGGCACGAGCGAATAGTTTCGCGCGCCAGATAATCAAAGTGGAAATCAGCAGCGCAATTGTGCATGCCGCGCCGCCTTCAATGCCGTACGCTCCCCCCGTCAACCAATCAGGTCCTATGTTGACGGCCTTCAATAAAGGAGCGGGCGCAAAGCGCACCACCCCGCTGACCGGCAGTCCCAGCACTGAGGCTTGCGCCCAGTTCCATGCCCAATGCAATCCGAACGGCAACCAAAGACTGCGCGTGCGCAGGTACGCAACCGCCAACCACAGACCCGCCAGTGCAGTATTGATAAAGGTAAACCCGGCGGCGACATTCGGATTTTTCAAATGCGCCGCGGCAAACGGTACCGACGTCAGCACGACGCCCAACCACGCGAGGTTGGCCCGCGCCGTCGTCTGCAATGGATAGCCACGAAAGAGCACTTCTTCAGCTGCTGCAGCGAATAAAAAGATCAAAGTCGACGCGATCAAGGTTTGCCCAATCAATCGCGCGCCGGCCGGATCGAAGCTGAAACGAATGCCGTGCATTAAAGTCGTAAGCAACGCAGCCAGGAAGAGTGAAGCAGCGCCGAGCACAGAGCCGAGAAAGAAATTTCTTAACCAGCCCTTGTGCGGTGAACAACCGAGCGCCGCGAACGGCAGGCCCTCGAGCAACGCGCCGCAGCCCCATCCAACAATCAAAGAAGAGAACAAAATTGCTCCGTGGCCAGTGACCACGGACCAAAGGCTCTCGCCCACATCCGCTATCGAAAGTCGCAGCGCCAACGCGAGCGCGACCACCAGAATCAATTGGGTAACTTGTATGCAGATCAGAAACGCGAGGCAGAAAATCGCCAGCCGCCAACCGCTCCGCAAATGACCATTACGATCGATGAAGATGTTGAAGCCGTCCATGAAGGCGGCGATTCTAACATCGAGGGATTCGTACCGCCTTCTGTTCGTACAGCCTTCTTCTGTACGGGCAGGACTCGTCCCTGCCCGCCGTGCGATTTCGTGACCACGGGCAGGGACGAGTCCTGCCCCTACAGAAGAACGGGCGCTGTGCTAAACTTCGGCCAACCATCGGCACAAAAGACCTCTTGTGAGCACGCACACGAACCCATCTGACGAGCAAAACAAGCTGCGAAAGCGACGCACCGCGGCCTGGGTGCTCACCGGTGTGGTGGCGCTCATGCTGTCGATCATCGCCGCGCAACAACTGCTCAACCTCGGGCCGGTGCTACCGCCGGAAACCGGCTCAGACACGCTGCTGCTCTACGCGCTTTCATCGCTGAATTTTGCGGCCTTCATGGTCTTCAGCTTTATTTTGATCCGCAGCCTGCTGCGGCTGCGGCGCGAGCGCCGCGAGCGCCAACCGGGATCGAAAATTCAAACCAGACTGCTGATCTATTTCATCGGCCTCAGTCTGCTGCCAATCACGGCGATGGCCGCGTATTCGTATCTGTTTCTAAATCGATCGATTGAAAAGTGGATGGGGCGGCTGCCCGCAAGTGTGGTCGACCGGGTGCGCGAACAGCAGCGCGAGACGCTCACTTTTCAATATGAAAAGTTGCGCGAGACGGCGACGCTGGTCGCGACCGGTTTGAAATCCCGGCCGCAGACTGAATGGCAGACTGCTTTGGACCAATTGGCGGCGACCGGAAAGTTGTCTGCCATCGAAATTGTTTCAGACGGCGGCCAGGTTGTGGCGCATAGCGAAGTTGGCGTAGATCCGGCCCAACAAGAAGAACTAAAAAGCATCCTGGAACGCAGCCACCGGTCCGATCAATTTGGATCTGACGCGGCCCTATCCGACGGCAAGGGATTTGATCTGACTTCAGTTCCCTTCGCCAACGGATTCCGGCTGATTCTGGTGCCGCAGCGACTCGGCGATACGGACGTGAACGACACGATTGCCGGATCGCAACGTGAGTATCAGCACCTGCTCGAACGTCAACGGAAGGTTCGTCTGTTGGGCGTCTCAACGCTCGGGTTGATGACGTTGTTGTTGCTGTTTGCTTCCACGTGGGTGGCGATTCATCTCTCGCGTGGATTCGCGGCGCCGATTCGTTCGCTCGTCAGCGCGTCCAAGGAGGTCGCGCGCGGCAATCTCAGTCACCGGGTCGATACTATCGCTGACGAAGAACTGGCGCTGCTGGCCGAATCTTTCAATCAGATGACCGCCGAGCTGGATACAAATCGCAAACAACTCGAAGCTGCCGCCGCGGTCCTGAAAGAAAAAAATCTGGCGTTGGAAGAACGTCGCGATTACATCGAGACAGTCCTGGAATCGTTAGCTACCGGCGTCGTGTCGCTTGATCAAAACGACTGTGTCACCACCATCAACACCGCGGCAATTTCAATTCTTAAGTTGAGCGATCGACCGCCGGCCTGGGCCAGCCTGCTAAGTGTTTTGGGCCCTGACGACCGCGCCGTGGTTGAGCGACTGTTGCGACGCGCGCGTCGCGCCGGTCGCGCCGCCGAACAGAGCCAACTGTCTCGCGGCGCGCCGGCCAACGCCATTCCGGTCGCCTTGACCGTGACGGCGTTGCGCGGAAGTTCCCAGGAAGGCCGCAGCGTCGTGATCGTGATTGAAGATTTATCTGAATTGCTGACCGCCCAACGCGCTGCCGCGTGGAGCGAAGTCGCCCGACGCGTCGCCCACGAAATTAAGAATCCCCTGACGCCGATTCAATTGTCGGCCGAAAGAATCGCGCGCAATTTCGGGGTTAGCACCCAGCGCGTCAGCGACGGAGATGCCGCTGCTTCACAATCCAACGGTCATGCCTTTCAAAACGGCAACGGCAGCAATGGCAGCGAGAATCGAGACGAACTTGCACGCGTGGTTGAAGAATGCACGACCTCGATCACCCGCGAAGTCGCCGGATTGAAAGCACTGGTTGACGAGTTCTCGCGTTTCGCTCGTATGCCGCGGCCGAGACTCGAACTCGGCGACCTCAACGAAGTCATCAGGCAGACGGCGCAGCTCTATGACGATCGTCTCAACGGAATCGAGCTACGACTGGCGCTGGAAGCGACTTTGCCTTCAGCCCTGCTGGACGTCGAGCAGATGAAACGCGTCTTTGTGAATTTGATCGATAACGCATTGGAAGCATTGACCGACGCGGGTGACGGACGTTGCATCGTGATCACGACGACTCATGATGTTGACCGCGAACTGCTTCTGGCAACCGTGGAAGATACCGGCGAAGGAATTCCCGCGGCTGATCTCAAGCGCCTGTTTCAGCCATACTTTTCGACGCGTGGAAGAGGAACCGGCCTGGGCCTGGCGATTGTCTCTCGCATAGTCTCCGAGCATGACGGTAAGGTTTTCGCCGGACCGAATAGCCCGCGAGGGGCCCGGTTCGTAATTGAAATACCTGCGTTGACCAGTTAACGCAAACGACGCACTTGTGCACACCCTGATTAATGTCTGATTCGATCTTAATAGTTGATGACGAACGCGGCATCCGCGAATCGCTCAGCGCCGTTTTGCGTGACGAAGGTTTCACTGCGGAAGCGGTGGCGTCCGGCGAAGAATGCCTGCAGGCTCTCGCGCGCCGGGGATACGCGTGCGTGCTGTTGGACGTGTGGCTGCCGGGAATCAGCGGGCTCGAGACTCTGAAACAGATGCGCGAGTTGAACTCCGATGCGGCGGTGGTGATCATTTCCGGACACGGCAACGTCGAGACCGCGGTGCGCGCCACTAAGCTGGGCGCGTTTGATTTCATCGAGAAACCGCTCTCGATCGAGAAGACCGTTCTGACCGTGCGCAATGCCTTGCGGCAAAGACAACTGGAACGCGCGAATGCCGAAATGTCTGCCGAATTAAGCGCGGAGTACGCCATGGTCGGCGCGTCGGTGGCCATGCGCGCGCTGCGCAAACAGATCGCGGTAGTGGCCCCGACGGATGGACGCGTTTTGATCTCCGGCGAATCGGGCGCCGGCAAGGAACTGGTCGCCCGCGCGATTCATGCGCAATCGCGCCGCGCGGCTGCTCCGTTCATCGAGATAAACTCGGCGGCCATTCCCGAAGAGTTGATCGAATCAGAGTTGTTCGGCCACGTGAAGGGCTCTTTCACCGGCGCCACCGCTGCCAAGAAAGGAAAGTTCGAACTCGCGGACGGCGCGACGTTGTTTCTCGACGAAGTGTCGGACATGAGTGCGAACGTTCAGGCAAAGGTCCTGCGCGTGCTTGAAGAGCAGCGGTTCGAGCCCGTGGGCAGTAATACGCCAATCAACGTGGATGTCCGGATCATCGCAGCGACCAACAAGCGGCTCGACGAAGAAATCGAAAAAGGATCGTTCCGCGCCGATCTGTTCTTTCGCCTGAACGTGATTCCATTCGAGGTGCCGCCGTTGCGCGAGCGCATGGAAGACGTGCCCTTGTTGATTGAGCACTTCAATGAGCGCTTCGCGAAGGCGTACGGGCGGAAGCCCAAGCAGTTCGATCCGGAAGCGATCGAATTAATGCAGCGATATTCGTGGCCGGGCAATGTGCGGGAATTGCGAAACACGATCGAACGGGTCGTGATTATGCACGAGGACAGCCGGGTCTCAGTGCATGACCTGCCGGCGTTTGGCGACGCCGAACCACCCGCGTCATCGTATCGGTTCCCTTCCTTCAAAGAGGCCAGCGACGCCTATCATCGAGAGTTCATTCAACGAAAACTCGACGAAGCGGAAGGCAATATCTCACGCGCCGCGGAATTGATGGGCATTGATCGCAGTCACTTGTATCGGCGAATGAAAGCGCTGGGCATTGCTGCGCGCGGGGCCGACAGATAAGAATCATCCGCAGATTGCACAGATTGTGAGCAGCAACGCCGTAAGACTCTGGCTACTCACGCGCTGTCACTCTTCAGCTCGCATTCCGATTCTCTCGCGCTTTGTAATCTGTGTAATCTCTGGATAATTCTTGCTACTCTCAACTCCAACCGTTGCTATATTTTCTCGTTGACTCGTTAAAGTATTACTGCTAGTATCGGCGGCGTCTGTGGAGGGAATGGGCTTTGTCGAAACCATTCCCCTTAATTTTTGAGCGGCGAAGAGGCTTGTCCATGCAAGATCGCTCTTGAAGCGTCGCTCATAACGATAACTCAGATACCTGCCCCGGTTCTGTGTCTCAATCAATGATCCAAGAAGCACTGCCGGACTTGTC
>Ga0207686_10001004_pt1 | contig 16771 bp, 12 predicted proteins | sample KBSM24metaG_FD_184396 | JGI IMG/M metagenome (GOLD analysis project Ga0207686, IMG submission 184396) | Miscanthus rhizosphere microbial communities from Kellogg Biological Station, Michigan, USA - KBS M2-4 metaG (SPAdes) (version 2) | ecosystem: Host-associated > Plants > Roots > Rhizosphere >...
TGGCTGTTAAGTGCGATGTGTTAAACAGAATGACTGAGTTAGGGATGCCGAAATGCTACGTGGCAGCTTGATTTTAGGCGGCTAGAGGGAGAAAACATGTCTGTTGCGGAATTACGCAACAAAGCCGTTAATACCCTGAATAATGGGTTTATCAAATTGAGACTGAGCAAGATAAAGTAAAATTTTGATGAAAAAAGATCTCTACTTTGTGTAAAACGATTTGTTGGTATACTGCCACCAATAGATTGAGACACGGATTTGCGGTAAACTGAAGTGCCGTAAAAAACCGAAAGAGGTCATAATGGCAGTCATGACAAAACCAATAGAAATTCGATGAGATGATCAACACCCTCTAATCGCAGCTGGATTCTCACAAGCCACGGGGATATCTTTATCTTCTTCTGTTTGAGAAGGTCCATTTTTCTGAGAATAAAATTGCTTCGCCCATCTTCTATAATGCGTGAGCGGACCATCTTCTGAGCAGAGAATTGGGGGTACGCGATATATCTTATTTTCCCAAATCGCCCGATCTTCTTCAAAATTATTCAATAAGATCTTGGTATTTTGCTTCTCAATAAGTTTAATTACAAAATAACGGAGAAAACTTGGAAGTTTTATCTTGTCTTTATTTATGCATAAACCCATTTGAAGGCGCACTCTTTCTTCGTCAAGTGGAGTAAAGAAGAAATATTGGCGGAGCTCCATAGGATAGTCTCGTAGGGTAACAAAATTGTCGAGAATACTAAGGCCATTATATCTCCACTGAACATGGACAGGGACTCTTTTACCAAATCTCCCTATTCCGTCGCCAGGATAGACCAAATTAAGGCCAAATATCAATTGTGGTCCGAAGGGCTGATTTTCATCTAGTTCAACGCTGTTTTCTTCAGACCCATGCATTGGTTCAAAATGCTGTGTATCAATCCCATTTTCAGCAAGTTCCTGAATATGGGTCTTTATGATCATCTCTGCATAAGTGATCTTCGTCCAATTACCCTGCAAGTCGTCCGAGAATTGAGGAATCTCCCATGCTGGAGCAGAATAATCTTCGCTATAATAGATCACCACCATTCCCAAGCGTTCGATGGTCGGATAAGCATGCAGCTGGGATTTTTTTCCCTTGGGAGCGCACTTTGAATAGGGGACATTTTGGCATTTTCCTGATCGATCGAAGCCCCATTTATGGAAAGGACATTCGATCGTTTCTCCCTTAATTGTTCCTCCATGTCCAAGATGAGCGCCTAGATGCGGACAATGCGCATCAAGCACACTAATTGCCCCCGATTCCGTTTGAAACGCGACCATATCTCTTCCAAGAGATTTGATGGGGAATACTTTTTGTTTTCGTAGGTCCTCTAGCGAGCATACGGCGTACCAGCCATTGGGAAAACTGCTCATGGTGTAGTTACGCAACATGTCGACTCCCTAATTTTTTTATAAATCCAAATATTATTGTGTCATTTTTATTATGTCCACCGATTTGCAAAACGCCGTTCTTTGCCTAGGGGACTCCTAGAGAAGGTAACCCATGCAACGTCTGATAATGAACCTTATGTTGGCTATAGGGCAAGCCTTATATAGGCCGATTGCATATGATGCAATAGAATTTGAGGACATTAATTTATGACCGCGCGCGGCATAAATGGTGCAATCAGCGAGTCAGAACGTCCTCGCAAAGCGAGGAGCTTAAATGACTGTGAGCAGCCCCTAGGACTGCCAGTTAATTAATGCTTTCCTCGCTTGTGATTTTAGCTACCTTATTCCCCATCCTGCGTATCCTGTCATGGTTGTACAGCTGTGACAGGATGCGCAGGATGAGAGTGCATTTTTGATGTGGATTTTACTTTTCTACTAAATCTCTAGGCCAAGTCTTGGGAGTCCACTGGTCAAACCAGTGGTTTAACTGTCATAAATTATGCTACATAAACCGTATTTTTAAGTGGCACAAATAAAAAATATTTTTACGACGAATTCTCAACGAACCTGCCATAAAAAGTGTCGTCAAAAGTTGCGAATAAGGTTTGGGATTGAACAAATGGCACAATCAGCGAATTGTGCCACATAAACCGTATTTAAGTGGCATAATAAGCCGATTGTGCCATATAATCGCCGTTTAAGTGGCATAATCAATTTATTGTGCCACTTAAGGTTCATATGTCCAAAAAAAAAGTCTCACCTCAAGAAATTGAACTGGTTTTACAAGCTGTTGCCAATTTTCCTCAGGGCGCCCCCCTTGAGAAGATTAGAACTGCCTTAAAAGCCAAATTAACAAGGCGCACTTTGCAGCGCCGTCTAACTCAGTTGGCCAAAGATAATCTTTTACAGGTCGAAGGGATGACTAAGGCTCGTCTTTATCGATTACCAGCAGTGAAAACGAGCGAAATGAAAACTGCTATTCAGTTGTCCAGTGCAGCCCAATCGATCCAACACCACATCACACAACCGGTTAATCTGCGCACTCCTGTCAGCTATAACAGGGAATTTTTGGACAAATACCAACCCAACGTCACACATTATTTGCCTTTAACAGTCCGACGCCACCTTTTTGAATTAGGCAAGTCGCCGATAAATGAGCGTCCTGCAGGGACATACGCTCGCCAGATTCTCAATCGATTGCTCATCGATCTCTCCTGGAATTCTAGCCGTTTAGAGGGAAATACCTACACGCTGCTTGAAACCAAACGGTTGCTTGAATTTGGAGAAGTCAGTGAAGGAAAAAATCTCATGGAAGCCCAGATGATTTTAAATCACAAAGCAGCCATCGAATTCTTAGTTGAATCTGCCGAAAATATCCATTTCAACCGGTATACCATTCTCAATCTCCATGCGCTATTGTCTCACAATTTGCTTTCCGATCCTGCAGCCTGCGGAAGATTAAGAGCGATTCCTGTTGGGATTGGAGAATCGGTTTACTTTCCGTTGGCCGTCCCTCCATTAATCAATGAATGTTTCGAGCAAATTTTGAATACGGCAGAAGCTATTGAAAATCCTTTTGAGCAGGCTTTTTTTGTGATGGTTCAGCTTCCTTATTTGCAACCTTTTGAAGATGTTAATAAACGGGTATCGCGTTTAGCAGCTAATCTACCGCTAATTCGTAAAAATTGCTGTCCTTTATCTTTCGTCGATGTGCCGGAAAAAGATTATATCAACGGACTTCTGGGAGTTTATGAACTCAATCGCATTGAACTCCTGCGGGAAATCTTCATTTGGGCTTACGAAAGGTCGTGCTTGCTCTATACCGCGACACGAAAAACTCTCGGCGATCCAGACCCTTTTCGTTTAAAGTATCGAGATCTGATCAGGGAAGCGACTACAGAAATTGTACGTTTACGCCTCAACGAACACTCTGCCGATCAGCTAGTCCAGCAAAAGGCTCAAGCGATTCCATCGGAAGACCAACCTCGATTCATTGAAACCATTTGCACCGAAATTCACGGATTGCATGAAGGGAATATCGCCCGTTACAAGCTGCGCCCATCAGAGTACAGGGCTTGGAAAACCATTAAAGAATAGGACTTCTGGAAAAATTTTCCCGATTTTTGTTATCCTGTTCGCCATGATTAGTGCTATCAGATCAACGATCATTCAAAACACCTGGGATCACTTGTCCAAAGAAAAAGTCTTTCTTGCAGCTATTACTGCTATCGCCATTTTTATCCTTTACAAAACATACAAATCGCTCAAATCGCTTGAAGGACGCATCGAACGACTTAACAGCGACAACAACAAAGCAGCTGCAGCAATTAAAGCGATCGACGAACGGACTGGAAAACTCGAGACTGTCCTAAAAAAGACTACAGAATTAATAGGAAGCGCAACAAACTCAACCGCACAGTCTTCAAATTCAGACACAGAAGATAGTTCCACTGAGGAAGGTAAACAGTTCAACAGCGACTTCGACAGCACAATAACTCAGAAAACGCCTGAACGGATTGGAAAAACCGTGAATTCCCAAAAAAAGCTTGTAGGATTAGAGAGAAGTCAAACAAACTCTCAAACTGGGCAATCTTCAAGTACAGACATAGAAAATAACTACTCCGATGATGATGATCTGGAGTTCTTTGACCCCTCAAACGACAATCCAGAAGAAGAGAATTCTGGATCATTGAGATCTTGTGGCAAAAGCACCAAAAATCTCAGGAACAATGGCACCTCTGCTAATAAGAGCAGTGCTACAAGAGCTGATCCCATCCCTCAATTCCAGACACCTATGAAATCTAACAAAGAAACCTTTAGCTACTTCTTCCCTGGCAGAAACCGAGGATTGATCGTTCAAGAAACTAAAAAAACAACACTCGCTGATGTATTTTTAGAGAGCCTGCTTCGGTTCGACGAGTTAGAATCCATTGCACAGTCTGAGTCTGTCATCGATTGTTTGTATATCTTAACATACAAAGAATACAAAACAGTTGACCTGGACCTTCCGATCGGCTTGTGGAAAAAATTACCTGATGTCATCTCTAACAATGTTAGAACAGCTTTATCTTTCCAACCTAAAATACAACTATCTGATAAACTCAAAATCAGATTTGTTGCAGAAAACGATGGTAGGAGAATTGAGTTTAACGAAACAGCGGTGACGCTTTCGTTCAGTTCAAATCAAGCTAAGGGCCATTTAAAATCGATTTGGATTTCTGAAGAAGAAAAAAGCGAGATACTCATCGAATTTGAACATTCAGTGCCCGCAGTTCCTAAATCGGCAAGTGTTTCCTCTGTCGAATTTACTCAGTTGATTTTAAGCCTATTTAAAAAATAAGCTTTCTTGAACCTATCCAAAAAGGTTTAAAAAAGCCGTATAAAGAATTTCGGGATAGGTTCTTGAGCTAAAAGGAAATTCAAGTTAAAATCCCTTATTTATGCATAAAAAATCGTCTTTATTGATCCAAGTTCTGATTGCAATTGCTTTAGCTCTATTGATCGGAGGCTTTTCAAGCCCCGATTCTGAACTTTTTGGGATTCACTATATTGAGCTTTTTGGATTCTTAGGAAAACTTTTTCTTAACGCTTTGACCCTACTGGTCGTTCCTCTTGTCGGCTCTTCTATTGTTAACGGCATCAGCCAGATGGGAAAAGACAAATCGTTCGGCCGTCTGGGAGCCAAAACATTCTTTTTCTATATCTTCACCACGTTTCTGGCAGTGCTCACAGGATTGCTTTTCGTCAATCTTCTCAAGCCAGGCATCTTCATGACAGGGTCGACAGAAGGACTCGCTGCGCCAGCCATTGCCACAGCTCCTGAAACCCACACGGAAGCCATCGGGCAGATTCTTCTTAAACTCATCCCGATCAATATCTTTGAAGCCGCATCCCAAGGCAATATGCTAGGGATTATCTTCTTTGCCCTGCTGTTCGGATTTGCCTTGGCTAAGATCGAAAGCACCGCAACTGAAGTTGTCATGAACGTCATTAAGGGAATCTTCCATACCCTAATGAGAATGACGCATTATCTGATCCGCGTCATGCCACTGGGAGTCTTCTTTCTGGTCTCCAAGGCGATTGCAATTCGCGGCCTTGGCAGCATTGAGTCCCTTCTCTATTTCTTCGTGACCGTCCTTTTAGGACTTGTGACATTCATGTTCGTGATCTTGCCTCTCTTCATGCGGGTCATGGGTCTAAGCCCTTGGAGACATCTGCGAGCAATGGCACCTGCCCTAGTCACTGCTTTTTCAACGAGCTCATCTGCGGCGACTTTACCGATTACCATGGAATGTGTCGAAAAAAGAGCCGGCGTTTCGAACCGGATCTGCAGCTTTGTCGTCCCTTTAGGCACCTCCATCAATCTCTCGGGATCTGCCCTCTATGAATGCATCGCCGTTCTTTTCGTTGGCCAGGTCATTGGATTTGAGATGACAATCGTTCATCAAGCGATTGTGGTGGTGTTATCCCTTCTGACTTCGATGGGAGTCGCAGGGATCCCCTCCGGGAGCTTAGTAGCTATCTTGATCATTTTAAATGCCATGGGATTCCCTGCCGAAGGGCTTGCGCTCATCTTGCCTGTCGACCGAATCTTAGATATGTGCCGCACCACAGTCAATGTCTTTAGCGACGCTTCTTGCGCCGTCATGGTCGCGCATACCGAAGGCGAAACAGTCTTGAAAATTCACACTTGAGGCAACTAAAAGATGGCTATACCTCCCCTACCTCCTACACCTCCTGTACCAAGTGCGCCAGCACTTCCTCTCTTGACGGTCGAACAAGAGCTCGCTCTGATCATTACCGAGTTAGCTGAAGCCCCAGTTCAGAGGGAAAATCTTCAAATCCAGCAGATGAAACAACAGATTCGTCAAAATCTGGTCCAAACCATGCTAAAGAAGCTAGAACTTCCCGAACACACTCTTTGGAAGAGTACAAGGCAATCTTTGGCGTTAGGGCAACATGATGGAATACAATTTGAGATCGCAACCCAATGCTTTTTGCTCGGATTTTTTGATGATTTAGTCCGTAGATGCCATCTTCCTGCGAAAGTGATTGAACAAATCATGGGCTTGTTAAACTTTCTAAATACGGCTCCTTTTGTCAAAGACAACGGCAAGCGTTTAAAGGACATATTGAATTATTTGAAAGAATTTCCTGGAGTCGGAGCCTGTTTGCAAGAAGAGGAAGCCAAAGACTTCCTCACTGCGATCGATTTTTTCCTGACAGCGCCAGAAAATAAAGGCCAAACTTTAGGTTTTATTCGTTTTGGACAAAAAACCTCTGAAAAAAAACCTCTTGAGACCTGCCGTTACATAGGGTCGCATATTCAAATGCTACTGCAGCAAACCTTGACGATCATCGATACAGAAATTATCTCGATTAAAGAAACTTTTGATCCCAAAAACACAAAGAAACTATTTGGAGAGCTTTATACCCAGTCTTTACGAAACGCGCCTCTCGCCTTCCGTGAACTCCTCCAACAACATAAAATTTTTTATGAGAAATTGGAGAGAATGGTTCGTGTCTATCAGGCGCGGAAAAAATTTCTGACGGAGCACTGTTTTGCATTTGCACACTTACTAGAAGAAACTCCCTCCATCATCTGCAGCCATTTATTGCCTCTGATCAAGCGGTTTTCTAAAGATCTTTCGTTACTAGACAATCAAATAGGTTCTTTAAGTAAAACGTGTAGTGAAAGACTTGACGACTTTGCCCCTTGCATCTCCAAAGAAAAAATCGCCGAAATCAAAAGTCAAGAAAAACGGTATACCTTTAACTCCGAACGGAATCCTGAAGAACACAAAGAAGAAGCAGCGGTCTTTGCCACAAAGATGGGAAGCACTGTCATGCATCTGTTGAGCGGAGATATCCCGGCAAGCAGTTTGCCCTCTCTAGATGAGAGCATGAAACTCCTAGCCTCAACTCAACAACTCAATAGTCAATTACAGCAAATTCACGAAAGCCTGCTGAGCCTATCAACAACGATAAAAAAAACGGAAAAAATAAGGCGCGAGACGGCAGAGAAAGAAAAAAAAGAGCTCCCTAAAACGCTGGTCCAGAAGATCGAACGTGAAGTTGCCCAGGCCTACCGACTGGTTTTTCAATTAGACGCAGTTCTTGGTTCCTTCCAAGATAGTTTGAGCGTAGTGAGGGCTTGGTTGTCGGCTTTAAAAGATGAGGCCAAAGAACTCACCCCACCTGCGCCACTCCCTATTTCCTCAGTCCTCGATTCTCTTTTTCGTACGCCAAAGGCACGGCCTCTGCGCATAACTCCTCCAGTACCAGCTAACCCTGTTTTAATACCCAAGCAGGTTCCAGAGACTACCCCAGAGACTACCTTGGTGCCTGAGCCTGCTCTCCCGAGTGTTTCCATCGTTACTTCTAAGCAAAAACCTACTCTACATTCCCTATTTAACTCTCAACAAGACAGTCTGTTTTCTGAGATAAATCACCTCCTTCTCGCAAATCCCCTTTCTTCGCAAAGTTTAGAGCATACACGGCTGCATCTAGGAATTTTGAGCTCAGCTGCCCATTTTTTAACTTTAAATCAGGACCCTTTGCCCTCTGCCATTGTTTTTGCGATCATCCGCAGCTGTAGTCTTGTCACTGAACAAGCCTTGACAGCAAGAGCCCTCTTTGAAGGATTCGACACCACGCATGATCAAGTTCTTTTGGCTGAGCAGCTCGCTTTGCCTGTCCCGACAGTTCTCCAGGCGCTGCGCCAAGGCGTGATCTTCCATCGTTATCCTTCCACCTCTGAGCTCTATCTCCGAGAACACAACCGCCCTACGCCACATGCCTTGCAATGGCTACTAAGTCCAGGACTAGCCGACACCAGCAATCTCATCGAACTCATTAAACAAACATTTGCAGCTCTTAAAATTGTCTTCCCCCATCTGCCGGAATCACAAGATCTAGAAAACTTCTTTCACTCTGGCGAGCCGGCTGCCCCCTTGAGCCATCCATTCTGCTCAAGGATGACGGTCGATGGAGTGCAAGCAGCTTATACACGGTGTGAAAAGCTCACCGAGACCATTGACGCCATGAACGGGTTTGATGAAACATTTCAACCTATAAAAAAAGCGATCTGCAAAGATATCCGCTTTTCTCTCCAGTGGATTAACTCCGCTCTCGAGTGCCTTGCAAAGTTCCCTCAAACACTCTTTTTAGCAGCCATTGGCGATGCAACACTGACTCTTCTCCAGTTTTTGGACGAACATATTGAAAAGCTGTGGCATCTCCATAGCTTCGGAATTATCCGCATCAGTCATGATCTCGAAGATTATCGAGCCTCGCGTGATTATCGAGAAAATCCCGAGCATGAGCGCATTTTAGTCGAGTTTAATATCGGATATGGTGCTCAATATCCCCATCGATACCGCCATGAAACCGGAAGATCTTCCACTGCCATTGACTGGCGTCTTGTGACAGAAAAAATGTCATTCAAAGGCCAAACACTTGACGAAGAGGCCCTGGAATTCGAAAAAAATCAGAACGCTGGTTTTAAAACTGTGAAAAAAAAGGGCACGCAAACGATGACTCAACATCCCGTATTCTCCTCACATGACAGATTGTTTGAGTTCGTTTCTGCAGAAGCTGCCATGGCAGAACAAAGGCTTAAGGAGCTGCGCAAAGAACTCGCTAGATCATCCCACAATGACAGGGATCACGACTAGCTCATCTCCATCGAGATCTTCCATAGAGACTGAGAAGGTGTTATAAAAAGCTTCTTGCGGGATATAGAGAAGACGTTTGACGACCGAATAGGGCAAAATGATTTCGTCTATTTCTTTAAATCCTTTTGCCGTCAGCGATTTCAATAGCGCTCGTTTGTTCTTATACGAAACAATCGAATCGATTGTGCTCGGAATGGAAAGAGGCCAGCAGAAGAAGCTCACGATCCTCCAGCCGACTCCCCGTGCGACAGAGGCTTTGTAAAACTTCCAAGCAACGTCTTTAGGTTTTTCTGACCGTTGCGCGGTACTTGCCATCGAGATCGCATATTGGTGGTCGCCCTGATTTTGGATCGTAACTTCCACAGGAACATACCCCTTATCAAGCAAATCAGCCTTCAGGATATGCTCGCTTTCCTCCGCTGAATAGACCCTTGCTGTCACCTGAAGTTTTTTATCTTCCTTTTTATCCTCTAGGGTTAGCTGATGGGCAAAATGGACTGGCGCAGAGCTCGGTTTCCAGACAGCGCTCATCAAGACTGCACAACCTAGAATTCCATAAATAAAAGACTTGAATTTCATTGATTTATTTTACATTAATTACAAATTAAACTAAATTAAAACAATTTTAAAATAAATTTCATTAATACAACCGTTTTACGGTGAGTTGATTTTTTAGTTGATATTAGATTAACATAGAGCTTCTTTTAACCTGGAGGGTTCTGTGAGTGCATTTATCGCAAGTTGTACGAGTGCCATTCGGAAGCTTCCGCAGGGATCTGCCCTCGATGCTCAATGGTGGGTGTTGGAACAATTCCACATGACTAAAAGCTCAATCATTTTTGACAAAATTGACCTATGTAACGAAAACAAAATCACCCAAACAGCTGCAAGGTTTTTCTTAGTGGTGCTCCTTCCGTTGCTTGCCAAACCGTTTGGCTGCGTTAATTGCGGTCTTGGCCTTACCCATCTCGTCTGGTGCGTGGTGAATATCAAAAAAATCCGCGCGGAGCAAGATAACTGCTCTACACAGGATATTGAGAAGGCTCTCATCCGGATCTTTACGGGTCTCTACGATTTAGGCATCGCCTATATTCTCTGCTCTCCCTTTATGACCTCCATCTACGGAAGATTTACCATTCCCATCTTTTTTGCTCTTCTTCCCACCTGGGCCATTCAACTCCACCATTTAATCTTTGAAAAAGCCACGAACCAGATCGAAGTAGCCAATCAAAATAGCACTGAGAAAAAATTCACCATTCAAGTTGATCACAACGCTCTCAAAGTCGGCTGCCTAATCAAGCAGTTTTCCAAAGGACTCATAGAAACATTTATGCCTGCGCCTCCCCTTGAGCCCATGACTTTCTTACAAACAACAAAGCAAAGAGTTGGGGCTATGCCTTATGCCTTAGGAACATTCTTTACCGTTTCATACCGAAAGGCTCGAGGAATCAAAGAAGAAGGAAATTAGCCCCACTTTTTCTGCTGAGCTAACGCCTGCTGAAAATAGATGTGAAAGCCGTCTAAGCAGGTGCACTTTTTTTCTTGTGCAATCCTGAGAAACTCCGACGGGTAAAGAGCGACGTCCATCACCCATTTCCCCGCTTGAATCTCTTCCTTCTTGATCGGCATACTTGCAGAAGTCGCGTTGATTAAAATATCGTAGGCAGGGATTTTTTCACTCCACTGACATCCCATAAGAGAAGCCAGCGCTCGTGCCTTTGCAGGAGTCCTGTTCACGACAGTCACATGAGCTCCTCTTTTCAATCCAGTATAGAGTATCGCCTTGGACGCCCCTCCAGCCCCTAGGACAACGATCGATCGATCTTTGACGTCTCCAAGGATATCCATCGCGGCATTCCCATCGGTATTACAACCCTCGACTTTGCCATTGTTAAGTGTCAGGGTATTCACAGCTCCAATCGCCGCTGCTTCAGGGTCTAAAACATCAATAAATGGCAAAACAGCTTCTTTTAACGGAGCCGTGACACTCAAGCCTGCAAAAGGCAGTTTTTTCGCTAAACGAAAAAACTCAGACAGCTCATTCGGTTTAACGACCATCTTCAGATAAACGGCGTTTTTCCCAGACTTCCGAAACTCTTCATTATGAAACAAGTGTCCGATACTCTGAAAAACAGGATCGCCGATCAGGCCGTAGATTTTGGTCTCAGGATTAAGCCTCCTGAAGTGATAAATCTCGCAGAGCTGATCGACGAGAAGCTGTCCCGACGCATTTTTTCCTTCTTCTGAGAGCGGCGCATACACGATTGGCACCTGAAAAATCGGCGCTAAGATTCGCGTGATAGCCCCAAAAGTTCCCATGCATAGTCCAATAATTCCAGGATGTCTTTGGAGGAACTCTAACATCCGGAGGCTATCAAGCGTCGAATTAGCCATCGTCGCAATCTTGTAAAAATGGGCTTTGGGATGAGTCATTTGTAGAATTTTAAGAATCGCCTCTAAGTTGGGGGTCTCTTCGAAGTTGTGGTATGAAACAATTATACTGCGGTCGGCTTGAAACTTTAATTTGGATCTGCGCGAAAACTCCCGCGATTCGACGATCGTAAACGGGTCCATATTGCTAATATTGACCCGTTTACGATCGTCGAGTCCCGGGGTTTTGGCGCGGTCCAAATTTAAAGTTTCAAGCCGACCGCAGTATACATCCCCCAAAGGCAAAGCGGCACTCTTCCAATCGACGTCGACATAGCGCACTCTCCCCTGCTGATACACGATTTTATGACTCCCATGGTCAAGTTCAATAAAGTCGACCTTTTCTGTCCGGAAAAGTTGTTTAGCAGGAGCACAAAGTTTCACTGACCACCTTTCTAATGACTTTACGAGGAACTTCAATACAATAGGTGCCTTCGGCAGCATAAGGAACGCCGATGTCTTCAAGAAGAGCAAATCGAGGAGTGCCATCTTCACTCTTTTTATCTCGGCGCATGACATCGTACATTTCATCAAAACCAAAATCAAAGTGGGCTGGCGGGAACTTTGTTTTGATGTGGGCTAAGGCCTCTTTTTTGAGAATGCCCATCTCATAAGAAATCTCGGCTTCTAAGACAATCCCCGCTGCCACGGCAGTTCCATGTGGAATCTGATAATCAGAAAGCGTCTCTAAGGCATGGGCTATCGTATGGCCGACATTCAAGACCCTCCGCAGTCCCTTTTCTGTCAGATCCTTTGAGAGGATGCGCCGTTTGATCTCAATCGCCCGGTCGATCGATTCAGAAATCGGGATTTCAGAGAAATGGTGAAAATAGTCGGCATCGGCAATCAGTCCAGCCTTAAGCATCTCGACTGCCCCGTTGAACCATTCTTGTTCAGGAAGTGTCTTTAGAAACCCCGGACAGATGTAGAGTTTTTGGGGATTATAAAAAGAACCAATCAGGTTCTTTCCATAAGGAGTATTGACGCCATTTTTTCCGCCGAGTGACGCATCCACCATGCCTAGCAGCGTTGTAGGGATTAAAATAAGCTCGACTCCTCTGCAAAACGTCGCCGCTAGAAAACCGACAAGGTCAGTGACCACTCCCCCACCCAGAGCAATGATCGTCGTATCTCGACTGAATCCTTCAGAGAGCAGCGCACCTTCGAGCCTTTCCTTAGTTGCCCTTGTCTTTGACGCTTCGCCTGCGGGAAAAGAAAAAAGCTGGATGTCAAAGCCGAGTCCACTGAGCTGGTTGCACATCGACTGCCCGTAGAGCTTTTCGACAATTTGATCGGTAATCAGCGCATATTTCATAAACGGGCGCACCGGTTTAAAAGCACCGCATCAGCCAGCTCTAAAGCAACCATTGCCTCGACAACAGGAACCGCACGAATCGCTACACAAGGATCATGTCTTGAGCCCGGAGGAAGTTCTAAAGTGGCAGGATGGCCTTCTGTTGTGACGGTCGATTGGCTCTTAGCGATACTCGAAGCCGGTTTAAAAGCAACACGTCCTATCAGAGGCATGCCTGTCGAAATTCCACCTAAGGTGCCGCCGGCAGAGTTGGTTTTTGTACGGATGACGCCCGTTTGGTTTTCATATAGGTCGTTATGGGAAGAGCCTTGCATCGCAGCGCCTTCAAAACCGCTGCCAATCTCAAACCCTTTCGATGCAGGAAGCGAGAGCATTGCTTTGGCGAGATTTGCTTCGAGTTTTTCATACACCGGATCACCAAGCCCTGTGGGAAGACCGGTTGCGATAAACTCCACTACTCCTCCTAGCGAATCTCCTTCAGATCGAACACGTTCCAGCTCGAGGACCATTTGCCCAGAAGCTTTTTCATCGGGACAGTAAATTGCATTGGTCAGCGCAGAATCAAGATCGAGGTCGGTAGCTTCAATCGACCCGATTTGTTTGATATACGCCTGAATCGAGATCTCCATTTTGCAAAGAAACTTCTTGGCAACACTACCTGCTGCCACACGGCAGGCTGTTTCTCTTGCCGAAGCCCTTCCTCCGCCTCGATAGTCAAAAATGCCGTATTTAGCCAGATAGGTGTAATTGGCATGGCCCGGGCGAAGAAGCTTCTCGAGCGCATCATAAGCTTCCGACTTGGCATCTTTGTTCGGGATCAAAATCGAGATCGGAGCGCCGGTGGTTTTTCCTTCAAAAACACCGGAAAGGATTTGAGGGATGTCGGGTTCCTTCCGTGTTGAAGTGTGCGGATTAGAGCCAGGAGCGCGTCTTTGAAGGTCTGGAAAAAGATCTTGCTCGGACAGCTCTAACCCTGCTGGGCAGCCGTCAATGACAACGCCAATGGCAGGACCATGCGACTCTCCCCATGTAGTGATCCTAAAAATAGTGCCAAAAGAATTGCTCCCCATGCGCTAGTGCTCCTTAACAAAAGTTTTTGCCCATAGGATTGCGTCAAAACCCCGGGGTTTTCACGTCAATTCTATGAGCAAAAACTTTGTGAACAGGATACTAGATCATGGTGCAATTCTGGTTTATCGTCTATACCCAAGAAAAATGAAGGGGGTCAATATCAACTCACGTATATTGACCCCTTCATTTGAATCGAAAAGAACCTCAAAAATAACAGAAGCTTAGTTTAAGAACAGTCTCTAAGGCGGACAGCTCGAAACAAAATTCACGTTTCCTGTTATACTTACATTAGATCCTATGTTGTCTGCAATATTTTGAATATTGATTGTTCCTGATCCGTTTGTGGACATTTTGAAATCATTGGTCCCGGATGCTGCTGTTGGAGTGACTTGATTGCCTGTCAATGAAGCGCATATAGAGTCATTGTTATCGCTGAAGAGTGAGATTCCGGCTGAACCTAATCCTGGCCCTGTTACGACACTGTTTTGTGTGATAATCGCAACTAATCGATCCCCTGTTCCAATATTAATCTCCGTTCTAATTCCCTCTGTATTGGCACTGGATGACGTTGTGACGATTTGGTTATTCCCAATAATGACAGTTCCGTCAGAAGGGGCGTTGTTAACCGAAACGAGAATGCCCTGTATTCCTACATCGTTGAAAATGGTATTATCTAAAATTTGAACGGTAGAATTGAGCAACCCTGTAGGATAGAAAATACCCGATTGACTGAAATGAGCGATATTATTTCCTTGAATGATAGCTGTCCCAGTTGCTGCTGAGGGATTATTTAGTGGTCCAAAACTCATCGCCATCCTATATCCAAAAGTTTGGTTATTGGACATATTGGCAATCATCGAGGTGTTGTTAACAACTCGAACATGTATCGCTGTTAGAGAAGGCGTGTTTGCCAAAGATGCCAATTGATTGTGGCAGATTTCTACAACACCTTCTCCTTCAATTAAAATACCTGAGTGGTCCAAAGAACCTTGAACGGCGTTATTACAGATAGAAGTATCGTGAATTCCCAGTCCAATGATTCCTGTAGCCCCTGCTTGAGAAACCAAGACACCCAACCCTGCTACTTGATTTCCATTAGCCAGGGTAACAACATTGCCGCTTAAGTTTGTAATTAGAGGTCGTCCGCTGGAGTGCGCTGGAATTGTAATCTCCCCTTTTGTTGTCGGTATCAATTGTGCAATCCCCGATCCGAATAACTGCTGCCTATCTTTTAACGTGATTCCTGCATCCATACCCGTTGTTGTCCCATCTCCTGGGAAAACATAAATGATATCGTTGGGCCCCGATGCTGTCTGGGCTGCAACCAAAGTAGGGAAGGGACTCTCATAGGTTCCTAAAGAATGGCTTGTATTGTCGACAAACCAAACTTGCCACGGCGCCTTTGTAGTAGGATTGATCGCCTTCTCATGCCGGCGCACAGTTGTAATCACAGGGATTTCCAGGCGAGAAGGGGAAAAGCGGGCTCTGTGAAGGACGGTTCTTTCATTTTTTGAAAGCTTTTTGTCCTTGAATTTTCCACCAAATGTGTAGCGGATAGCAGCTTCACCTTGAATAATGCTCCCAAACAATCGGTCATTGGAGTAGGTCGCTTGAAGGGAGAAGATGTCTTTATAACGCCCTAAAAGGCGAACCTTCCCTCCCCAACCGGAGGCGTTGGAAGAGTTCAAATAATAAGGACCAACTCCTAAGTAGATATCATAGGACGATCGCTCAGCAAGATGTGCGCCGATTTCTGCGTCAAATCCTCGCATGGCCTGTTTTTGCTTCGTCTTTAGCCATATATTATGTTTTTTAAAGGTGTCAAATTGTCGATCGTACCTAGAGCTTTGCTGTTTCCCTACAGGAAAATAACCATTGAGGCGGTATTCCATCGTTTTTCCCAGTAGCTCCAGGCCAGGGCCGAGTTGATTCACTGTCAGGCGATGTGACCCACGGACATCATAGTAGAGGAAAGCTCCTAGCATGTGGTTAATGGAAGAGAAGAGAGAGCGCCCTCCAATCCCAATATTACCGGCAAGTTTGCCATCATTAAAAACATGGCCTCGCAAATCCAGCCAGGGCATGAAAGAGGGTGAAAGCCCAAAAAGATTAAAGCTCTCCACAGTGGTGTACCCCTTTTTATAGCCAATGCCTTTAAGCTCATTGAATCGTAGACCGACTGCAGAGCGATGGGAGGGAGAATGCGGCTGAGTAGCAGATGATGGATCGTCAGAAGAATCGAGGTCTGTAGAAGGTTGATCTGCTGAAATCACCGGAGAGGGGTGCTCAGGTAGGCTTGTTGGCACAATAGAATGCGGCTGAGTAGCTGATGATGGATTGTCAGATAAATCGAGGTTTGTAGAAGGTTGATCTACTGAAATCACAGAGGAGGGGCTCTCAGGTAGGCTTGTTGGCACAATAGATGGAGTGTCTGGAATTGTAGTTTCATGTCCTTCACTAGATGCTGGAAGGGTTAAGTGCGTATCGACCAGGAGCTCTTCTGCAACTTGGAGCTCTGGCTCTAAGATGGGATCATCTGCACAAAGAGTGATAGCAGGTAAAACAAGAAACAAAATAGAAGCCTTTGAAATTTCCATGACTGTCCTACGTTTGATTTCTATATAAACTAATATATGTTTTAGTGAAAGCATCTGAAAATTCGCTGAGGTATATAAACGAATATCCGGTCAGCTTAGAGATCGTTTCTGCCGTTTTTTCAGCTCTATGAGGTCGCATCATGCGGCGGCGCTCCTAAAACAGGCGCCGAGACACGCGCTGTCGAGTTTTTTGAACTCGATAAGCTGCCGATCCTTCCCCCACCTTACAAACAGTGGATCGCCGATGCATCAGCACGGCATCCCAC
>Ga0207686_10001008_pt1 | contig 16707 bp, 14 predicted proteins | sample KBSM24metaG_FD_184396 | JGI IMG/M metagenome (GOLD analysis project Ga0207686, IMG submission 184396) | Miscanthus rhizosphere microbial communities from Kellogg Biological Station, Michigan, USA - KBS M2-4 metaG (SPAdes) (version 2) | ecosystem: Host-associated > Plants > Roots > Rhizosphere >...
CGGTGGATGCCTTGACGTTTAAAATGCTCGGCCGCTCGCTCGATTCGTTGACTTCAGACTTTGCCGCATTCTGGTTAGGCATCACCTCGGACAGTCAGATTCGTTGGCTCGGGCCAGAGAAGGGCGCGATCCATCTCGCCGCCGGCGCCATCGTCAATGCCGTCTGGGATCTTTATGCGCGGGCTGAGCGCAAACCGGTTTGGAAACTGCTTATCGACATGTCGCCTGAGCAGCTTGTTTCATGCGTTCCTTTCAAGCACATCACCGACGCCTTGACCGTCGATGAAGCGACTGAAATTCTGGAGCGCAACCAATCGACGAAGGCAGCACGCGAAGCCGAAATGCTCGCCAGCGGTTATCCCGCTTACACTACTTCCGCGGGCTGGCTCGGCTATTCGGACGACAAGGTGCGCCAGCTGGTGCGCGCAGGTCTCGCTGAAGGTTGGTCCCATTTTAAGATGAAGGTGGGTCGCGACCGTGACGACGACGTACGCCGTGCGGCGATCATTCGCGAAGAGATCGGTCCTGAACGCAAGTTGATGGTAGACGCAAATCAAATCTGGGAGGTAGACGAGGCGATCGATTGGATGAAGTCACTGGCGCGCTTCGATCCGTGGTGGATTGAAGAACCGACTTCGCCGGACGACGTGTTAGGCCACGCGAAGATAGCCAAAGCGGTGGCTCCAATCGGCGTGGCCACCGGCGAGGCTTGCCAGAATAGAGTGATCTTCAAACAGCTGATGCAGGCCGATGCGATCAGTTTTTGCCAGATCGACAGTTGCCGTCTCGCCGGAGTGAATGAAGTGCTGGCTGTGATTCTCATGGCGGCGAAATTCGGTGTGCCGGTTTGCCCGCATGCGGGCGGCGTCGGACTCTGCGAATATGTCCAGCACCTGGCGCTGTTTGATTACATTGCCGTGAGTGCTTCGCTCGACAAACGGATCGTGGAGTACGTCGATCACCTGCACGAACATTTCGTCTATCCGGTGACGATGAAAAATGGACGTTACATGCCTCCGCTCGATCCGGGATACAGTATCGAGATGAAGACCGAGTCGCTGGATTTTTACGAGTTTCCGCATGGTCCGGCGTGGAAAGGTGCGGCGGCCGGCGCTTAAGGTCAGTACCATCCGCGTCAGCGGATGGATCAAAAGATACTCTTTTGAGATCTTGAAGCAACTTGATCGATTTGCTTACGCAAGTGGTACGGACTTCATCAGTGACGTGACGCAGTCCAGGAAGGGAATTGATTGATGATCATTTTAAGACTGGCTCTAATCATATTAACCATGACTCTGTCCGGCGCTTTCACTTCACTTGCGGCACAGCCGAGCGCCGATCCGTGCGCCGACACGAAGACGAAGCTGACGCAAGCTGAAAACAGACTAAAGGACTGGCCGCAACTGGGCCGGTATCACGACGCGAACGGCAAGTTGTCGCCGGCCGCGAAGAACGAAGCTCGTGTGGTGTTCATGGGAGACTCGATTACCGACTCGTGGCAGAACCCGAAGTTTGGCGGATTCTTCCCCGGCAAGCCCTACGTCGACCGCGGCATCAGCGGACAGACGACGCCGCAGATGCTCATCAGGTTTCGTCCAGACGTCATCGCCTTGCAACCAAAGGCGGTGGTCATTCTCGCCGGCACGAACGATCTCGCGGGCAACACCGGGCCAATGACCCTCGAATCAATCGAAGATAATCTGGTGGCGATGGCAGATCTCGCGAAGGCGAATTCGATCAGAGTTGTGTTCGCTTCGATTCTGCCGGTGAGCGATTATGAACAGCGTGACGGCAAACCGATCGTTCGCACGACGCAAAGACCGCCGGAGAAGATCAAGGCGCTGAACGAGTGGATGAAAACTTATGCCGCTAACAACAAGTTAACTTATCTCGATTATTATTCGGCGATGGTTGACGACAAAGGCTTTCTCAAAGATGAGTTGAGTGAGGACGGCTTGCATCCGAACGCAAAGGGCTATGAGATCATGGCGCCGCTGGCGGAAGCGGCGATTGTGCGCGCCTTGAAAGGAAAGTGAATTCCTCACCCTGACCTTCTCCAAAATGGAGAGGGAAAAAGATTATGCCGACTACTCTCGCGGACATTGCCAAAGCGTTGGGCGTCTCAAAGATGACGGTCTCGCGCGCGATCAATGATCATCCCGAGATCAGTCCGGAAACGCGTGCCCGAATTCTCGAGACGGCGCAGCGCATGAATTATCGGCCGAATCAATTCGCGCGCGCGCTCACCACCAATCGATCTTATCTGCTGGGTGTCGTCGTGCCCGACCTGATGCACTCTTATTTCGCTGAGATTTGCCGCGGCATTGAATCAGTCGCCAAGCCTTTGGGTTATCAAAATCTGATTTGCAGCACCGATGAAAAAATAACTAACGAAGAGGCAGAAGTTGAAGCCTTGCTGCCGCGCACCGACGGAATCATTCTCGCCTCATCGGCTTCGCCTGGGGATACGAAATTCTACCGCCGGGCCGTCCGTGATCGCGCGCGCATTGTTCTGATCGATCGCCAGTTGGAAGGCATCAAGTGTCCCGCGGTCACCACTGACGACGTGAAGGTGGGCGAGTTGGCGACCGAACATCTGCTCAGTCTTGGTCATCGTCGCGTCGGTCATTTGAAAGGAACCGTAGCCTCGACCGCCGCCCTGCGGTTTGAAGGTTTTCAGAAAGCTTTGCAGAAGCGTCGCGTCCCGTACGATGAGTCACTGGTGCGCGAGTGCGGCTTCACCGAAAGTGACGGCTATCGTGCGACGCAAGCCTGGCTGCGGAATGGTGACTTGCCTTCGGCGATCTTTGCGGCGAATGATCCGGCAGCTATCGGCGCGATGAATGCGATCACCGAGGCTGGTTTGCGCATTCCTGAAGACGTCGCCATTGTCGGCGGCGGCAACATCCATTATGGTGATATGCTGCGTGTGCCACTGACCACCGTGGCGTGGTCGACTGCCGAAATGGGACAGGCCGCTGCGCGTCTTTTGATCGATCTGGTCGAAGGCAAGCGCGGCACGAAAGAGCAGCACGTAATCGTCGAACCTGAGTTGGTAGTCCGCGCGTCCTGCGGAGCTGCTGCAGCTGCCTACGTCTAGAGCGATAACGACATTATGATGATGCGTCGCATTTGTACAATCCTGATACTAACGTGTTGTGTGGTGGCGGGCCGGGCCGTAGCCGCGCCGCGAATCAAGGTGATCAAGCTTTCAGTCTCGAATCCGTCGAATGGAATTCGCCTGGCTGAAGACGTCGTGGTAAGCGTGGCGGAACTCAGACGCATCGCACCCGACTTCAGGGCCAGCGACGTGATCGTGACGACCAGCGACGCGGCGACGCTCGCAGAGGACGCGCGCACTTTGCAGACAATTGAATTGCCATCGCAGGCGGACGATCTCGATGGAGATAACCAGATTGACGAGTTGGCTTTTCAAATTGATCTAAAGCCGAACCAGACTCGCATCGTCACCATAGCGTATGGCGACACCGCCACGATTCAACGTCTGCGCACCGATTATCCGAAGCGCACTGCCGCCAGGTTCACGATGAAGTTCGACGGTCTTGGTTGGGAATCAGAAGCGACGGCGTGGCGCGTCTACTTCGATAAAAGGAACGCGATCGATGTTTGGGGCAAGCGGCGGCCGGGGCTGTACCTGGAAATGTTCGGCTCGCCCGAATATGTCTACAACCTTGAATCGCCTTTCGGGCGCGATATCTATCGCATCGGCGACGCCATCGGAGTCGGCGCCGTAGCAGCATTAGTCGACGGCAAAGCGGTCCGGGTTGCAGATGTGGCTGAACGCAAGTGGCGCATTATTAGCGCCGGCCCGGTGCGCGTCATCGTCGAACTGACTTACAAAGGATGGAAAGTCGCTGGACGCGAAGTCAATCTCACGAGCCGCATGACCCAGTGGGCCGGAGAGCGAGGCTTCGAACACAGCGTGACTACCGATGGTGCGGATGGCCTCACTTTGGTAACAGGCATCGTTCGACAGCCCGACTTGCAGGAAAAAGTTCTGCCGGCAACAACGTTCACCAATCCGGCGCCCACCGTCCTTACCCGACTGTGGTGGGGCCATCAAGTCGTTGAAGAAGGGCCGAGCGCGAGCGCCATTCACATGCTCCCCGATCAAAATTTGGGTCTCGCCATCCTCGCGCGCGGGATGGAAAGCAAAACAATTCCTGACGATCCGCTGAACTTTCTGATTCAGCCGCAATTCACGAAGGGAAAAGCTTCCTGGTACGTGACCGGAGTCTGGGATCAGGAGAACAGCGATAACCTGACGCTGACCGCGACCTCAGCAGATACGAGAATTCGTTATGGCTCACTGGCTGCGCCGCGTAAGAGCCCGCGAAGTTTCGAAGACTTCGTGTCATTTGTAACAGAGACTGGCGAACGCCTGACGCGGCCCGCAGTCTTAAAAATCATTTCGACAAGTGCCGGACCGCAGGCCGCCCCCGCTGATACGTTGCAGCCGGCGAGGCGTAAGACTTATGCGGAAGCGATCGATCTTTTGAAGCAATCAGCCGAGCGCACAGCTGCGCAGTTCGAGGCCGCGGTGACGCACACAAATCCTGCTGACGCGGCGCGTGATGCCGGCGAAGGATTCTTCACCGAAGGTGATAATCAAACCGGCGAGTGGAAATCACAAAAAGGTTTTTTCTGGACCGGCAGCTTCTGGGTGGGCGAACTCTGGCAACTTTACCTGAAGACCAAAGACGAACGCTTTCGGCGTTGGGCCGAGCTTTGGAATGCGCGTCTGTTGGAGAAAGAAGGAGCTGAGAACCACGACACGGGATTTCTTAACTTCTATTCTTCGGTACTCGCCTATCGCGCGACCAAAGATCCAAAGTATCGCGAGGGAGCATTGCGTGCCGCCGCGCGCTTGAAACAACTCTACAACCCGACAACTGAGTTGGCAGCTTCATGGTCGGTCAACGGCGACGACACGATCATCGATACGATGATGAATCTGCAAATCTGGTGGTGGGCCACGCGCGAGACAAATGACTCGCAATGGCGCGAATTCGGTTTGAAGCACGCGCTGAAGTCATCAGCCTGGTTGATTAGACCCGATGGCTCGGTGGCCCAGTCCGTGCATTACAATCCGGGCGACAATCGGCAGGAGTTCACTTCGTCGCAGGGCACGAACAATTCGATCAAGTTCGCGAACGCCGCGAAACCCGGCGAGAAGGTTTTCACTCACACGCATCAGGGCTTCGCCGCCGACACAACCTGGTCGCGAGGCGCGGCCTGGGCGCTGTACGGGTTCGCGGCCGCTTACGCCGAAACAAAGGATCCGCGGCTGCTGGCCACCGCCGAGAACGTTGCGACTTACGTTCTGGATCATTTACCCGAGGACGGCGTACCTTGGTATGACTTTGTCGATGAAGGCGTACACTTTCGTAATCGCGACAGTTCCGCGGCGACGATTATCGCGGGCGGCTTGCTGCGGCTCTCTGAATTGACGACTGACAAGTCGAAGGCCGCAAATTATCGCCGCGAGGGAGAACGGATCGTCCAATCTCTGATCGACCGCTACTTGACGCCCGCGGCCGCAGATGACAAAACACCTGCCGGCGTTTTGCGTCATGGATCAAGCACGCGGCCGAGCGACGTGACGCTGGTCTACGGCAATTACTATTTGTTGGAAGACCTGCTTTGGCTCGAGGAACACAAGGCCCAATAAGAACGGAGACCTAATCATGAGTACACCGATGAAACAATCGAATGAACAATTAATCTTTCGCAAGACCAACGCGCAGAAGGGACGTACGACTTCGATTACGCCCGAGAACAGCGCGATGAAGCATTTGTTCTATGGCCGGATCATTCTCGATAAAGACGTGCCGCGCGCAGAATTTTCAACTGGAACCATGGAATCGGGCCTGATTTGTTTGCACGGCGAATGCACTATCAGCTGCGATGGCGTGACGAACCAGATAAATCAATACGATTCGATCTACCTGCCGCGCGACAGTAAGGTGGAAGTAACGACTGAGACTAACGTCGATCTGGTCGAATGTTCTGCGGCAGTCGACAACAAATACCCTTTGCAGGTGGTTCGTTACGCTGACGTCGAGAAGGACGCGTCGTTGAGATTCAAGACCGGCGGCGCGGCGAACTCGCGCACGGTGAACATCACCCTGGGCAAGAACGTCGATGCCGGCCGTATCCTCGCGGGCTTCACCACCTCCGAGCCGGGCCACTGGACCAGTTGGCCGCCGCACGAACATGCGTCGATGCTCGAGGAACTGTATGTCTACTATGACATGCCGGCGCCGTCATTTGGCGTGCAGTTCGTTTATACAAATCCGGATGAGCCGGAATTCATCGGCGTGGTTCGCGACGGTGACGCCGTGGTCATGCCGAAAGGATTTCATCCCAACGTGTCGGTGCCCGGACATCCGATCAACTTCGTCTGGATGATGGCCGCGCATCGCGAAGTCGAAGATCGTCAATTCGGCGTCGTGACCGTGCAACCCGGTTTCGATCAGGGCGGCAGCGGCCTCGAGGCCAGCCGCAAATAACGGAGGTCAAATGATCGTCTATCGTCTTTTTTTGTTCGTCGTGCTCTTGTCATTGTCAGCCGCTGTGGCCACGGCGCAGCGCAAGCCGTCTGAGGCGACGCGCGCGTTTGTCGTCAAGTCGGCCCAGTCGCTGGATGACTTGCAGCAGAGTTTGAAGCCGGACAACAAAGTGTCCGAGCTGATTGACAGCGAGGGCATGCAGCTGCGCGTGGCGGTGCAGCATGAAAAGAATAGAGCGGGCGCGGCAGCGGAATTGCACGACGCTTCGGACGATGTCTATTACGTCCTGGACGGAACGGCGACGCTCGTTTTGGGCGGTAAGCTCGATGCGCCGAAAGAAACCGATCCGGGAGAATGGCGCAGCCCTAAGATCATCGACGGCAAGACCTTTGAAATTAAGAAGGGCGATTTGATCGTCGTGCCGCGCGGGACGCCGCATCAGCGCAGCACCGAGAACAAAGACTTTACGATGATTCTAATCAAGATTTACGCGGAGCCGCTCAAGAAGAAAAGCTAATTCGCGGCCGACTTGCGTGGGCCCTTCCGGGTTGGGTTATGCAATCGACCGGCGGTGGCGGCATTTTGTTTCGGCGCTTCTTCCGAGGCGAACGCCTGCTGCGCGAGTTCCAGGTGCCGGCTCATCGCGGCTTTCGCCTCATCTGATTTTCCAGCGCGAATCAAACGATAAATTGTGCGATGAAATTCGACTGACTCCTTCAAGTCAGTGGCGCGCTCAACCGTAGCGCGCCGGCTTTCGTACATGGCCGCGGATACCATGTTCATGATCGCCGCCAGAATTTGATTGCCGCTGGCAGCCGCCACCGCGCGATGAAAACGAATGTCATGGATTAAATACTGCTGAGGATTGTCGAGGGTCGCGTACATTTCAGTGACTTCTTCGGCGAGCGTTGCGAGATGTTCCGGTTGCGCGTTGGTCGCCGCCAGGCCGGCCAATCCCACCTCGAGCAGCTTCCGCGCCTCGAACATTTCATCCGGTGTGAATTGATGAAGATCAGCAAGGATGCGCAACGGTTCGCTGTCCAGCGCAGGCGGACCGTCAGCGATATAAGTTCCCGAGCCGTGCCGCGACGTCAGGACGCCGATCGCTCCGAGGAACCGCAGGCCGTGTCTCAGACTCGCGCGACTGATGCCGAGTCGCTTGGCCAGTTCGCGTTCAGGAGGAAGCCGATCACCGGGCTTGAGGCTGCCTTGCCGGATCATGTCGCGAATCTGGCCGACGACTTGTTCGGCGACCAGTCCGGTTTCTTCTGGTCTGACCACCCGAAACCGGCGCAGACCAATTGCGCTGTTCTCGTTCCTTCCCATCGCTTGGATGACTCGTTGGCGGCAAACGGCGCCGCAGACGAGACGGCTCGCATTGTAGCCCATTTTCATTGCGTGACAAGCCCGAATCGGACCCGGCGCGATACGGTCAGGCCAAGCTTGACCCTGCCGTAAGGGCATGTTAAAAGAACGCGAATATTCTGAAATGGTCAGACCACTTAGGCCCGTCTAGCTTGTCTGGCGGCAGGCGCTGGGAGTGAAAATCGGCAACATGACTAATCGTCGGCAGTTTATTGAGAGTCTTCTGGTTGGTGGAACTGGCGCGCTGGTGCTTTCGAGATTTGCCGAGACGCTTGCGCGCGAAACGGTGGGCGCGGCAGCGGATCCCTGGTCGCAGTTGCCCCAGATACTTTCCCGGATCAAGGCTCCCGTGTTTGCCGCGCGTGATTTTAACGTCACCAGATTCGGCGCCAAAGGCGACGGGAAAGTTGACTGCACCGAAGCAATTCGCAAAGCCATCGATGCCTGCAATCGCGCGGGCGGCGGGCGCGTCGTCTTTCCGGCAGGCCAATTCAGAACCGGTGCAATTCATCTGAAGAGTAACGTGAACCTGCATGTCACTAAAGACGCGACGGTTCAGTTTGATCCCGATCCGAAAAAATATCTTCCCGTCGTGTTCACCCGTTGGGAAGGCATGGAGTTGATGAATTATTCGTCGCTCATCTACGCCTTCGAGCAGAAGAATATCGCGATCACCGGTCAGGGTGTTTTAGACGGTCAGGCGAGTTGTGAGCACTGGTGGCCGTGGGCCGGCCGGCAGGCGTGCGGCTGGAAGCAGGGCGACGGCAGCGCGCGCGCCGCTCGCACCAGGTTGATGGAGTTGGTCGCCGCCGGCACGCCGGTGAACCAGCGCGTGTTCGGCGACGGCGGATACCTCAGGCCGAACTTCATTCAGCCGCATCGTTGTCAGAACGTTCTGATCGAAGGCGTGACGCTGCGCAATTCACCTATGTGGCAGCTTCATCCTTTGCTGTGCACGAATGTAACCGTGCGGAAGGTGATGATCGAGCGCGAGAACCCACCGACCGATGCGACCGGGCCAAACACCGACGGATGCGATCCCGAATCGTGCAAAGACGTTCTGATCGAAGACTGCGTGTTTGTTACCGGCGACGACTGCATTGCGATCAAAGCGGGGCGTAATGACGACGGGCGGCGCGTGCCTGTGCCCTCAGAGAACATTATTATTCGCGGTTGTCAGATGAAAGATGGACACGGTGGCATTACCCTGGGCAGCGAAATCTCGGCCGGGGTGCGCAACGTGTTTGCGCTGAATTGCACGATGAGCAGTCCGCGTCTCGACCATGGCCTGCGCTTCAAGAACAACGCCGTGCGCGGCGGCGTGCTCGAAAATATTTTCTGCCGCGACATCACGATTGGTGAAGTCCGGCACGCCGCAATTACGGTTGACTTCAATTATGAAGAGGGCGCCAAAGGCAAATACACGCCGGTCCTGCGAAACCTGCAAGTGGAAAACTTGAAGAGCGGCAAGAGTCAATACGCGATGGACTTGCAGGGATTTGAGAACGCGCCGATTAGCGATGTGCGTCTGTCAAACTGTACGTTTGATAAAACGGAACACGAAAGTATTTTGAAGAACGTGAAGAATCTCAAGCTTGATAACGTTCGGGTGAACGGGAAGTTGATTTAGCTGGGAAGGTAATTTATGAGTCCCGCTTACGCCTTACCAAAAATCGAAATCGAGCATAGCGTGGTTGGCGACAACGTGTGGCTGCACGACCGTACGACGGATGCGGAGCAGGAGTTGATGGCCTGCGCCTCACATGCGCTGAACTATGAGGTGCTTGAATCGGAAGAGGCCGTGGGCCAGGCGATGTTTGCTGAGTTGGCGAGCGCCGCCGAGACAACCTCGGACGAGCTGACCGTGGTGATTCTCGGAGGCCGTGGCGGCCAGGCGCTTCATCGATTGTTGGGCGAAAAGGCGCGGACGGGCGAGATTGATGACTTGCTGGCGCGCCTGAATGTGTTCACGCAGGATGCGCTAGCGCCGATGCGAATGGACAATGCATTCAGTTTCGTGCGCGATTTCGAACGGCTGCTCGGTTCCGCGTTCTTTGAAAAGGTGAAGCGATTCACTTCGATGAAGACCGACGCGGAAGATCTTGAGAGGGGCCTAATGGAGTTTCTGGCGCATCTCGATTCCTGCGGTCCCGTCGATATCTTCTTTCTCGGCCTCGGTCCTGAAGCTGAGGGTGCGTCGCACCTGGCTTACATCAAACCCGGTTCGGGAGCGCGCGCAAATGATATCGCCGGTGTGATTCCGATTTCGCCGGACATCCTTGAGCATCACATTCGCAAATTCAAGGTCGGCGGCGCGACGACCAGTGAAGCGGATGAAGCGGAATGCCGGCGCGCGTCTCACATTCTGACCTTGGGACCGGCGGCGATTTTACGCGCTCGGCGAATTGTGCAGTCGATCGTCGATGCCGGGTCCGCGCCGGGCAAGGTCGCGAGTTTCGAGCGGCTAATCAAAACTGAAATCTCGAACGATGCGGCCGTGCGGGCACGGCAACTCGATCAAAATCCTGGATTGTGGATTCGCTTAAACCCAAACGTGCGGTCGTTGATTTTGCCGGACGTCCTGGGCGCACAGTAAGGATCTTTCCAGCAGACAGAATCCCGGATCCAAAGTAGAATAACGGCGCTGGAAATCCGTTACCGCTAACAGAGAATGGCTTATTCCGGGCTCGACCTGACAGGAAGAGTCGCCGTGGTGATCGGCGGCACTTCGGGCATTGGACGCGCGATTGCGCACGGACTGGCGGAGGCAGGCGCCGATGTGGTGCCGACGTCGCGCCGAGCCGAACAGGTCGAAGCGGCAGCGCAGGAGATCGAAGCGCGTGGCCGACGAACCGCTCGGATTACCTCGGATGTCGCGGACAAGTCATCGCTCGAAGCGCTGCGCGATCAATCCATCGCGGCGTTGGGCCAGGTCGATATTCTGGTTAACTGCGCCGGCCGCATCAAACGCGCCCCGACTGTCGATTTTCCGGAGGCTGATTGGAACGACATTCTGAATACGAACGTCACCGGAACGCTGCGCGCATGCCAGGCCTTCGGGCCGCACATGATCGGGCGCGGTTATGGACGCATCATCAACATTGCGTCGGCCACGACCTTTGTGGCGCTGTTCGAAGTAGCGGCGTACGGCGCCAGCAAAGCGGGTGTAGGCGCACTCACTAAATCGCTGGCGATTGAATGGGCGCCGCACGGTGTGTGTGTGAATGCAATTGCGCCGGGGTTTTTCCGCACCCCGCTGAATCAGAAACTTTTGGATGAAACGGCGCGCGGACGAGAACTGCTGATGCGCTCGCCGATGAGGCGGTTCGGCAAAGTTGAAGAGTTGGCCGGCGCGGCGGTGTTCCTGGCTTCCGACGCGGCGAGTTTTGTGACCGGCGAGATACTCGTCGTAGACGGCGGCTTTCTGGCAAGCGGCGTCAATCAGTAATTGATTTGATCCACTTTCCCCGTAAGGATCTAAGCGAATTGGATCCGTGAAAATGAACGAAGTCGAAGAAACTGTAGAGCAGACTGCGTCGGCTAAAGCTGAATCCGACGCCGCGCAGCAGATGACGGCCTCAAGCGCCGCGGGTGTGGCGGTTGCGGCATTTGAAAACGTAAGTGCGCGAGTCGGGCATTACCGGTGGGTAATCTGCGGCTTACTGTTCTTTGCCACGACGATCAATTATGTCGATCGTCAGGTTCTCGGTTTTCTGGCTCCTGACCTGCAACGTTCTATCGGTTGGAACGAAGCCCAATACGGTTGGATTGTTTTCGCATTCCAGGCCGCTTATGCGATCAGTTTGGTCGTAGTAGGTCGGGTGATGGATCGCTTTGGGACGCGCAAGGGCTTTTCGTTCGCCATTGTGGTTTGGAGTATAGCTGCCATGGGGCACGCCCTCGCTCGATCGGCCCTTGGATTTGCGGTGGCACGATTCGCATTAGGCCTGGGCGAAGGCGGAAACTTTCCGGCGGCTATCAAAACCGTGGCTGAATGGTTCCCGAAAAAGGAGCGCGCGTTGGCGACCGGCATCTTCAACGCTGGATCGAACCTTGGCCCGATTATCGTTCCACTTACGGTGCCGTGGATTGTCGGGCATTACGGTTGGCGCATGGCTTTCGTCGCCACTGGCGCGTTAGGTTTTCTCTGGTTGCTGCTTTGGCTCCCGGTTTATCGTCGGCCCGAAGAACATCCGCGAGTCTCCCAAGAAGAGCTGGCTTACATTAAAAGCGATCCCTCGGAGCCGACCACCAGGATTTCCTGGTCGAGCCTGCTTCCGCACCGGCAAACATGGGCCTTTGCCATCGGAAAGTTCCTGACCGATCCGATTTGGTGGTTCTATCTCTACTGGCTGGCGAAATTTCTCGACAAGAATTACGGCATCAGCCTTTCCAAACTGAGTCTGCCCGTCATCGTCGTCTACGTGATCGCAGACGGCGGCAGTGTCGGCGGTGGTTGGTTATCATCGATGCTCATCAAGCGTGGCTGGACGGTTAATCGCGCGCGCAAAACGGCAATGCTGGCCTGCGCGTGTTGTGTCGTGCCGGTTATTTTCGCGGCGTTTGCTACGAACATGTGGACGGCCGTGTTGCTGATTGCGCTGGCGGCAGCGGCTCACCAGGGATGGTCAGCAAATATTTTCACCATGGCGTCGGACGTATTTCCGCGTCGCGCTGTGGGCTCGGTTGTCGGGATCGGCGGCATGGCAGGAGCAGTCGGCGGGATGTTGTTCTCAGCCGCGACGGGTTATGTTTTGCTTTGGACGCACAGCAACTATGTCCCGATATTCATTGTTTGCGGTTCGGTTTATCTGATCGCTCTATTATTGATCCACCTCCTTATGCCTCGTCTCGAACCAGCAAATGTCACGTGATGCGATCTTGTCGAATACAAAGCAAACCGAAACATTGCTGCGCTCTTAACAACTGAAAAAGATTAACCACATGCGGTCAAACGGTTCGCTAATTTTAGAAAAATATTCTTTTGGGATGGGGGATCGTTTCGCCCATCAGGCCAGCGCCCAGTTGCGCGCCTGCACGCAGATAGTCGCGCTGGGCATCGACGTCACGCCGGTGTGGAACAAGTCTCATCGCGAACATGCAATTGTTGGTTCCGGCCCCGCAAGCGTTCGCACGGCGGCTGAGGAAGCGATTCGGAAATTAAACTGGACCGGTCCATTTTATATCGACGCCGATCATATTCGTCCGGAAACGGTCGATGCTTTCGTCGCGTCGTCGGACTTCTACACGCTCGATGTTGCCGAGGCCATCGGACAACCCGCCCGTAGTGATGAAATCGAAGCACTCATCGCCCGGCATCCCGAGTTGATTGGCACCACGAGCATTCCGAACATCGAAGCGCCTTTTGTAACCACGCGTGGCGACATCGAAAGGATTGCCGCCAAATATTTGAAAGCCGTCCAGGAGGCGAGCGCGCTTTACCAGCACATCGCGTCGGGAAAGGGGACGGGCAATTTCATTACCGAAGTTTCGATGGACGAAACCGATGCCCCGCAAACGCCTGTCGAGCTACTCGTAATTCTCGCAGCGATTGCCGACGAAGGCATTCCCGCGCAGACTATCGCGCCAAAATTCACCGGCCGGTTCAATAAAGGCGTCGACTATGTCGGTGACGTCGCCCAGTTCGAAAAAGAATTCAACGAGGATCTGGCGGTGATTGCCTACGCGGTCACCAGGTATGATCTGCCGCCAAACCTCAAGCTGAGTATTCATTCAGGGAGCGACAAGTTTTCGATCTACGAACCCATTCGCAAAGCCCTCGCCCAAACCGGCGCCGGCATCCACGTGAAGACTGCGGGCACGACCTGGCTCGAGGAAATAATCGGGCTGGCTGAATCAGGCGGCGCCGGTCTGCAAATGGCCAAAGAGATTTACGCTGAAGCCCTGGACCACATCGACGAATTATGCGCGCCTTACGCGACTGTCATTGATATCGATCGCAGCCAGCTGCCGCCAAAGTCCGAAGTCGAAAGCTGGTCGTCGGAGCAATACGCAAATGCATTGAGACACAATGCGGAGCGCGCGGAGTACAACCTGCACGTCCGGCAGTTGCTGCACGTAGGCTACAAAGTCGCGGCCAAAATGGGCGACCGCTACATCGAGATGCTGGAAGCGTGCGAACCTGCGGTGGCCCGGAATGTGACTGAAAATCTTTTTGATCGACACCTCAAGCCGCTCTTCATTGCCTGATTCTCAATCAACATATGTCAGGTGAGCACACGCTGAAAATAAAAACGAAAGGCGAGTGCCGTTGGGACCTGGTGAGTCTCGGCGAGGTGATGCTGCGTCTTGATCCAGGCGACGGGCGCGTGGCGACGGCGCGCGGCTTTCAGGTTTGGGAAGGCGGCGGTGAATATAACGTCGCGCGCGGTTTGAAGCGATGCTTCGGTTTGGATACGGCGGTGGTGACCGCGCTCGCCGATAACGCGGTGGGGCGACTCGTGCAGGATTTGATTTATCAGGGCGGAGTCGATCAGTCGCATATTCACTGGGCCAAATTCGACGGTGTTGGCCGTCAGGTGCGCAATGGCTTGAATTTCACGGAACGAGGTTTCGGCGTGCGCGCCGCTTTGGGCTGTTCAGATCGTGGACACACCGCGGTTTCGCAATTGCGGCCGGGCGATATTGACTGGGACAAAATTTTCGGCGAACAAGGCGCGCGCTGGTTCCATACGGGCGGAATTTTCTGTGCGCTCTCTGAGACGACGCCTCAGGTCGCGCGCGAAGCAATCGAGGCCGCCGCCAAACACGGCACGATCGTTTCGTATGATTTGAATTATCGCGAATCATTGTGGAAAGGCGTCGGCGGCAAACCGCGAGCCCAGGAAGTGAATCGCGAATTAGCGCCGCTCGTCGATGTCATGCTTGGTAACGAGGAAGATTTCACTGCGTGCCTCGGTTTTGAAGTTGAGGGAGTTGACGAAAGTCATTCGCAGCTGGAGATCGCAAGCTTCCGTCGAATGATCGAACGAGTGACTGCTGAGTTTCCAAATTTCAAGGTGGTCGCGACGACGCTGAGAAATGCGAAGACCGCCACGATCAATGATTGGGGCGCCGTGTGTTACTCGGCGGGCGAGTTTTATCAAGCGATGACCCGCGAGAATCTCGAGATATTCGATCGCGTGGGCGGCGGCGATTCATTTGCTTCGGGTTTGATATACGGGTTCTTGTCGGGCCAGGACGCGCAGTACGCGGTCGAGTGCGGGGCCGCGCATGGAGCACTGGCGATGACCACGCCCGGCGATACGTCGATGGCGACGCTGGCCGAAGTCGAGCGGGTGATGAAGGGCGGAACGGCCCGCGTAGCGCGGTAACTTTGGAGTGCGCCGGCTTGACGGCGCTTTTCGTCTGCGAATGTAGCCGACCGTAAATGGTAAAGCGGCGTCAAGCCGCCGCACTCCAAAATTTATGACCAAAGCCGAAATCATCCAGCGCATCCGCGACGTCGGCGTGATTCCCGTGGTGCGTGCGTCGTCCGCGGATGAAGCGATACAGGTCGTCGAAGCGATCAAAGCGGGAGGCGTCTCGATCCTCGAAATCACTATGACGGTTCCGGGTGCGGTTCAGGTTATTGAACAACTGGTAAAGCGGTTCGGCGACGAAACTGTCGTCGGTGCGGGGACGGTGCTCGATCCCGAAGTTGCCAACGCGTGCATTTCGGTCGGCGCTCAATTCATCGTCAGTCCCGCTTTGAATCTTGAAACGATCAAGTTTTGTCGCGAACAGGACATTCCGGTGATGCCGGGTGCGTTGACACCGACAGAAGTGGTTACCGCCTGGAACGGCGGCGCCGATTTCGTCAAAGTGTTTCCCTGCGGCGCAGTCGGCGGCGCCGGTTATATCAAGTCGCTGAAAGCGCCCTTGCCCCAAATCGAGTTGGTGCCGACCGGCGGTGTCAGTCTGAAGACCGCGGCAAGTTTTATCGAGGCCGGCGCGGCAGCAATCGGCGTGGGCGCCGATCTGGTGGACGTAAAATCTATTCTCGCCGGACACCCGGAGAAAGTAACTGAGGCCGCGCGCGCTTACGTCGAAGTAGTCCGCAATGCGCGAGCCACGAACTAGAGACAGTAATTAATCATGTCAGCAGCAATCACAGAACCACTTACAGCCGCGCTGGCGGCGCAACATCTCAACTGGTCCACGATTCCGGTTGAGCATCCCGGCGAAGGAATCGAACGGCAAATGGTCGTCGGTCAGAACCTGATGATTTGCCGGTTCCGGTTTACTCCCTACCTCGAGACGCCGCAGCACCGTCACCCACACGAGCAAATGTCGATCGTCGTCAGCGGTCGCGTGCGTTTCTTTGTCGAAGGCGAAGAGCGTATTTGCGCGCCCGGCGACGTGCTGCATTTTCCGTCGAACTGTCTTCATGGGGCCACCATGATGGACGAGGAAGTTGTACTGATCGACGTCTTTACTCCGCTGCGTGAAGATTTTCTAACCACATGATTCTGGATCAATTCAAACTCGATTCGCGGGTCGCGCTGGTGACCGGAGCGTCGGCGGGATTGGGGCGAGCAATTGCGATTGGGCTGGCGGAAGCGGGCGCCGATGTAGCTTGCCACGGAAATTCTCGCTCGCCCGAAGCCACGTGTGAAGCGGTGGCGAAAATCGGCCGCGCGGCCTTCGCCGTCACCGGAGATCTGGCCGAATCGGCGACTCCTCAGAAATTGATCGACGAGACCCTGAACAGATTTGGGCGCATCGATATTCTCGTCAACAACGCCGGCACGATTCGTCGCGCGCCCGCGGTCGACTATGCGGAAGCCGACTGGGCCATCGTAATTCA
>Ga0207686_10001012_pt1 | contig 16646 bp, 16 predicted proteins | sample KBSM24metaG_FD_184396 | JGI IMG/M metagenome (GOLD analysis project Ga0207686, IMG submission 184396) | Miscanthus rhizosphere microbial communities from Kellogg Biological Station, Michigan, USA - KBS M2-4 metaG (SPAdes) (version 2) | ecosystem: Host-associated > Plants > Roots > Rhizosphere >...
CGTTAAATACATATCAAATTGCTATTCACCGCATCATTGTATATTCGCTTCCTAATCCTTTGAACAATCGTAACTTAGTAACACCCAATGGCCAACATTATAGACATAAAAATTCCTAAAGCGATCGCTGCAGCATTGCGTATTCCTCAAAATGACCCGCGGCGACAACAGATCAGAGTTTTAAAAAAACTGCTTCGTAAAGCAAGGTTCACGGAATTTGGCCAGCAATATCGATTTGATGATATTCTTTTAAGCAAACATCCCGGAAAAAGTTTCCAGGAATTAGTTCCTGTTCATGATTACAATAAAATTTATTCGGAATGGTGGAAGAAAACGTTGGAAGGCGTACCTGATGTTGCATGGCCAGGGAAGATAAAATACTATGCACTTAGTTCCGGTACATCAGAATCTGCGAGTAAATACATCCCGGTTACAAAAGAAATGCTCCGCAGCAATACGATCAACTATCTTAAGCAACTGATCACACTTTTTAGTTATGAGAACCTTCCTTATAACGCGATAACAAAAGGCTTCCTGATGATTGGCGGCGCAACTGATTTACAAAAAGGAAAAGCAGGTTGGTATGCCGGTGACCTTAGTGGCATACTTGCTAAAAAACGGCCTTTCTGGTTCCAGACTTTTTATAAACCGGGAGGAAGAATTGCGGCAATGAAAGATTGGAAAGAAAAATTAAACGAAATAGTTGAACATGCCCGTGAATGGGATATCGGTTACATTGTTGGCGTGCCTGCCTGGTGCCAAATGTGTATGGAAATGGTGATAGAACATTACAAAGTGAAAAACATTCACGAGATATGGCCCAACCTCGGATTTTTTGTTCATGGTGGAGTTGCATTTGAGCCTTATAAAAAAGGATTTGAAAAGTTATTAGGTAAACCGATCGTTTATATCGAGAATTATTTATCAAGCGAAGGATTTATTGGATATAAAACACGAGAGCATGCAAAAGGAATGAAGCTCATTCTTGATAATAATATTTTCTTTGAGTTTGTGCCATTTGATGATAAAAATTTTGACCAGGATGGAAATGTAATTTCAAATCCAGAGTTAAAAATGATCCACGAAGTAGAAGAAGGAAAAGAATATGCATTGTTGATGAGCACCAACTCCGGCGCATGGCGGTATTTGATCGGCGATACAATAAAATTTGTAGACGCAGAACTTTGCGAAGTGGCGATCACGGGCCGCACAAAACATTTTTTAAGTCTTACCGGTGAACATCTTAGTGTTGAGAATATGAATAAGGCAATTGAACTGGTAAGCGAAGAATTAAACATAAGTATTCCCGAGTATACGGTGGTTGGATTTCCATATGAAAGGTTCTTTGCACACAAATGGTATATCGCAAGCAACGATAACTGCAATACCGAAGTTTTAAAAAATAAAATTGACCAGCACCTGCGTAAACTGAATGATGACTATGCTACAGAAAGAGACAGCGCATTAAAAGAAGTTTTTCTTGAACAATTACCCGAAGAAAAATTTATGAAGTTTATGGAACTAAAAGGAAAACTTGGCAGCCAGCATAAATTTCCAAGGGTAATGAAAGGTAAGATGCTCGAAGACTGGAACAGGTTTTTAGAAAACGGAACAAAATAAGTTTACTCGCCGAATCAGCCCCACACATTTTATTATACATTTTAAATAGCAGGATTAATGACCCTCAGCCGGCAAATATATTTTCAATAATTGTAAAAAGAGTTTGGCATGAAGCCATGAATAAAAACTAATAAAGTCTAAATTTAGCAACAAGATCCTACTAATGTTTGAAGCCGTTCTAAAAGGAATTACTCTTGGTTTGTTGCTGACCATATCAGTGGGCCCTGTCGTCTTTTCAATCATTAAACAAAGTCTTAATAACGGGCATCGTGGCGGTATCGCTTTTATATTAGGAGTTTCCGCTTCGGACATTTTACTTGTGCTGATCAGTAATGTATTTACACAAGTATTTGGTTATATGGTGGCGCACAAGAATTTTATTGGCATCATTGGCAGCACCTTTTTAATTTCAATGGGAGTCTATTTTATATTTTTCAAAAAAGTAAAAGTGGATGATAGTGGGGTGCAGGTTCTGAACCTCAGGAAAAAAGATTATGTAAAAACATTTCTTTCGGGATTTTTTATGAATACCCTTAACCCGGCGGTTTTTATTTTCTGGCTTACAACATCTACAACACTTATCACTCTTACAATAGAAAACCGCATCATTGCATTTGTTACCTGCCTGTCATTTGTGCTGGCAACAGATCTTTTAAAAGTAATGATGGCCCAAAAGATCCGGAAAAGGCTCACACCACACAATATTCAAATACTTACCCGCATTAATGGTTTCGTATTGCTTGGTTTTGGCGTTATATTACTTTGGGGATTGATTTTTTATTCAGATAAGATCTAATAGTTATTTTGCAGCTCAATGAAGGCAAAGATTTTTTTGAAAAAGGTTTGGAAATGGACCAGGCGAATTTTTATTTTCCTTTTTTTCTTCCAGCTATTTTGTATCCTTCTTTTTAAATGGGTTGATACGCCGATTACGATCACACAACTGGTAAGTTGGTTAAGCGGGAATGGATTAAAAAGAGATTATGTCGGATGGAACAGGATCTCTTACAATGCAAAACTTTCTGTGATAGCCTCAGAAGACCAGATATTTCCTGATCATAATGGGTTTGATTGGAAGAGCATCAAAAAAGCCATGGCATATAATAAAAGAAAACCAAATCGGATTCATGGCGCAAGCACTATTAGCCAGCAAGTAGCAAAAAATGTTTTCTTATGGCAAGGACGTGGTTGGATAAGAAAAGGGCTTGAGGCTTATTTTACTTTTATGATCGAACTGATCTGGGGAAAGAAAAGGATTTTAGAAGTTTACCTAAATGTGATCGAAATGGGTAGAGGAATTTATGGCATTGAAGCAGCATCACAATCTTATTTCAATAAACCGGCGGCATCCTTAACAAGAGCGGAAGCGGCAACGATCGCATCTTGTTTACCCAATCCAAAAAATTATACCGTTAAGCCATTATCAAACTATGTAGCAGGAAGAAGACAAACGGTGCTTCAACAAATGAATAATCTTGAAGACGATCCGGACATTCAAATATTATTAAGGAACAAGTGGTTAAGAAGAAGTAGTAGATCAAAATTCTACATGCAGTGTCTCACTGTTATGAGTTATCAAATAATTTTTTGCTTTGATCCCTAAACGGATGTCATAACTTCCGTGCGGTAGCATTCTGGCTACTGATATGTCAAAAGGCGATTCTTGGTTTGCTATTTCTCGTGCAGTTATTTCCAAATTAAATTCCTTTACAAGATCCTTTCCTTTAAAAATACCAACAAACAGCATTCCATTTATGTCATGATGCGATCGTATGAAGTTTTGATATCCCACCGGTACCTGGGGGGTTATAGTAATAGTAACATAAGCAGAGTCGAGATCAATACTTCTTTGTTTGATCTTCATTCTTATTCCTCCCAAAGCAGCATACATACTATCAAAACTAAATCCCACCCACCCTTTTTTTGTTTTTACAGAATCTGAAAAAGTATTGATACCATAGATATCAGCAATAAAAACTTTTTTACCGAGCAGGTTGCTTTCGGTTGGCCAAAAATTATAATTGCTTTTTCGATCCGAATAAGAGTTATGTGAATGTGATGGCTTGCCGCTGTAAAACCAAAATAAAGATGCCCGTTGGTAAGAGTTATAAAATACAACCGGAATCTCTCCTGTTTTTTCTGCAATCGTTTTTACCCAGGCTTTATTACGAAATCTTCCTCTCGTTGAATTATCGGGTCCGATATCAACAACAAGATAAATACGGCCTGCAATAATTAGTAAAAGGGAAACGAATGCAATTATTTTTAAGGGCTTTATCCATGAAATTTTATCAATAAGAAATTGATGACTTAAAATTATCAATGGTATCATTGCCGGCATTGTCCAGTTGACCTCTACTTTTCCGCGAAAAGAACTTACCAGGAAGACCAGGTAAATACCGATCAATGTAAATTTCAGCGCTTTTTCAGTTTGCGTTTTTGTTTTGTAAACAAAGGCAGCAGGAAAAAGGATAAAACCAGCTAATGGGCCTGCAAGTAAAATTTGACCGAGAAGATAGTCGGTGGTATATGAAAACCTATAGGCACTGACATTACTTTCAAATAGGTGATAGCGGAAACTAACCCAATCATGATCCCATTGCCATAAAAGATGGGGAGCGTAAAGCACCAATACAAAAAAACAGGCCAGCCATATTTGCCAGCGGGTAAATAATTTAATGTTTGATAAAAATGTAAATAGCACTATCAATAACCCATGATACTTGGTATAAAAAAGCAAACTGATCGCTAAGGCAAGAAGCAATGTGTTTTTCCAACTTGTATTTTTTATAAAAGAAAGGTATGTATAAAAAAATAAGGCAGTAAAAAATAATAATGGTGTATCAGGCACAGCAAGGAACCCTGCAATTTGTAATACACCAATACTTAAAACGATCGTATAAAAAAGAAAGGGATTTTTTCTTTCGGTAAGTGATTCGGTAATAAGAATAGTGAATGTGCTAAGCAAAGCACAAATTAATCTTACCCCAAGTTCATTATGAAAAATTGCATAACCACTTTTAATTATAAAGGCGATCATCGGCGGATGATCAAAATAGCCCCAGGCAGGGAAACGTGAGTACACCCAATAGTAAGCTTCATCAGCTATTAATTCTGTGGAAGCAGCCTGCGCTAATGCAAGTAATAACCAACTGCTGTAAAAAAGTAAACGATGATGTTTCTGAAAAAATAAATTCATTGATGCCCGAATGTACAATGGATATTTTATCCCACCATCAGTTGATCTGTTGCTTTTATTGCTTTTCGCAATCTTTCATCACTATCGCCGTTTATGTCTACCCATGGCGTAGATTGATTTATCATGATATCTTTATAAATATGATAAAGCTGCTCTCTTGTTTTCAGATCTGGATATTCTCTTAATTCATCTTTAACCCAGGGGAGATCAGTATTACACAATAAATAAAGATCATATTTTCTTTCTATAATTTTATCAAGCACCCATCTATGACATTTTCCAAAAACAAATTCACACCATACTTTCATTACGTACATTTCAGTGTCTACGAAAAGAAGTTTGGAGTTTAGAGTTCTGAGTTCAGAGTCTTGTACAGAACTATTGCCTCTCGACTCCGAACTCCCGGCTAATAACTGTGTATATTCGTCTTCCATTGCCAGCTGTCCCTTGGCGATATACAATAAGTCATCGTAAGTATAATCGGTGCCATGTGTAAGTAAGTACTCTCGTGCAAACTCGGGGCACCATTGTGTATTATAATGCTGCGCAAGTAACTCACACAAGGTGCTTTTGCCTGTTGACTCAGGGCCGATCACCGCTACTTTTATCAGCGGCTTTTGTTCCATGCGGGTTTTGCTTTTATTATTTTTTTATAAATGGGACAGCTTTCTTCATGTGCATTTGGTAAATATCCGGTGCTCATTAAAAATTCATTTACAATTTCACCGCCGGTAAAACGAAAAGTTTGTTTAAACAGTTTTGTCCATTCATCTTTTGTTTTGGGATGATGATGATCCAACCAGCTTTTGAATGATTTAAATTCCTTTTGTAACTGCAGAATTGTCTTTGCATTTTCAATTGCCGCATTGACCTTTAAACGGTTTCGGATAATACCAGCATCATTCATAAGGCGTTTGAAATCTTTTTCTTTATACCCGGCAACTTTTTTTATTTCAAAATTGTGATAAGCTTTCCGAAAGCTTTGTTGCTTATTTAAAATGGTTGTCCAGCTTAAACCGGCTTGATTGATCTCTAATATAAGTCGACAAAAAAGTTCATTATCATCATGAATAGGAAATCCATAATACTTATCATGATATTCCCGATGAACGTTTTGTTCATCGGGTTTCAGGGAATTGATGAATGTGCAGTAACTCATAGAATTATTTTAAAGCAGCTCTTTTCCTCCATTCCATTAGTCCCCAAACAGCCATTATTAATAATACAAGATAATACACACTGGTAAAAACATAATGTTTTACAAAATATAGAGGAATAGAAGCAATATTAGTAGCAATCCACCAATACCAGCTTTCTACTTTTTTCTTAGTCATCAGCCACATGCCAGTAAATGCGGTCGCACTTGCAAAGGCATCTGCCCAGGGAATAGCACCGGGGGCAAAGGATCGTTTTAAATAAGTGAGTGAAATAAATATGGTGACGTAAAAAGCTGCAAAAAAAACTAATTGATACAACCACCATCTGCTATCAGAAAACTTAACATGAACAATACTATGTTGTTCTTTGTCTTTTTTTGTCCAAAGCATCCAACCATAAATGCTCATTATTGTATAGTAAAGATTTACCGAGGCCTCGCCCAATAATTGCCCTTTTATACTTAGCCATACATATATAATGGTATTGATAAGTCCTACCGGGTAAACCAATATATTTTCAACTCTGCTATACCATACGCTGGCAATACCTGCGAACACGGCAATGTATTCAAGCCATGTTGTGTTTTTCATTCCCTCAATAAATTGTTCCCAGATCTGCTGTACTGGCACTTATTTTTCCTGTAAACATAAATAAAAAAGCAAACCTTACGGGGTTTGCTTTATACCAGGAAATATAAAGGCTTCAACTAAACAGTTTAAATCCTAAAACGAGAAATACAATTCCTTTTATTACCGACCAGCACAGGTAAATGATCAATGCCTTTTTTCCATATTTCTGAAGAGATCGTTTTAAGAAAAGTGGTTTCATGGCGTTTTTATTTTGTTTGATTCTTTTTTGTAAAAGGGATGATCTTTGGAACCCAGCTTCTGTAATTCAAATATCTTTCGCCGAAATGAGTGATAAGATCTTTCTCTTCAAACTTTATCGCTGTCAGAATATATCCAGTTGTAAGCACAGCAAATAATAAATGCGCTGCAGACATTACCGGGGTTGCCCAGAAAGCGATCAGCCAACCCAAATAGAGTGGATGACGAACATATTTATAAAAAAAAGGAATTCGGAAATGAAGCGGCTCATATTTTTTTCCTAAAAAATAAAACCATACCTGGCGCAGACCGAAAAGGTCAAAATGATTGATCATAAAAGTGCTTATCAATACGATCATCCAGCCAGTGATAAAAAGAATGGTCAGAATTGTTTTAACTATCGGCGGTTCAATTCTCCAAATAAACCCACCCATCGGTTGCCACTGCCATACCAGTAAAATGAGGCAAAGACTTGAGAGTAATACATAAGTGCTCCGCTCAGCTTGCTCTGGAATTATTTTGGTCCACCAGCTTTTAAACACTGGTCTTGCCATTATACTGTGTTGCAAAGCAAAAAGTAAAAGCAGTGATGCATTTGTCAATACTGCCTGTACCAAAGGGACCTGGGGCGTGCCGTCAATTGATTTAGGAACAAAAAGGTTTCCGACAAATCCAAATGCATAAAGGAATGTGCCAAAGAATAAGAGATAAGAGATCATCCCATAAAGAAGAACGAGAATTTTTTTCATGATTAAAAAATTAATGGTTAAGGTTTTTGTTTTGAACTAAAGAGCTTTGTTTCTTTTCATATACCCGATGGTAAGTAAAACTGTATCCTTCTGCTTCCCGGATATTCAAGCGACCCTTGAGCATAAGATCAATTATACAATCACCATTGATAAGAATATTTAAAACGGGCGATTGCAGAACATTGTAAGAAGTAACTTTTGCATCTGCACTGATTTCCATATTTTGTAATAAACGAACAGGGATATAAATGATCCCTTTCTTTTTTTGATCTTTAAAACTTTTTGATCTTACGGTTAGTTCCTTCCCCGCCTGTATGATCATAACTTTTTCGATAAATTTTTTGCTACCCTCAATTCGTATCGAATCTTCTGATGGATCTTCGATCAGTATAATGGTTATGTTACTTCGTATGAGAAGCCGGTTAAAACTTTCAACAGGGATCTTTTTTACAAGTGTTTTCGACAAATTGTCCTGGGAGAATACTGACCCGGTTATGGTTATCAAAAGGATAAATAAGAAAATCTTCTTTTTCATTTTTGTTAAGGTTTAACGTCTGCCCGCATAGCAGGCAGACGGGTTAATTGGTTTTGATCTAAAAATTCTTTCAACAATAATTTCTTATTCACTTGGTTTTAAAGGGTAGGAAATTTTATTAGTTAATCTCTGAGCAACCAATACGATTGCATTTCAATATCAGTCTGAGGCTTTTTATCTACTTGTTTTATTTCATTCTTGATTTGTTCGGGGTTGGAAGTTTGATTTTCAAAACACTTTAGATAAAAAATGCATAATAAAATGAAGATGATCATTGGTGAGAACGATCCTATCCATTCTACGAGCTTCTCAATTAATTTCATTAGATAAGGTTTTGATTAAGACAGCAAGGATACGTCGCCAATAATGCTATGGAAACAGATGATTAGCCAATTGGCCTATTTCGTTCTCATTAGGCTTGTTATTTTGAGCAATGCTGCTAAGGAACAATATTGAACCAGAAAAGACCGGCACTCAGGATCGCTGGTTATTTGCTCAATAAAACCCAGGATCTAATCAAGAACTGGATAAAAAATGAAAAGAAAAGAGTTAGTTGCTAAGTAGTTTAATAAGGATCGAAAAAAATGGTGTAATTTATTTCACGCATTTCTCTCTAATGAACCGCCTCAGAAATATTGCTGTTTTACTGTGCTTTAGTTTTGTTATTGCATTTCCTGCATACTCACAGCTAAAGTTTGATAAGCCTGTTTTAATAACCAAAGAAAATGGGTTACCGGTAAATGAGTTTCCTTCCTTTAAGAAAGGAGAGGATGGTTTTATCTGGATTGGTAGCACTGAAGGACTCTGCCGGTTCGACGGATTACAGGTAAAGGTATTCCAGGCAGGAAGTGATCTGCGTTATTCTCTCTTTGATAATTGGATAAACACTGTTCAGCCAGCAAAGGATCATATATGGATTGGGACCGATCAGGGTCTTTCGGTATTAAACACAAAAGACTACACCTTCAGGCATTACCAGTTAACTGATAATGGAAAAACAGATTCACTGAAAAGAAGATTTGATCAGCGTATTAATACCATTTATGAAGACAAGAATGGTGATATCTGGATTGGCAATAGGTGGAGAGGAGTGTGTAGATATGATGAAGAGAAAGATAATTTTCATTTCTATTCGGTTCCGGCCGACAAGTATCCACCACTCATACCTTCACTCGGGCCAAGTAGCTCCATTCTGAGCTTCGAAGAGTCCAGGACAAATGATTCGATTATTTGGGCTGGTAGTACTGGCGGCTTGCAGGAAATAAATAAATACACAGGCCAGGTCAGGTTATTTACTTTCCCTCAGAAAAACACCGACTACCAGGTTGCATTAAATGTTTTTCGCCGGCTTTATCATCATGATGATGGGCTTTTATATGTAGGAAGCTGGGGAGCTAGCGTAAATATGTTTGATCCAGTCGCAAAAACATTTACTCCCCTGCGTGTAAAAAATGAAAAGGGGCAAAAAATATTAAACAGCCCTACCGGAAAATTTATCCGTAAGAGCGATCATGAAATTTGGATCTCAACAAGTGCGGGTTTGGTTGTTTATGATTCTAAGTTGAAAGATGTAACCTGGTACAAACTCAATGACCTGGAAAAAAATGAATTTTATGCTATTGATCTCATTGATGAAGACAATCGTGCCTGGCATGCAGATATCACTGGCTTAAGTTATTTCGATCCGACCATGCAGCAGTTTGCCCGCTATTCATTCAAACATCTTGTTAGTCCTGAAATGACGTTTGCGTTTTATATTTTATCAGATAAGCAAGGAAATAATCTAACAGTATGCCCAAGATTTGCCGGGGGAATATTTCATTTTAATAAACTAACAAAGGAATGGACCAAATCTTTGTTTCCAGTACAAAGTACTTTTATGAAAGAAGAGGGTGCGGTGAGGGGGTTTGTTCAACTGCAATCCGGTGAGTATATCATTTCTTCAAACCATGGCTTATTTCGTTATTCAGAAAAAAGGAACAAGGTCACTTCACTACAGGGCGTGGCTCCTTTTTCGGCTTCAACAAGAGGTGAGATATTGCTGGACCGTTCCGGAAATTTATGGATATCTGATGATACAAAAGGGTTGGTAAAATGGAACCCCGACACAAAAGAATATCATATTTATAAAGATGGTTTGCAATTAAGCGATACAAGCGATTTCTATGGACGGATTAAGGGCGGATTTTATGGCAGGCTCAATAATTTTTTTGAAGACAGTCGTGGCAATGTATGGTTTCAAAGAAGCAATGGCTTGGGAGTTTATATTGCTGATAAGGATTCTATACTCAACTTTATTTATGTGAAAAATGAAAATAATAGTTTTCCTACGGCAGAGTCGTTTGCAGAAGATAGGATGGGAAGGATTTGGATACTCAGTGCAGACGGATGGTTAGGTTATTCATTGGCCAGCGATCCGGCAAGAGGCATTGTTTATAAATTTAATATAAGGGACAGGGGCATACAGAACTATATTCAAGAGCTAGCCACTGATAAATATGGTGAAGTCTGGGGATATAATTCAAAAGAACTGGTAAAAATAAATTCAAACGATCTTTCTTTTACAAAATATAGCTTTCGGTATGGTGTGGATGAGCCCGATTTTTTTTCTTTCTCGTTCCTTCCTTCAGGGGAAATTATTTTTGGTGGCCGTAACGATATCGTTATTGCCAACCCTGCTGAATTGAAAAGAAATACAGAGACCCCTGTTCCTTATATTACTGAGATGCAGGTGTTAAATAAACCTTTGCGTTTTGTTACGAATGGGACACCGGTTAGCTTGAAGTATAAACAAAATTTTTTCTCCATTGGATTTTCTGCACTGGCATACACAATGGCCAAAGACGTTAAGTTTCGCTATCGGCTTAGTGGTTTTGATGATTGGATAGAAATAACTGGTCGCCGGTTTGCTAACTACACAAATGTACCTGGCGGCGATTATGTTTTTCAATTACAGGCGGCCAATAATGAAGGTGTGTGGAATGAAAAGATAGTGGAGGTACCGGTCCATATCGCAACTCCATTTTGGCTTACCTGGTGGTTTATTACAATAGTAGCAATAGTTATTTCTATTGCGGCTTATTTACTGTATCGTAACAGGGTGGAGCAGATAAAGAAAAAGCAACGGTTAAAATCAGAGTATGAAAAAAAATTAGCGAATGTAGAAATGAGTGCCTTGCTGGCGCAAATGAATCCGCATTTTCTTTTTAACAGTCTTAACTCAATTGACAGCTATATCATTCGCAATGAATCAAAGAAAGCATCTGAATACTTAAACAATTTTGCGAGATTGATGCGGTTAATACTGCAAAACTCCCGTTCAAACTATATCAATCTTAAAGATGAGCTGGAGGCGCTGGAACTTTATATGCAAATGGAAGGCCTGCGATTTAAAAATAAATTCTGCTACTCAATTGCTGTTGATGAAAATGTAGAAACAAGCTCGATTGTGATACCACCTATGTTGATACAACCCTACGTCGAGAATGCGATCTGGCATGGTCTCATGCATAAAACAAATGGCACCGAGGGTTTAGTAAAGATCAATATTTCAAAAAATGCGGATGACCTGCTATGTATAATTGAAGATAATGGCATTGGTAGAAAAAAAGCAGCAGAAATAAAAGAACAAAAACAAAAAAATCATAAGCGAAGCATGGGAATGCAAATAACACAGGATCGGATCGAGATCATTAATAAATTATATAACATGAATGCCTCGATCAATATTTATGACATGGAAGATGAGCTGGGAAATGCAAAAGGAACAAGAGTTGAATTGATAATTCCTGTTTGACCAAGAAATAAAAACTTTATGATAAAAGCAGTGATCATTGATGATGAAAAAGACAGTATCGACACGCTGAAATGGAAGCTGGAAAATTATTGTCCGGATGTAAGCGTCATTTCATCATTTGAAAAGCCAGCTGATGGGGTCAGCTACCTGAAAAAAAACCCGATCGATCTTTTATTCCTGGACATTGAGATGCCAATGCTAACAGGCTTTGATGTGCTTGAAGAACTGGGCCGTGATATATCATTTGATATTATTTTCATAACGGCGTATGACAACTTTGGCATACAAGCTGTAAAATTCAGTGCTCTTGATTATTTATTGAAGCCCGTTCAAAACAAAGAACTAAAGGAAGCTATTGATAAACATTTAAAAAAGACGCAGCAAAAGATCCCTTCTGAGCAGATCGATCTTTTATTGAACAACGTTCAGGCTGAGCGAAAAGGTAAAAGAGGAAGGATCGCATTAGCATCAAAAGAAAGTATTGAATTTGTTGATCCGAATGATATTGTTGTGTGTGAAGCCAACAGTAACTATACAAATATTTACCTCGTTGAAGGAAGAAAAAGAGTTATATCAAAAACACTAAAAGAATTTGAAGAAATGCTGTTACAGTTTGATTTTTTTCGTCCGCATAATTCACACCTCATCAATTTGGGAAGGGTAAAAGAATTTATTCGTGGTGATGGTGGCTATCTTGTTATGGAAAATAAAATGAAGATCCCGGTTTCCAAGAACAGGAAAGAGGAATTAATGCAGCTTCTTTCGTAGCCTCAGACTCATAAAACAGGCCTTCTACTCAATTCCCAGACCGTTCCAGGCAAATGCTGCTTAAATAAACGAATGATTGTTTAAAATTTGCATTGAGGTTAAAGCACAAGTATGCATTCAAGTACCACAATTAGAACGAACGACGGAACAAGAATATGGATCAGTTATTATACTCCGGAAGTAAGTAATAAAAAAGTTATCGTAATAGCGCCAGGTGTAGGGTTAACGCATGATTATTATCATCTTTTCGCAACCTTCTTAGTTGAGCAGGCGTTTGCAGTAGTAACATTTGATTATCGTGGCATGGGTAGATCAGCACCGGAAAAATTGAGCGGTTATTCTGCAAATATGCATCAATGGGCCGTCCAGGATATAAACGCTGTATTGATTTACATTAAACAACATTACTCGGGGGAAGAGATCATTTATATTGGACATTGTATGGGTGGAGAGATCATCGGTCTGTCACCAGCAAGCCAGTATATCAATAAGATCATTTTAGTGAGCAGTGCATTAACTTGCGAAAAGTTATATCCGTGGCATAGACGAATTTTGCTTAAAATTTCAAAATCAAAAAGCAGGACTCTGAGCTGGCTTCTTGGTTATGCACCAGCTGATAAAAAAAGAAAAAGAGAGAAAATACCAAAAGGAGTTTACTTACAATTGGCAAACTGGTGTGATAATCCAAACGGTTTGTTTGATGCATTCCCGGATAACAACTACAGGAAAATAAATGTGCCATTGCTTGCATACACATTTACTGATGACTGGTATTGTCCACCGAAGGCTGTAAATGAGTTATTAAATCATTTTGCAAGCGCATCAATTACCTGGTATCATTTAAAGCCAAAAGAAATTGGGTTGAAACAAGTAGGGCATATAGATTTTTTTAATCCTGAAATGCGATCAACATTATGGGAATCATTATTGCAATGGATAAAAAAAGATAATAGGAAAACTTTCCAGGAGAATTTTTCAAATATAAAACCTTATTTATATGAAAAATAAAAACAGCAAGACTGTGGTAAAAGAGGAATCACTGGATCCCCAGGATTGGACAGAACTAAAAAAACTTGGTAGTGTTATGGTAAATGATATGGTTAATTTTTTACAAACTATCAGGGAACAGCCGGTATGGACAAAACCACCTCAGGCAGTAAAAAATAATTTCAAAACACCGTTGCCTCATTCATCAATGCAATTGGATGAAGTATATGACGAGTTCAAACAAAACATTCTTCCTTATTATCTCGGGAACATTCATCCACGTTACTGGAGTTGGGTGATGGGAACAGGCACCCCCCAGGCAATGCTGGCAGAAATGCTTGCGGCAGGAATGAATTGTAATGTTGGCATCGGCGACCAGGCACCAATGTATGTGGATCAGCAAGTGCTCGATTGGTGTAAGCAAATGATGGGTTTTCCTGGTGAAAGCAGCGGGGCTTTAGTGAGCAGTGCATCCGTAGCAAATCTGAATGCGCTAATTGTTGCAAGGAATTCTGTAAGCAGTTCAATTAGAAAATCCGGGATCAATGAACAGAATAAAATGTTCATCTATGCTTCCAGTGAAACACATAGTTGTATTCAGAAAGCTGCAGAAATAATTGGAATTGGAAGTGACGGAGTAAGAAAAGTGAAGGTTAATGATAAATATGAAATGGATACTGTACACCTGCACGAGCTTATCGAAGAAGATAAAAAAGATGGAAACATTCCATTTTGTGTAGTGGCAAATGTAGGAACAGTAAATACCGGGGCAATTGATCCATTGGATAAAATATTTTGGATCTGCTGCAAGGAGAATTTGTGGATGCATGTTGACGGGGCATTTGGCGCTTTATTAAAATTGCTGCCTGAATATGAAGACCAGCTGGATTGTTTAGAGTTTGCAGACAGCATAGCATTTGATCTGCATAAATGGATGTCGATCCCTTATGAAGCCGGAGTGGTTCTGGTCAAAGATGCTGATATGCATCGCAAAACATTTGCCTTACAACCCGATTATATCTCAAATAATGAAAGAGGTATTGCGGCAGGGCCTGAACTCACATCGAATTTTGGTTTTGAACTGTCAAGAAATTTTAAAGCCTTAAAAGTTTGGATGAGCTTAAAGGAGCATGGTATTGAAAAGTTTGCAAGGCTTATCAGGCAAAACCTAATACAAGCAAAGTATTTGACAGACCTGGTAGAACGAAGTGAAGAATTGGAATTGACAGCGCCAACCGCTTCAAACATTGTTTGCTTTCGGTTTAACCCGGGAAAAAATGATCTTGACCTGGACGAACTGAATAAAGAAATATTGATGAGGTTACAGGAAAGCGGAATTGCTGCGCCGTCATATACTAAGTTACACGGCAAATATTGTTTGCGTGTTGCTAACGTTAATCATCGTACAATAACGAATGATTTCGACGTACTGGTAAATGAAGTAATAAAGATCGGTAACCAGGTTATAAAGGAAGAAGAAGTAACAGTGGATTGTTAATATAACTATCAAAAGGCGTCATCTACTTTTTTGCTTTTATACCATTTCCAGGGTCGTAAATATTTTATTCCTTTTGAGGTTTGAAATCTTGTTGCCACTTGCTGCCAACCATGACTATCACTTTTCCAAACTATAAAATGTAAATGCGGCATAGCGGCATAGCCTGTTTTGCCGCTCAGCCCAATTATTTGTCCCTGCCTGACAGTATCACCAACCTTTACTAAGGCACCATCTTTTTGTAAATGCCAGTAACCGCTTCGGGAATTATCGCTGTGTTGAATTACAATATTATTTCCCTGGCTGCGGTATTTTTTGTTCCAACCACCTTTGGAGCCATCTTCTTTTACTCTTGTTACCACACCATCTCGTGCGGCAAGAATATGTGTTCCTCTTTTCATTTTAAAATCAAGAGCGGCCCTTTCTTTATGAGAAAATACCCCGAAATAGCCTTGTACAATCAGGTGAGATTTATCGCTTTCAAATGGCAACGAATACACAAAACTGGTATCGTCTTTAATATTACCTTTTTGAAGTTGTTTAATTTCTTTACGCTGGGGATTGTTGCTGACCGCACAGCCGGCAAGACAGCAACAAAAAATTAATGACTGGAATTTCAATCTAAAAATTTGTTTACAATGATTAAATCTACGCTCATCCTACAAATTTCGGGCTTCATAATTATTTAATTCTTCCGGATATAAAATATTCGTAGCTTCTCTGTCCTTTTTAACTTTTAAACCAAAGTTTATGTCTACACTAGAAGCAGTAATGACCACACAGGAAGTGGCCAATCGATTTAACGAGCTGGCTCAAACTGGTCAATGGGAACAGATCCAGAATGAATTATTTGCCGATAATGCTGTGAGTATTGAACCTCCCGGTTCACAGGGAATGCAATCCGCAGAAGGGTTGTCTGCCATTAAAGAAAAAGGAAAGCAATTTTCTGAAATGGTAGAGGAAATGCATGGTGGCTATTCAGCAGCACCAGCTGTTGGCGGAAGATTCTTCAGCGTTGCAATGGGAATGGACTGTACCATGAAAGGGATGGGTCGCCAGAAAATGGACGAGATCGCTGTGTATGAAGTAAAAGATGGGAAAATTGTAAAAGAACAATTCTTCTATTGAAAAAAATTACTGGGTTAGTAAGTCTCCTGTTTCCGGGAGACTTTTTTATTTGGTAAATAAATTACTTTGCGTCATGCACAAAAAAATATTGCTGCTCGGAAGTGGCGAGCTTGGAAAGGAATTAGTAATTGCTTTAAAAAGATTAGGACAAACCGTAATTGCTGTAGACAGTTATGCAGGAGCACCCGCTATGCAAGTATCGGATAGTTTTGAAGTGATTAATATGCTCAATGGGGAACAACTGGATTCAATTGTTGCAAAACATCAACCTGATTTGATCGTTCCGGAAATTGAAGCGATAAGAACGGAACGATTTTATGAGTATGAAAAACAAAACTTCAAAGTAATTCCCAGCGCAAGAGCGGCAAACTATACAATGAACCG
>Ga0207686_10001013_pt1 | contig 16644 bp, 12 predicted proteins | sample KBSM24metaG_FD_184396 | JGI IMG/M metagenome (GOLD analysis project Ga0207686, IMG submission 184396) | Miscanthus rhizosphere microbial communities from Kellogg Biological Station, Michigan, USA - KBS M2-4 metaG (SPAdes) (version 2) | ecosystem: Host-associated > Plants > Roots > Rhizosphere >...
GGATCACAGCAATCCGATATGGGGATTCGGCGCCAATCTGATCGCGCCGCTGTATCAGGGCGGAGCACTGCGCGCACAAGTCGAGGTGCGCACCGGCGAACAGAAGCAGGCAGTAGCCGAGTATGCCCGCGCTGCGCAGCGCGCTTTCAGCGACGTCGAAAATGCGCTGTCGGCCGAAGTTGTGTTACGCGACCGCGACGCGATCCTCAGCGAGAACATCGTGGACAACCAGCGCGCGCTGGATCTCGCGCAGATCCAGTTCAAGGTCGGCAAGATCGATTTACGCGTCGTCGGCCAGCGGCAGCTTGCGCTGTATGGCGCGCGCACGTCGCGGCTGCATGTGCAGAGCGAGCAACTCGCGCAGCGCGTCAATCTCTACTTGGCGCTCGGCGGGAGTTTCTAGGCTGCTGAAAACGCAGCGGCGCGCTGACCTCGCAGTCAGCCTAGCCCAGTTCCCGTCATATTTCACTTAGCACGCACCAACCACAGGAGCAAATAGCATGGCCACTGCATCCCCCCGCGCACCAAATCTGGATCATTTCTTTTCGAGTTCGGCGGCGAGGCTGGATCGCTGGCGTGAGCTGAATGCCAAGGCGCAAACCTGGGCCGCGAACGCGCGCAGCGGCAAGCCTGGCGGCGGGCGCGCCGCGGCGGAAGCGGCGCTCGCGGAGGTGCGGCCGCTGGAAGACTTCTTCGCTTTTCCCGGACATCGGCTGATGAAGGCACTGGCCGAGCGTATCGCGAGCGACGACGCGCTCGGGGTAGCGCGCCTTGTGCGCCGCATGAGTGGCGCACTGCTCTCGGGCAGCTATCGCAACGACGCTGACGAATGGGAGAGCTCCGACGACAGCGCCGGCGGCGTGGCGGACCGCATGCCGCTGGTTTCCGGGGGCGGCGAAGCGCGCCGGCCGTACTTCGAAACCCTGTTCGTCACGGGAGCGCCGACGGCCAACTTTCCGCAGATCGCCCAGGAACTGCGACGCTTGCGCCGCGTCGAGGATCCGATGATCTACGAGCCGGTGCTGGTCGGCAGCTTCGAGGACGCGATGATGGCCATCATCATGAACGGCAAGATTGAAGCCGTGGTCATCTATGACGGCATTCCGGTGCCCTCGCAGCACGACGTGCCGCTGCTGCGCGACTTTCTCACCGTTCATCATCAGCTGGATACGGCGAGCCTGGCGCCACGTGATGTCGGCGTAGCCCTGGCGCGGATGATCAAGCGCGTTCGCCCCGAGCTCGACATGTATCTGCTGACCGACCGGGAGGTCGAGAAACTGGCTGGTGACCCGGCGGCCTCGATGATACGGCGCGTGTTCTACGAAGTCGAGGAGCTGACCGAGGTGCACCTCAACGTCCTCGAAGGCGTCGGCGACCGATTCTCCTCGCCGCATTTCGACAACCTCAAGAAGTACGCCGCTCGCCCGATCGCCACCTTCCACGCGCTGCCGATCGCGCGCGGCAAATCGATCATGAAGTCGAACTGGATCCGCGACATGGGTGAGTTCTACGGGCAGAACCTGTTTCTCGCGGAGAGCTCTTCCACCGCCGGCGGGCTGGACAGCATGCTCGAGCCGACGGGGAACATCAAGATCGCACAAGAGAAGTTCGCGCGCGCCGTCGGAGCCGACCATGTCTTCTTCGTGACCAATGGCACGTCGACGTCCAACAAGATGGTCTATCAGGCGGTGACCAAGCCGGGCGACATCGTGATCGCGGATCGCAATTGCCACAAATCGCACCACTACGGCATGGTGCTGTCGGGCGCGCAGCCCGTGTACGTCGAGGCGTTCCCGATGACCGAGTACTCGATGTACGGCGCGGTGCCGCTTCGTACCGTCAAGAAGGCGCTGCTCGATCTGAAAGCCGAGGGACGTCTCGATCGGGTCAAGATGGTGACGCTCACCAACTGCACGTTCGACGGGCACGTGTACAACACGCGCCGGGTGATGGAAGAATGCCTGGCGATCAAGCCGGACCTTATTTTCCTTTGGGACGAAGCGTGGTTCGGCTTCGCGCGCTGGTCGCCGGTGCTGCGCCCGCGCACCGGCTTGGGCGCAGCCGCAGCGCTGGAAGAGTGGCGCGACACACCGGAGGCGCTGGCGGCATGGAAGGCGCAAGCCGCCGAGCTCGGCGAGGATCTCGACCCCAAGGACGCCCGCCTGCTGAAGCGGCGTCTGGTGCCCGATCCGCGCAAGATCCGCATCCGCGTCTATGAGACCGACTCGGTGCACAAGTCCATGTCGTGCCTGCGCCAGGGCTCGATCGTGGCGGTGCGGGACGAGGAGTACAAGCACCACGTCTCGGCCTTCCGCGAGGCCGTTTTCATCCACGCCTCGACCTCGCCCAACGCGCAGATCATCGCGTCGCTGGATGTGGCCCGTCGCCAGATGGAGCTGGAAGGCTACGAGCTGGTAATGCGCTCGACGGAGATCGCGCTGGCAATCCGCCGTGCGGTGGCCGAGCACCCGATCATCTCGAAGTACTTCCGCGTGCTCGGCGCCGACTCCATGATCCCGGCAGAGTTCCGCGCTTCGGGTTTTCGCGACTTCCTCGCGCCCGGCACCAACTGGGCCACGGCTATGAAGGCGGTTCGGGAGGACGAGTTCTTCCTCGACCCCACCCGCATGACGCTGGTGTGCGGCTCCGCCGGGTTCGACGGCACTTCGTTCAAGAACCTGCTGGCCTCGAAGTACAACATTCAACTCAACAAGACCTCACGCAACAGCGTTCTGTTCCAGAGCAACATCAACAACACGCGCAGCGACGTCGCGCTCCTGGTGAAGGTACTGCTCGAGATCTCGCAGCAGATCGACGCCGACCTCGCCGAGGGCGGCGAGTCCGCGCGCAAGGCCTTCGCGGCGCGCGTGAAAAGCCTCATGGAGGATGTCCCAGACCTGCCGAACTTCAGCCGCTTCCACGACGGGTATCGCGAGGACCCGGGCAGCATCACGATCGAAGGCGATATGCGCGGCGCGTTCTTTGCCGCCTACGAAGAGGACGACTGCGAGTACCTGCCGCTGATGAGTCCCAAGATCGACGAGCGCCTGAAGAGCGGCCCGCAGATGGTATCGGCCAACTTCGTCATCCCGTACCCGCCCGGCTTTCCGATCATGGTGCCGGGGCAGGTGATCGAGGCCGACACCATCGGGTTCATGCGCAAGCTCGACGTCAAGGAAATCCACGGCTACAACAACGAGCGCGGCCTCAAGCTGATCAAGCTGTCGGCGATTCCTCCCGCCAAATCAGGTGGGAAGAGCAAAGCCAAGGGAACTGATGCGGCAAGCAAGAGCAAATCGGCGGCGCCAGCCAAGGGCAAGCCGGCAGGGAAGTCAGGCAAGCGTTGAGATAGGTTCTGGTTAACGTGATGGCATCGACGAAATCATCTTGATTGGAGAAGGCAAATGGTGGATTTCATCGTCACAACATTGCAGAAATCCCCGGAGCTCGCGATCTTCGCGTCGCTTGCGATCGGCTATTGGATCGGCGTCATCAAGTTGGGTAGCTTCAGTCTCGGCACGGTTACCGGCACCCTTCTGGTTGCGATCCTGATCGGTCAGCTGGGTATCACCGTATCGCCCAACGTCAAGTCGATTTTCTTCATCATGTTCCTGTTCGCGGTCGGCTACGGGGTGGGACCGCAGTTCGTTCGCGGCATTGCGACGGACGGGCTGCCGCAGGCGATCTTTGCCGTGGTCGTCTCGGTGCTCTGTCTGGTCTCGGTCTATGTGGCGTGCAAGATCGCGGGGTATGACGCGGGCTTCGGTGCAGGCCTTCTGGCCGGTTCTCAAACGATTTCTGCGGCCATGGGTCTCGCCACCGACGCATTCGGGGGGCTGGGCTTGGCGCCCGACAAGACCAAGGAACTGGCCGACCACATGCCCGTCGCCTACGCAATAACCTACATCTGGGGCACGATCGGCACCGGCGTCATTCTCTCCGTACTGGGTCCCAAGCTCCTCGGGGTGAATCTCGAGGCCGAATGCAAACGATATGAAAAAGAAATGTCCGTGGGGGCGCCTGCCGGCGGCATGCAGTCGGCGTATCGGCGCACTGACATACGCGCCTACAAGATCGGTGATCGGATGCCGCGCGGAATGACGGTCGCAGGCGCCGAGGCCCACCATGGCGACGCGCGTATATTCGTCCAGCGTCTGCGGCGTGACGGCAAGGTGATGGAGTTCACGCCGACGACAGTCCTCCAGCAGGGGGATGTCGTCGCGGTGGCTGGCAGGACCGAAGCGCTGGTTGAGGTGATCGGCAAATACGGCAACGAAGTTTCCGATCCCGAGTTGCTGGATATGCCCGCGGAAGCCGTCGATGTCGTGCTGACCAACAAGGCCTACGATGGCAAGACGCTGCTTGAGCTGATGAAGACCGATTTTGCGAGGGGCGTCTACCTCAACAAAATCACTCGCGGCGCCACTTCGGTCAACATTCCGATCCTGGCGGGGACCAAGGTCAATCGCGGCGACATTCTGCATATCGCGGGCCCGGGCGCGGCCGTCTCGGAGGCCGTGAAGAACCTTGGGTACGCAGACCGCCCGACGAATGCAACCGACATGGTCTTTGTCGGTCTGGGCATACTGATCGGCGGCCTGATCGGTGCGATCGTCGTGCCCATCAAAGGTATTCCGATTACGCTGTCGACATCCGGCGGCGCATTGATCGCCGGCATCATCATCGGCTGGCTGCGCGGCGTTCGTCCCACTTTCGGTCGCATTCCCGCGCCCACACTCTGGTTCATGAACAGCGTTGGCCTGAACGTGTTCATTGCCGTCGTGGGGCTTACGGCCGGTCCGACTTTCGTCGCCGGCATCAAGCAGGCCGGGTTCGGTCTGTTCCTCTGGGGATTGTTTGCGACCACCGTTCCGATGCTGTTGGCGCCATTGATCGGGAAGTACATCTTCAAGTTCGATCCTGCCATCAACCTGGGTTGTTGTGGCGGCGCCCGAACGAGTACCGCGTCCGTCGCAATGGTTGCCGACGTTGCCAAGAGTGACATTCCGATGCTCGGCTATACGGTCCCCTACGCGGTCAGCAACACACTGCTCACGCTGTGGGGTCTGGTCATCGTTTTGATGCTTGCGTAAATCGCGCATCGCAGGGGCCTGAACTCGCAAGGAGAAATCATGGATGACTTGGACCTCACGAAGTACGAAAAGCTGGGTCCGTTCGAGATCAAGGACTTCCTGCAGAAGGTGGCATCGAAGGCCGCGCTGGAATCTTCGATTTCCTATCTTAACGCCGGCCGTGGCAACCCGAACTGGGTTGCCACGGAACCGCGCGAGGCGTTCTTCCTTCTCGGGCAGTTCGCGGTCACCGAGAGCAAGCGCGTGCTCGACCTGCCTCCGGGCGTAGGCGGCATGCCCAAGGCCCCCGGCATTGCAGGCCGGCTCGAAGCGTGGCTGAAGCAGCACGGCGATATGCCGGGCGCGCCTTTCCTGCAGCGAATGGTGCCGTGGACAGTGAAGAAATTCCACTTCGACGCCGATAGGTTCGTGCACGAGCTGGTGGATTCCATCATTGGCGACCACTACCCGGTGCCGGACCGCATGCTGGTGCACAACGAGCAGGTTGTGCATGAGTACCTGTTGTGGGCGATGTGCGGAAACCCGCGACCGAAGGGCACGTTCAAGATCTACGCGGTCGAGGGCGGCACTGCCGCGATGTGCTATATCTTCAAGTCCCTGAAGAGCAACCGAATCATCAACCCTGGCGATACGATCGCGCTCGGCGTGCCGATCTTCACGCCCTATATCGAGATGGCGCACCTCGAGGATTACGACCTGCATTTCGTGGAGGTGCAGGCGAAGCAGGAGAACCGGTTCCAGTACCCGGACGAAGAACTGAAGAAGCTACTGGACCCGAAGGTGAAGGCGTTCTTCATCGTCAACCCCGGTAACCCGTACGCCGTGGCGATTTCGCAGGAGACGATCGATAAGATCGGCGCCGTGCTCAAGAAGCGGCCGGATCTGATCCTTCTGACGGACGACGTCTACGGCACTTTCGTCCCGGGATTCCGTTCGCTGATGGGGGCGTTTCCGAAAAACACGATCGGCGTCTATTCGTACAGCAAGTATTTCGGCTGCACCGGCTGGCGCCTGGGCACGGTCGCGGTCCACGAGGACAACATCTTCGATGAGATGATCGCCAAGCACCCCGAGCCGATCAAGAAGAAGCTGGACAAGCGCTACGGCGGGCTCACGCTCGAACCGCGCAAGCTTGCCTTCATCGACCGCATCGTGGCCGACAGCCGCGACGTCGCGCTGAATCACACGGCGGGCCTTTCGCTTCCGCAGCAGGTCATGATGACGCTGTTCTCGCTCGCCGAACTGATGGACGAAAAGAAGGACTATCAGAAAGCGTGCATCGGCATCGTCAAGAAGCGCGTCGAGGCGACGCTCGAGGGGTTGGACCTCAAGCTTGATCCGAACGAGCACTTCGACTGGTACTACGGTCTCATCGACTTCGAGTTCTTCGCCCGCAAGCACCTTGGCGAGGACATCGTGAAGTGGATGAAGGCGAACGTCCATCCGCTCGACATCGTGTTCCGACTCGCCGCGGACCACGGCATCGTACTGCTCAACGGCAGCGGCTTCGCTGCACCGGACTGGTCGGTTCGCATATCGTTCGCGAACCTGGATGATCATGTCTACGACGACATCGGCCGGGCGGTACGCGCCATTGCGCGCGGCTATCGAACGGCCTATGAGGCGGCCACGGGGAAGAGCGGTGGGCCAGCCAAGGCGAGGAAGAAAGCACCCGCGGCGAAAAAACGCTAGCTCGCCATGATCCTGCGCAATCATCGGCGGCGCGATTCTCGACGATTGCGAAACGTGAACTTCCTCGCACGGAAGCGGCAGTTGGATTTACGGAGGCTCCTCGTGGTCGCCGTCGCGCTCGTGGCGGCCGCGTGCGAGCCGTCGGTAACAGAGCCGGCAAAGCCCGTCGCGGCGGCCAGCGAATGGCGGGAATTCAACGGTTCCTGGAACGCCGCCGGCACCCGCCGCATCATTCCCCTTGGCGGGGATCGCCGCGGCTCGATCATCGACCTGAGGGGAACGATGCTGCTCGCGGGGCCGGAGCGCCCCGGCGTCGGATTCCTTTCGGAAGCGATCGCCCTTGTCGACAGCGAAACGGGTCTTGTGGGCCGAAGCGTCTGGACGGACGAGCGCGGCGACCAGGTGTTCAGCGACCTCAAGGGCGAAGGTACGGCGGCGCGAAACCGCATCACGGGGACGATTCTTGGCGGCACGGGCCGGTATGCCGGTGCGACTGGTTCCTACGAGTTCTCCTGGCAGTTCGTGACGGAATCGGATGATGGCTCGATCCAGGGCCGTGCTGTCGAGCTGAAGGGTCGCGTCCGGCCCGGCCAGCCGGCCGCGGGAGCCTTGCCCAAATGATCGCGCCCGGATTGATCCTGAAGCGCGCGGCGCCCTTCGCGATCGCGATCGCCATCTGGTTCACTCCGCTGCCGGCCGGCCTCACCGCACCAGCGTGGCACCTGTTCGCGGTTTTCGTCGCAGCAATCGCGTGTGTGCTCCTAGGCTCCTTCCCGCTTCTCACCGCCTCGATGATTGCCGTCGGGGCCGTCGTCCTCACCGGGACGATCACGCCGGCGCAGGCTTTTTCCGGGTTCGCCAATAACAGCGTCCTCCTCGTCGTCATCGCGTTCGTCGTCGCGCAGGCCGTGGTGAAGTCCGGGCTCGGCCGGCGCGTCAGCCTGTTGATGGTGAGCCGCTTCGGTGGCTCCCCGCTCGGCCTTGCCTACAGCATCGTGCTGACCGATGCGGTCATCGCGCCTGCGTTCCCAAGCAACACAGCGCGCGGCGGGGTGCTGTTCCCGATCGTGCTGTCCGTAGCCAAGGGAGCGGGGTCCGAACCCGACGAACCCGAGGGACGGCGCCTCGGTGGCTATCTGATGTTCTGCGCGATGGCGAGCCTCGCGGTCTCCTCCGCCCTCTGGCTCACGGCCACCTCCTGCAACCCGATCGGCGTGCAGATCGCGCAGAAGGTCGGGGTCGAGATCGGCTTCGGAAGCTGGTTTCTCGCCTCCTCCGTGCCATCGCTCTTTGCGATCGCGATGTTGCCCCTGCTCGTTTCGAAGATCTTTCCGCCGGGCATCGGGGCAACGCCCGAGGCCCCCGCGGCGGCACGCAAGGATCTCGCCGGCATGGGAGCGATGTCGCGAGACGAGTGGATCACGGCCGTGACCTTCGTCGTGATGGTCGCCGGCTGGGTGTTCGGCAATGCGCTGCAACTCAACGGTACAGCCGTCGCGTTCATGGGCTTCGGGGTGCTGATGGTGGCGGGTGTGCTCACGCTCGACGATATCGCCAAGCAGGGCGACACGCTGGCGACCTTCCTCTGGCTTGCGGTCCTTTTCGCCCTGAGCGCGCAGCTGAACGAGCTCGGCTTCATGGGCTATGTGGGCGAGCGCCTCGCCTCGCGCCTGGGCGGCCTGTCGTGGCCGATGCTGTATCTCACGCTGATCGCCCTGTACGTCGGACTCCACTACTTTTTCGTGAGCCAGACCTCGCAGATGCTGGCGCTGTTCGCCGTCTTCCTCGATGTAGGCATTCGCGGCGGAGTGCCGGCGCCGCTGATAGCCCCAGGGCTGCTTTTCGCGAGCAGCTACTTCTCGGTCATCACTCCGCAGGGTGGAAGCCAGAACATCATCTTCGTGGCGAGCGGCTATCTCAAACAGGGCGAACTCTATAAGCTCGGCCTTCTCACCACCATCGCGTTCATGGCGGTGTACTTGCTGATCGGTACGCCCTGGATCCTGTTCGTCAACAGTCGAGGCTGAACATGGACTACTTCGTGCAGGCACTGCGGCACAATCCCGAGCTGGCGATCTTCCTGACGCTTGCGATCGGCTTCCTGATAGGCAAAGTAAAGTTCGGGAGCTTCAGCCTCGGGATCGTCGTCGGCACGCTGCTGGCCGGCGTGCTGATTGGACAGCTCGACATCAAGGTCCCGGCGATCGTGAAGACGGTCTTCTTCGACCTCTTCCTCTTCACCACCGGGTACAAGGTGGGGCCGCAATTCTTTCGCGGGCTGAAAGGCGACGCGCTTCCTCAGGTCGCGCTTACGGTCGTCCTGTGCGTGGCCTGTCTACTCACGGCATTCGGCTTCGCGAAGTTTCTAGGGTACGACGTCGGGACGGCCGCGGGACTCCTGGCAGGGGCTTTCTCGGAGTCCACGGTGATCGGCACCGCTGGCGAGGCGATCCAGCGCTTGGCCCTTCCCGATGCGGAAAAGACCGCGCTGATCAACAACATTCCCGTCGCGTATGCGGTGACCTACCTCATCGGCACCGCCAGCCTCGTCTGGTATCTGCCGACGATCGGGCCGAAGCTGATGAGAATCAACCTGAGGGAAGAGGGTGCGCGGGCGCAGGCGGCGATTGCCGGCGCTGCCCAGCAAGAACTCGGGGTTTTCTCGGGCGCGAGAGCCTTTGACCTTCGCGCGCTCCGCGTGACCAACCCGGAACTTGTGAACAAGACCGTGGCGCAACTCGAGGCGCTGCCGCCGGACGCGCGGGTCTTCATTGTGCGGATCCGCCGCGGGGGCGAGATCATCGAGCCCACGCCCGACACCGTCATTCGCAAGGACGACATCGTGGCGGTCACCGCACGGCAGGCGGTGCATGCGCAGCGGGGCGACCGCATCGGCCCCGAAATGGATGACAGGGCTTTGCTCGACATCCCGATCGAAACACTGGATGTCGTGGTCACGAACCGCTCGCTTGCGGGGAAATCGCTGGCGGACCTGGCACGGCTCGAGAGTGCGCGCGGGGTCTTTCTGCGCCACGTCACACGCGCCGGCCAGCAGGTCCCCCTCTCTGAGGTAACGCTCATCGACCGGGGAGACGTGCTGAGCCTCATCGGCACCAAGGTGGAGGTCGAGCGCGCGGCCAAGGAAGTGGGATATGCCGATCGCGCCACAACGTCGACGGACATGGTGTTCGTCGGAATCGGCATCGTGCTCGGTGGGTTTGTAGGCCTGCTCTCGGTCACCGTTGCCGGCATACCGCTCACCCTTACCGCCAGCGGTGGCGCGCTGATCATGGGGCTGGTGTTCGGTTGGCTGCGGTCGGCCTATCCGTTCTTCGGGAGAATCCCCGAGCCGGCGATCTGGATCTTCGATACGGTCGGCCTGTGCATCTTCATCGGCATCGTTGGCCTGAGCGCAGGCCCCAGCTTCGTTGCCGGTCTGCAGAAATCCGGCATCAGCCTGGTCTTCGTGGGCCTGGTGTCCGCCCTGCTGCCTCACACCATCGGGATCCTCTTCGGACGTTACGTGCTGAGGATGCAACCGCTCATCGTCCTCGGTGCCTGCGCCGGCGCCGGGACGATCACATCGGCGCTGCGCGCCATTCAGGACGAGGCGCACAGCAGCATTCCCGCGCTCGGCTACACGGTACCCTACGCCATCGGCAACATCCTGTTGACGGCCTGGGGACCGGTGCTCGTGGCGATGATGGCGGTCGGAAAATAAGTCCAGGAAGCTCGGCAGTCCGGCGCTGAATTCAGGCCGGGCCGCCTCTATGCGGTCCTACTGTCCGCGGGAAGGGCGAGAGTGACGTGAATCACGCCGCGCTCGCGCCGTTGCTCCATGGGAAATCCCCCTCGCTTGAAGACCGATAGCATCGCTCTGTTCTGGCTCAGTACGTCGGCCTCGAATCGGGTGAAGTTCTGGGCGCGGGCAAGGCTTGCCAGATGGGCGAGCAGGCGTGATGCGATTCCGCGTCCCTGATAATCCTCTTCGACGACGAACGCCACTTCCGCCGAGCGTTCGTTGCCTGCCCCGCCGGTTGCGATGTAGCGCCCCGAAGCAATGATAATCTCGCCGCGCACGGATTCGGTCGTCACGACCAGGGCCGCTTCGCTCATGAAGTCGACGTTGATTGCGCGATCGATCTCGTCGTCGGAGAGATCGATTCTGGGAGTGAAGAACCGCGTGTAGATCGAATCCCTTTCCAGCAAGCGGAAGGCTTCCACAAAGCGGTCCCGGTCGCCGGGCCGGATCGCGCGGATCGTCACGCGAGTGCCGTCCTTCAACACTTCACTCACCGAATAGTCGCGCGCATGGTTCATGATCTGGCGGGGCCTTGACAGGGACGGGGCCGCGCAGAGCGCAAGCGGCTACGCTTTGGCCGCCGCGCACGTGTCACAGGCCGGTCAGAACGCGGCGCCGATCGAACCAACGAAAACCTGGTCCCTCGATCCTGGATTGAACCAGAAGCCGCCTACCGTAACGCGGCGCCAGGTTACCTGCACGAAAGGTCCGCGCTGCACCTCGCGGTCGCCGCCGTAGGCCGTGGTGCGCTGGCCAACCAGTCCAACGCGGAGCCACTCGACCGGTCTGAATCCCAACTCGCTCCACGCGTAGAAATAGTTATTGGTTCGCTCGTTGCCATCGTGCACGTATTCGGCTTCGACGTAAAAGTCGAAGCGCCCCCATGCTACGCTCGCTTCGAGGCCGGGCACGAGACCCTGCGTCGTGCCCCAGACGCCTCCCAACATCGGCGTCAGCTCCCAGCTGACCGCGTCCCCGCCGGAAAACGTCCAGCCGACAAAAGCCGATCGCGCACCGACCGATTCGTAGTTGTACCTGGCTTCAAGGTGCAGCGGGCCGCTATCGGCGGCGGCGATCGCCGAGGTGTAGTTCTCGCCGCCGCGGACGACTGTGGGATATGCGGTAATCGCGAACTCCCACGACGGATCCGTCGCCGGAGAGGCACGGCGGCCGCTGCCCCCGTCTTCACCAGCCCGCGCCGCCGTGGCGATGACGATGGTGAATGCAACGGCGGCCGCGGCCTTCATCCGCCGAGCGCGTTGATCGCGAGCACGAGTGCCGTGCCCACTCCGACCATCATCAACCCTACTCTCCAGCTCCCGTAACCTGCATAACGACCGAGCGCGAGACCACCGCCGAACAGCATGGCGAGCGCGATGGCACGCGAGAGGTTCTTCGCCGTCGCGACATCCTGGATCAGCGCGAAGGGCAGCACGACAGGAAATGTCGCCGCGACCACGATCAGGAATATCGCCAGGGCAGCGAGGAGGTCATCCCACCTCAGCCTGGGTCGTGCCGGTACGGACGACATCGCGACGATTCGTCCGCGGATTGCCTCGACCTCCGTTGGCGAGACGAGGCTTGCCGCGGCTCGTGACAGCAAGCCTTCGATTAGCCTGCGACCGGTCTCCGGGTCCGGGGCGGCCCGTACAGAGTGCATGAGCATCAGCAACCTGCCGCGATCCGTCACAGCGCGGACGACGTACATGATCGCGTCGACGAGCCCCCAGGCAAGATTGCAGCCCAGAGCCGCAACGAACATGTCGCGGATCTGCGTGCGCCCGGCCTCCGCCACCGACACGGCTCCTACGAAGGTGAGCGCCATGAACAGACCGAACAGCATTTCCGATACCCGGTCCACCGGACTGAGCACGGGCTCACGCGTCGTCTCCTCGGGGTGGTTCTCTGCTGTCACCTTCAATCCGACTCCTCCAAAGTCCCCGGATTCTGCCCGCCCACGCGTCAACGCGCAATGCAGCGCGCAGCAACCGCATCGAACCGCATCGAACCGCATCGTCTTGACCGCGAGACTATAATCACTGCTGGCCCCACCGCTCGCCGTTCAGGTATACCTCTGACAAACACTCGTAGCATCAATTCTCTGGAGACGACGATGGCAAAGAAACGCTCGGCAAGGAAGGCCGAGCCGAAGCGCAAGGGCAAGAAGGGCGACGGAGCTGCTCTCAAAGCACGGGCGGAGAAACGGCGCGCAGCGTCGCCCAAGGACGAGATGTCGGGGAAGGACTATGCGCGGGAGATGAGAAAGCTCCACGTCGAGCTCGTCAAACTGCAGGAGTGGGTCAAGCTCAAGGGGCTGAAGGTGTGCATCCTTTTCGAGGGCCGCGACGGCGCCGGCAAGGGCGGCACCATCAAGGCGATCACCGAGCGGGTGAGCCCGCGGGTGTTCCGCGTCGTTGCGCTCACTGCGCCGACCGAGCGCGAGAAGTCCCAGATGTACATACAGCGCTATCTTCCTTACCTGCCGGCTGCGGGAGAGATCGTTATCTTCGACCGTAGCTGGTACAACCGGGCGGGTGTCGAGCGGGTGATGGGTTTCTGCACCGACGAGGAGGCAGATGGATTCCTGAAAATAGTGCCGATGTTCGAGAGATTGATGGTGCATTCCGGCATCATCCTGCTCAAGTATTGGCTGGAAGTAAGCCCCGGCGAGCAGACGCGCAGACTCGAGGAGCGCATCGACGACGGGCGCAAGATCTGGAAGCTCTCGCCAATGGACCTCAAATCCTACAATCGCTGGTACGACTATTCGAGGGCGCGCGATGCGATGTTCGCCGCGACCGATACCGCCTGGGCGCCGTGGTTCGTCGCAAGATCCGACGACAAGGAGCGGGCCCGGCTCAACATCATCAGTCACCTGCTGGGAAGCATAAAGTACAAGGATGTGCCGCGGGAAAAGATCAAGCTACCGAAGCGGCAGAAGGCCGGCAACTATCGCGAGCCGGATCATCCGTACAAGTTCGTCCCTGAAAGGCATTGAGGCGTCGCGTGGCCGACGCACCAGGCGGCCACACCGGCAATGCTGCCGCTCACTTGTCTTCCTCGGTCGGGGCCGGATGATGATGGGTCGTGGCCTCTGGCGGCCGTGGGGGCTTCCGCCACTCCGCGACCGCCAGGGTCTTCCAGTTAAAGCGGATTGCGAGCAGACGCAACATCAGCGTCGTGCAGATGCTGGCGGCAGCGGCTCTCTCAAGCGGCACGCCGTAATAATCGAGCGCGACGAAAAGCACGCAGCCGCCAAGCGCCGCGAGCACGTAGAACTGGCCCGGCTTGAACAGCAGCGGCTCCTCGCGTACAAGGATGTCGCGCAGCAGCCCCCCACCCACCGCGTTGGTCATGCCGATCAAGACTGCTGCCAACGGCGCTGTCCCCGCTACCATCGCCTTGTCGGCGCCCACGACCGCGTACACCGCCAACGCTATTGCGTCCACATAAGCCACGAGACGCTCGAAACGCCGCGCGAAGCGGTGAAACAATACGCCGACCGCAACCGCCGCAAGTACCGCGAGCAGGTAACGCGGGTCTTGCATCACCGCCGGCGGCTGGGACAGAAAGATGCTGTCGCGCAGCAGCCCACCACCCACGCCGCTGACGAGGGCGAGGGTCAATGCGCCTATGATGTCGTAGCCACGCCGACTCGCCGCCCATACCCCTGTCATCGCCATCAGGAAGGTGGCAGCCAGGTCGAACCCGATGGGCAGAAATGATGTGCCGGTCATCCGCCGCTGTCGCCGTCATGCATACCCGCAAGCGCGGCGCGGATCTGCTGCAATTCACTGAGAAGGCCGGCCACCAGCTGCGCTCTGCGTCGGCTACTGCATGAACCAGCCGTGGCTCACCACCAGCGACTGACCGGTGAGCGCGTTCGAGGGGAACGCCGCGAAGAACAGCGCTGTCTCGGCAACGTCATCGACCGTGGTGAACTCGCCGTCGACCGTCTGCTTGAGCATGACGTTCTTGATGACTTCCTGTTCGGAAATTCCCAACGTCTTCGCCTGCTCCGGAATCTGCTTCTCGACCAGTGGCGTGCGCACGAAACCGGGACAGATCACATTGGCGCGCACGCCGTGCGCGGCGCCTTCCTTGGCGACGACCTTGGCGAGTCCGATCAAACCATGCTTCGCCGTGACGTAGGGCGCCTTGAGCAGTGACGCTTCCTTGGAATGCACCGACCCCATGTAGATGATGCTGCCTCCTCGGCCGGACCTGTACATGTGTGGCAGGCAGGCTTTCGTGGTCAGAAACGCGCCGTCGACGTGGATGGCGATCATCTTCTTCCACTCGGCGTAGCTGAATTCCTCGATAGGGTGGACGATCTGAATGCCGGCGTTGCTGATCAGGATGTCGACGCCGCCGAAGGATCGAACAACCGCTGCGACGCCATCGTTGACTGCCTGCTCGTCGGTGACGTCCATTGCGACGCCCATCGCCTGGCCCCCGCTGCCGCGGATCTCGTTGGCAGCGGCTTCCGCCGCATCCTTGTTCAGATCGGCGATCGCGACCTTCGCGCCCTCGCGCGCGAATACCAGTGCGATGTTCTTGCCGATGCCGCCGGCCGCGCCGGTGATGATGGCGGATTTGCCGCGCAGTCTCATGGTGGTTCCCAATATGGATCGAGTGATGACCTGTGCCCGTCGCGCGTCGATGTCGGTATCAGAAAGAACAAAATCGATGCGAGAAGCGGCAGCACCAGATGTAGTCCCGCTTCCGGGTCGGTAGCCACCGCACGACGAACGAAACCGCGAAAACGAGCAGCGGGTATCCGATGACGTCAATCATGCTCTGGAGGGCTTCTGTTGAGTTGCAGCCGCGAACTTCACAACAGCCACTCGATGGGCAAGATCGAAAGGAAACGGACCCAGGCCCGCTTCATTGCACTGGTTTCCGGCTCGGTCGGGTGATGGATCTCCCGATCACCTTCCTGCTCGATCCATTCGAGGCTTCGACCATCAGCCGCGAGGCGGACCTCGTACGCGTCGCGCGGAATCCCCGAATCGAACTCCGCCGAGAGCCGGCTGGCAAGTGTCGGGCTCGCAATCACGATGCCCATTTCCGTATTGAGGCGATCGGAACGGGGATCGAGGTTGAACGAGCCGACGAAGATCCGACTCCGATCGACGGAAAATGTCTTGGCGTGAAGCCCCGCCGCTGCGCTGTCGGCAATGCCCTGGCGCTCCGCGGCCTCTTTGGCTGCAGACGTGTCCCGATTCGGCTTGAGCTCATAGAGGCGGACGCCGGCGCGCAGCAAGTCTTCCCGATAGTTTGAGTAGCCTGCGTGGGTCGGCATCACATCGGTGGCGGCCAGCGAATTCGTCAGTATCTGAACCTTTACTCCGCGCTCGCGCAGTTCGCGAAAGCCGGCCGTGCCGTCGGCTCCCGGCACAAAGTATGGCGACACGAGATCGAGCTCTTGCATCGGTCTGCCGAGCGCCTGCTCCAGACGCGGAAGCATGTGGAGATCGGTACTTTCCCGCGAATGCAGCACCTTTGACGGATCATCGTGGATGACCTGAGCCGTCGTCCATTCCAGCTTGAGCTCGCCGTTCAGCAGCGCGCGCACCAGCGGCGTATCGCTCACGGCGCTGACGTACCGAAGCGCATCCGATTGTTGCCCTGCGATTGCCCACGCTTCTCGCACGCGGGTTGCCTCGTCGCGTCCGATGGCGGGAATCACATTTGCGGCCGGGTAGGCGGGCTCACTGTTCCAGAACAGGTCGAACTCGCGGGAGACGTCGCGCACGACCGACCCTACGGCCATTGCGTCGAGATCTCGAAATCCAACGTCGGAATTCGCGCCGTAGTATTCGTCGCCGACATTGCGTCCTCCGACTATCGTCACCTGGTTGTCCGCGGTGAATGACTTATTGTGCATGCGGCGATTCACACGCGAGAAGTCGGTAATGAAATCGCCTAGCCTGAACCCCCGGTTCACGAACGGATTGAAAAGCCTGATCCGGATGTTCGGATGTGTGGCGAGTGTGGCAATCGTCGGATCCAGGCCCTTCGTGGTGGCATCATCCAAAAGCATGCGGACGCGAA
>Ga0207686_10001014_pt1 | contig 16636 bp, 21 predicted proteins | sample KBSM24metaG_FD_184396 | JGI IMG/M metagenome (GOLD analysis project Ga0207686, IMG submission 184396) | Miscanthus rhizosphere microbial communities from Kellogg Biological Station, Michigan, USA - KBS M2-4 metaG (SPAdes) (version 2) | ecosystem: Host-associated > Plants > Roots > Rhizosphere >...
CACCCCACGATCGACATGGCCGGCGCCTCGCCTGATGGGTTAGTCGGTGTGGAGGGCCTCTGCGAGATCAAGTGCCCCCAAGACAGCGCCCACCTCGACAGGTGGCTCGGCGCCAAGATCGATCCCGGTTACATGGATCAAATGATGTTCCAGATGGCCTGCACCGGCCGGCAGTGGTGTGACTTCGTCAGCTATCACCGCGACGCGCCAGAAGAAATGCAACTTCACATCACCCGCGTGCCGCGCGATGACAAGCGCATCGCCGAGCTCGAGCAGGAGGTCGTGCAATTCCTGATCGATCTGGACGCCACCGTCGACCTGCTCCGCAAGCGATACATGGCGGAGGCGGCGTAGATGAGCCGCGCGCTGTTGCGCATCGACGGCCCCGTGACCCGCGCCCGCGCCATGCGGCTGATGGAGCGCGTGCCGGAAGGCACCAGAGTGGAATTCAAAGGCGCGCGCCGTACACTGCCGCAAAACGATAAGATGTGGGCAATGCTCAGTGAGATCGCCCGCCAGAAAACCCACTGCGGCCGGCGCTACACCGCTGACAACTGGAAATCGATCTTCATGCACGCCATGGGCCGGGAAACGGTCTTCGTGCCGTCGCTTGATTGTGAGACATTCTTTCCGCTCGGCTGGCGATCAAGCGATCTGTCCAAAGCAGAAATGTCCGAGCTGATCGAATTAATCCAAAGCTGGGGCGTAGTAAACGGCGTCGTATTTGCGGATGATGTGTGGGAAGTGCCGGATGACCGAGAAGCGGGTTGAGTTCACCCTAGCCACCAAGCTCGCCGCATGGCGGCGCTGCGAGGGCAAATGCGAGAGTTGCAAAACGCCGTTCTATGGCAAGCCGAAGGCTTACGACCATATCAACCCAACGGTGTTCTCGCATAATGCATCATTAGAAAATTGTCAGGTGCTGTGCGTGGAGTGCCACACTCGCAAGACCGGCGAGGAGGACATCCCTGCGGTGGCCAAGTCCAATCGCGTCCTGAAGCGCGAAGCCGGGCTCACCCGCGTCGGCAGCATCCGCACCTGGAGGTCACGTTGATCGACGAGGAGCGACAGCGGTTTGCACGCAGATTGCGGGAACGCGACGCCGACATCAAGCGGCTGCGAGCTGCGCTGCAAGAGGCCCAAACACTTAGTAAAGGGCTTACCGGAGGCGCTGTACTTGCCCAACTATGGAGCGTGTTAGACCGCGCCCTGGAGCCAAAGCCATGACCGACATCGTCGAGCGGCTGCGCTACGTGGCGAAAATCAAGAGCAACCTTGACCGCGACAAGGAATTGATTGCACAGGCCGCCGACGAGATCGAGCTGCTGCGGGCGCTCTTGCGCGAGCCCACGCCGGAAATGCTGGACGCGGCCGAGCAATACAATCGCGAACACATCACGGGCGAGTGGTCCTTTGCGGACTGCTACCGCGCCATGACCCGCCACGCACTGGAGCCAAAGCCATGAGTTTCGCCGGCGGCCACACCTCAACCGACCGGCGGAAGGCGCCGCCCCTTTCCATTGCTCCAACAATGCGTCGGGGCGGCGTCGTAATATGAGGCCAGCATGACCGAGCGCCTCGCCCATGTTCGTATTGATCTTGATGAAGCCAATGCTTTCGTGCGCGAGCACCACAGGCACCACAAGCCGGTCGTCGGGCATCTGTTCTCGATCGGCGCGGTGATGGGCGACAAGATCGTGGGAGTGGCCATAGTCGGCCGTCCGGTGGCGCGACGACGGGATGACGGCATAACCGCCGAGGTCACGCGGCTGTGTACTGATGGCACCAAAAACGCATGCTCGTTCCTCTACGGAGCTTGCGCGCGGGCTGCCTTCGCCCTCGGCTTCAAGCGGATCGGCACGTACATCCTCGCCACCGAGCCGGGCACGTCTCTGACGGCCACAGGATGGCGCCTGATCGGTGGAACGCCGGGCCGGTCATGGTCAGTGCCATCGCGGCCGCGCGTGGACACACACCCACTGCAAAAGAAACTGCTGTTCGAGAAGGTGTCATGACCGACCGTCTCGCCTACCGCGTCCCCGAGGTCTGCGCTATGCTGGGCATCTCCCCCGCGACGCTATATCGGCGTGCACAGCGGGGAGAAATCGCAATTTACAAAATCAGATCATGCTCGTTGATTAAACGAGAGGATGTGGAAGCACTGTTGGCTCTGCCAAAGCCAGCACCAGCGCCAAAACCGGCGGAGGTTATGGACGGGCTAGTCTATTTCATTGATGACGGGTTCTTCATCAAGATCGGGTTTTCGAAAGACCCGGAAGATCGGATGATTAAGTTGCAAACCGCATCCCCGTTTAAACTCCGTCTCTTACACAGCATCGTCGCTAACAGGCGACTAGAGAGGGAGTTTCATCAGAAATTCAGACACCTAAAATCTCACGGGGAATGGTTCAGGGGAGAGAGTGAACTGCGCGCCTATATAGCCGGATTGTCCCGATGATCGCCCCACCCAATCCCCTGGCCGTCGTCTATACCGTAGATCAGTTCTGCGCGATGATGCAGCACTCCCGCGACAAGTTTGAAGACCTGGTCAGGCGCGGCGAGCTGGCGGCATTCAAGGTAGGCCGGCGCACATATGTAGCGAAAGAAGAGGCCGAGAGGTGGCTTCGCGAAACACGAAGCCACAGAGATGTAAGAGTAAGCAATGCTTACACCCCAGCCCATACTCCAGCCCATACTTCAAGTCGCCGTCCTGGGCGGAAGCCAGCGGCAGAGGGCGGCAAGCGGAAAAGGCAACCCGTTGATGGAGCTAGAAATAATGCATAACCAGCGGCAGACAGCGGCAAGCAGCGGCACCACTCCGGCGGAACCGTGTTCCGCCCATATGCCTAGAAAACGTTGAAGAAAAATGGCCTTTTGAAACCTGCCCATGTCCCTGCCCATGCTTCCACTAGCCCAAGTAGTCCAGCGCAGCGCGCCTAGGGATGGGCGGCTTGGTGCGCTGCACTTCCGCAGCACCTCCCGGAGATCACGATGAAAAAACTACTACTCGCAGCCGTCCTGCTGGCGGGAACGGCTCTTGTTGCACCAGCCAGCGCAGCAACACTCACTGTCAACGCACTAGCCGATGATCAGGTGGTGCCACAATCGGCATCCGCACCCTGCATCATCTGCGCCACGACACAGGCCCATAATCCCGTGGGCTTCGGCTACAACAACTTCAACAGCACAGGCAACGACGCGTCGTTCAACCTGTTCTCGTCCAACATCACTGGCGCGTTCGCCAATGACGACGACCTCACGGTCACTCCCTACACCGGCACCCAGCTTAAGAACTTCCTGACGGCGCTGGGCGATGCTGGTCTTACCTTTGGCGTGGCCATCGACGTTAACTCGACCAACGCAAAGTCGGAAGTCTTGACCCAGTTCCGATTGCTCGACCTCGATCAAGCGGGGGATGGGCCGCTGGGCAGCTTAGTGCTGTTCAGCATCCTCAATCCGGTGCCGCTGCCCGACATCAGAAATGGCAACGGCTCGGCCGACTATCTAATCTCAGGCTTCAACCTGAGTGGGCTCGCCAATTTCGGCGACCGCCTGTTGTTCCAGGCAACATGGTCCGGTGCGGTGGACGGTGGCGAGAGTTTCTACATCGTGCCAGTGGCACAAGTGCCAATCCCGCCAGCATTCGCGTTGTTCGGAGCGGGCCTTGTTGGTCTTGGCCTGATCCGGCGCAGGAAGCAAGCGCCGCTCAACATCGCGAGCGCGTAACCAACACGGCCGCTGTGGGGTTCACCCTCCAACAGCGGTCGGCGGCCCGGTATTTGCCGCAACTCATGCCGGGCCGCACATATTTCAGGGGCTGGAAATGATCCCGAACTGGGTCGCGCCCTTCGGCTGGATACTGTTCTGCATCGCCTGCGGCACGGTGCTGGCGATCGTCCTCGTCGGTTGTCAGGCACCACTGCGATGACCAGCCCGTGCGCGGAATGTGCCGAATATCAAGAAGCGCAGCGCGAGATCGAGCAGCTGCGCACCGAGATCGCGCGGCTGCGGGCTGCGGTTGCAAAACTTGGCAAGTGGAATGACCAAACTGGGGAATGGGCCCGCCGCGCCCTTGCGCCAAAGCCATGAGCGGCGATGTGGTCGTGCTGGTGACCGCAATCGGCGTGCTGCTGCTGGCGCTGCTGGGCGCGGCGCTGGTCAGCTGGTGGGTGTGGCAGGGAGGTAGGGATACATGACGTGTACAACGTCATTGGTGACCACGCCAAGGCTTTTGGCGAGGGCCGGGGAGAGATCGGCGGCCCTGCCGGTCTGCTCCTCATGGGGGCCCCAATCGGCTATATGAGCCAATCGCTGCGCGCCGGTGTCGGGATTGGTAACGAGCGCCATCTGCGGACCGCGTAACATTTCTTTGGGCGTCACGTCATAATCCCAGCGGCAGGCGATATAGAACACCGAAGGATCGAGCCGCCGCGCCATGCCCGTCGTCCCGCTCGGCTGGTATGGGAGCATGAGCCAAACGCACTCGTCTGGCTCGTACCACATGGCCAAGCCTTCTGTGCTCGAAACGCCTAAATCCTGGGGCCCCCCAAAAGTCGAGCACGTCCCCGCTGCGGCGAACAGCACCGAGCTCGGCGGCTCGGGCGGCTCCGGTGGGATCGGCTCGCCGTGATCCTCGCCAGAAATCGCGTCGGCAATGGCGCCACAGATCACGTCGTAATGCTCGCGATAAATGTCCATGTCAGCGCGTGAATTTATGAAGCAGATTTCCAGAAGTACCGCCGGTTCTTCGGTGTTTGACAGGAAATACAGGTTCCCCTTTTTGGGGCCTCTGTTTTTTAGTCCCGATGCCTCGCAAACAGCGTCAACAATCTCGTCCGCCATCTCCATGCCGGTCTGACTGGTATAAAACATCTCACACCCAACCGGGTTGGTGGTGGTGTCCTCGCCGTCGAATGTCGCACTATTAAAGTGCACCGAAAAATCCCAATCCCTCGTTTTCGAATTATGCCAGTCGCATATCCGTTTCAAATTTTCGTCTTGGTCGTCCGACACGTCATCATGATAGGTCATCACCTCGACGCCGCTCTCACGCAGCGCATCCGCTACGCTCTCGACCACCAATCTGGCCTCATCAACCTCGTCGCCATAGATGGAAGAAGCTCCCCGGATATATTTTCCGTGACCTGACGACAGACATACTTTGAGCATCACGCCCCCTCGGCTATAATGCGCAGCGGCCAGACGCAGGAACGTCCGGCCGCCACTTGACAGGGCAACCCTACAGGGAGGTCACCATGCCCACTTTCGTTGATATCACGGGACAGCGTTTTGGCCGTCTTCTGGTTTTATCTCAGCACGGTCGCGACAACCAAGGCGCCATGCTATGGGAATGTCATTGCGACTGCGGTCGGAAGATCATCACTCGCGGGACTACTTTGCGCGCGGGTAAATCGCGATCATGCAGATGCCTTCGCTTTGATCGACTAACAACGCACGGAGAAAGCTCAACTACGGCCAAGCAGGCAACGATCGAATATGCAACTTGGAACCGGATGCACAGCCGCTGCTATAATCAGGGAAATGCAAGTTACGAAAGCTATGGCGGACGCGGCATCAAAGTTTGTGATCGCTGGCAACGATATGAGAATTTTCTGACCGACATGGGACGGCGTCCGCCGGGCACAAGTCTGGATCGGATCAACAATGATGACGATTACAGCGCCTCAAATTGCCGATGGGCCACGCCGAAACAGCAAGCGAATAATAGGCGCAAGGCACAGCGGAAATGATCACGGCGCAAACCCTCCCAGCAGCCGCACCCGCAATTCATTGGTTCCCGCCGGGGCCGTCGACACCTCTAGCGCCACCGCAAACTCGCGCAACTCGGGCTGCACCACCGGCCGCTCGCGGGTGCCGCTGCGAATTTTGACGAAGCCGGTCGTCAGCCGAGGAACGAAAATGCCAGTGCCGGCAATGACGGTGTAGACCAGTTCATGGCCATCGGGCATGAACATGTCATTAAACATCAGGCCATCGCTGCTGGTCTGGAAGGAGATCGTATCTCCCACGAAATTCCCAGGAAGGGTCAATTTTACAATTGGCCCCGCACTGCAATCGACCGGATCACCGAGCGATTGCCCGGCTTGGATGAATAGCGGCAGAATGGTCAGCGGCATGTCATTGCTCCGGTGGACAGGTGGGAGGGGACCATGCGAGCGCAAACTTGCGCGCGCGGTTGTGCGCGTTGATGGCGTTGGTCGTTCCAACCTGCGCACGCGCCGGCTGATCCTGGGTCGGGTCTTTCTGCCAGACATCGAACAGATGCGTCATCGCCCGCAGCAGCCCGTCGTCGATGCCCTGCAACGCGATCCCGCGGATGCGCTCGCGCTCGGTCGGATCGACGCAATCGTAGGCCACCTTGCCTTCAGCCTCGCGCTCGAACGCCCCGAGCACAAGCAAGGTGATCGCAACAGTGACGAAACCGATGACAATGGCGACAAACCGCTCTTGGTTCATCCATGCCGGCCGAACGGCATCCGCACGGTGCCACCGCCTGCCAGGACAGAGATCAGGGCAATCAGCGCCAGCAGCAACACGACGACCCAAACACCTTTTTTGACTTGATCGGGGATGGGGTAAACGAAGCTCTCGATCACCCAGATTGCCAGCCAGATTACACCAGCCAGCACAATCAGGCCGATCAAAAACCAGAGTACGCCTATGGCCATTTCCACCATTATCGCCTCCTATCAATGATGCGGCTCGATCCCGGCTGTGCGGCTAGGAAGTTTTCCCAATTCGGCTGGTTGATCCTCAGTCCGCCCTGCACCTCGGGCAAGAACGTCTGCCCGCTCGTCATTTGCCCGACGACGGCCTGTACTCGCCGGTCGATCTGTTCGGGGCTTTCGTTGGGGAATTGCTGTTGCAGATCACCGCGTACCGCCGCCTCGAAATTCTGCGGGCCGGCATATTGCCGCTGATCCCCGGAATTGCCCGCACCAGACGCGCCCATTGTGGGCCCGTAGTTGAACGGCCGCGGCCTGGCAAAGAAATTCTGCACCGGCCGCGACATCAGTGCTCGCCCCCCGACCGGCGGCCCAAGCACGCCAAGGGCACCGCCAGCCGCCAGCAGTGGATTGCCCGACATCACGCCACCGACCAGGGCGCCCGCACTCGCCGGCAGTGACATCATGTAGGCGCGCGGCGCCGTGCCGGAATTAGGTAACGGCCGCATCACGTCCTCGCCGGCCTTGGCCAGCCGGGACAGGTCGCCGGTGCCACGGGCATAGCCGCGCCGACTTTGGTTCACCATGGCCGCCCGCAATGCAGACGGGGAGATCAGCCCCTCTGCACCGCCGCCGCCGGTGACGGCCCGCTCGATCGGCAAAATGTTGCGATATTCCCGCCGAACCTGCTGCCAGGCACCCAGATCGGACGACCCAATGCGTTGCAGATGCCGTTCCATGGCGTGATCAAGCGCGTTCTTGATCCCGCGCAGCGTGTCAGCCACCTCGGACGGTGCGCTGCGGGCCGCCGCCTCCATGCGCGAGCGCAACGAAGCATAGGCCGGCCCCGGAATGACGCCATTATTTGCACCCAGCGCCTGCGCGATTTCCTCCTGATAACCTCGGATCACCGGCGCGCGCATAGGCGGCGAAACATTGCCGTTGTAACGATCCACCGCCTGACGGATTTGTGGCCCCATAACCTGGTCGGGATGCAGCGTGTTGTTGGCCGCCAGCCGGTCAAACTGATTGCCAATCCGTTTGAAGGCGTCGTCAATCACTTCCGGCGTGGCACGCTCCGCATCGACACCCGCTCGCCGCAACACGGCTTGCGTGAACTGCTCCTTGCCCTTCTCCGTCATCCGGGTGCCGGCGCCGGTAATGTCGCCGAGGCTCTGCTCCAGATATTGGAGCGGCGTGCTGCCGGTTTTCTGCCCGGCACTAATGGCGGTCACGCCTTCATCTTCCAGCAGCCGCACATTGGCAGGCTTCACGTTGCCCCCACGGGGTGACACCAGCAGGCCCCGCGCTCCCTGCGCGGCCACCTGCGGCCCCACCGCGCCAAGCAGGCGCGCGGCCGGCTCTGCGGCTGTACCCTCGGTGAGTTGCCCTGCGGCCTCGCTGCCAATCCCCGGTAAAACGGCGCCCTGCATGAGGCGCCGCGCCCAACCTCCAGGGCCACCCAGTGCTGCCGGGACCAATTCGGCGACGGTCTGGGCGTATTGGCCGGGAACGGTTTTCGGCTCGTATAGCGGCCCGGTTGCCTTCTCGACGGTGTCCCGGATTTCGCTTGAAGTTGGCCCCTGCAGTAAGGGGATTGGCACCCGGCGCGCATACTTGGAGATCGTTTCCGGGTCCACGTCGTAGCCGAATTGGCTGGCTAGGCTGCTTGCGCCGCTCGCCATCATATCGCGGACATCGCCGGCCGTGCCGGCGAGTTTCATCACACCTTTCGGCAGACCGATCGCAGCCGATTTGGCCATATCTTCCGCCACGCCCGGCTCGGCCGACGGATCGAATTGGTCAAAAATATTGCCGCCTTTTGAGGCGGCACCAGCCGGCGGATCAAACTGGTCAAAAACGTTCGCCATCGGCTATTTCCCGGTTAAATACCGCATGGCGGTGCCTTCGCCGTACTTGGCATCGAATTCGTCGCGCCGTTGCGGGTTATTCTTTAGAAATCGGACGGCATCGGCATTAGGCCCGCCGCCGCCGCCGCCGGTGGCGGTCTTTCGGGAAGATGCAGCAACGTCCGGCGGTGCAAACCGAGGCGGCGGTGCGGTGCCGGGGCCGTGAATGATTTCATGGCGCATGCGCTGCACGCGATCGAGATTAGAGAGCAGTTGTTCCGGCGTCCTTGACTGCTCCAAACTACCCTGCACGGCCTGCAAGGCCGCCATATCCTTGTCGGACACGTTGCCAAGCGCGCCGCCGGTCGGGGATGCCGCCCGCATTTTTTGCAATTCATCAAAGGAAACTCTTGCTTTGGCAGTTTGCAGCATGCCTGCCAGGTCGCCTGCCTGGCCGCCAAAATGGCTCGCCATCGAGCCATACAATCCGGTTAGACTTTTCGGGTTTGCCTGGATCATCTTGATGGCTTGGTCGATGTCCTCCTTGACCGGATCGATCATGCCGGCTTGCTTTGTCTGTCGTTCTTGTTCCGCCTGATCCTTGACGGCACGCTTGGTCATTTCCTCGGCGTAAACCTTGCTGTTCATGCCGGGCTTGGGCGGCGGGAAGGCTCGGCCTGCGGCGGCAGCTGGAGCCGTCGTCGGAACACCGCCACCAGACGGTGGCAGCGCCGCCGCGCCGCTGGCGGCATAATCGGCAGCGCCGCCCTGGCCATAGACCGGCGCGGTGCCCTTGGTGAAAACATCTGGATTGGCGCCAACGGCAGTCGTAGCGGGTGACGGGCCGCCGGTGAATGGCATCATTTCGCGCGTGCGCGCATTGGCCCAGACCGGAATTTTCTGGTCGGGATAATCCGGGTGCGGGACTTCCACCACCTTCCAGTCGCCCTCGGTCTTCGATTGGATCGCCTTCTGGATGAATGCGGTATGCTCCGGGGTTCCGCGCGTAAAGCCGGCCGCGCGTGCCAGCTTTTCCGCCTCGGTCATCTGGTTTTCGGTGAACGTGCGCTCGAAATTGGCCTGCGACTGCTTGCGCTCGGCTTGCCGTTCCTTGAGTGCCGCCGCCGCTTGCGCGGTGCGGGCGTCAAGCCCGGCGCCAGCCTGGTAGCCCTCCAATGCATTGCCCCAGGAGGATTGGCCGCGCAGCGGATTGGACGGCTGCAACATTCCGAGCCCGAGCCCGATCAGCGAATTGGACCGGCTCTGCAGCGCATCGGCAAAGCTCGACGGCTCCCCGCCGGCGTTGCGCGGCTCAAACATATCCATGAGGCTTGCTGGCATTTTTTGCCCCTGCGGTGGTCCTGATGCAACAGCCGTTTGAGTTTCGTCGGCATTGTCGGGCAAATCGCCGGCCTGCACCGGCCTGCCGGCAGGCGACCCTAGGCCGCGCGGCTCATCACGCGGTTCAACTTTCCACGCTGCATCGGTCGGAAAATTCTTCGGCGTGTAGCCCATCTGGTGAGCGGCAGCGGCACTGATATCGACCCCGCGCCCGGTCCATTTGGCCGGGCCAATGTCGGTTTGCTGCATGGGAAACGGCAAGCCGCCGCCGGGCGGGGTGACGTTGTACCATTGCCCCAAAGTGCCACGGCTGGGCAAGGCAATGCCCTGCTGCCAATCCGGCACGCCGAGCGCGTTAGAACCGGGGCGATCTTCCTTGTCGAACCAGCCAAAGGCCGGCGCCTGCGAATACCAACTGCCTTTGTAGTACGGCATCACAGCAGCCCGAGCAGGCCGCCGATACCCGCTCCAACGCCAGCGCCAGCCGGCCCGCCGAACGAGCCGCCAATGCCGGCGCCCGCTGCGCCGCCGCCCAGCACCCGCTGCAAGGTCGATGGTTGTTGGATCGGCGATGCAGTGACGTTCGTACCGCCCAAAGCACCAGCCCCGCCCACGATGGCATTATAGCGACTAAGCTGCTCCCACGGATATGACTGCTGGGCGTTGTATTGTTTGATGATGTCATTCAACTGAGCCTGACCGCGATCCTGAAAATACTGCCCGGTTGCCGCCATTGCCTGCGCTGGCGCATATTGCGCCTGATCAAGCGTCGGCATCAGTTGCGCCCATTGCCCAGCGCGCTGCAGGCCGCCCTCGGCAATGCCCTGCATCTGCTGCTGCCGGCGGGCATAGTCTTGCGCCAATACTGGCGACATGGCTTGCGTGATCGCTGCATCGTGTCCGCCAGAGCCGTATCGCCCCATTCCTGACGCGCCGGCATTAGCCGCATTGACCCCTTGCCTTATGACACCTTCGAGATATGGGTTCTGGTCGCCCTGCGCCTGCTCATAGAGCGATTTTAATTCAGGGCTTAGACCTTGGTTCTTGATCAGATCGGTGCCGGCGGCTTGCGATGCGAGAATGCCGGGCGTCCCTCCCATTGATCCCTGAGCAATACCTGCTTGCGCTTCCAATCCCTGTTGTAGCCGCGGGTCAAGCGCCGCCTGCGTTTGCCCCGTGTATGGTTGATAGCCGGCTTGAGCGTTATAGAAGTTAGCAGCCTGCCCCATAATGTTGGTGAGATACGGCTGCGCCTGCGACCACGGATCGCGCGTCTGCGTGGTCTGCTGGGTAACTGGTTGTTGCGATGAACCGCCCATTACAGCACCTTTTCCATCGTATAGTGTGTGATCTTGTAGCCCTTACCGCGGATCATGCGCGACCAACCCGGCCGACAGATCGGCCGGACGACAACACATCCGCAGTCCCTGAAATACTGCTCAAGTTCCGGCAGCAAGCCGAGCCACCGCTTCATGTCGTGGCCGGTCAGCCAGCGCACCTCACCGATCTTATCGTCGCCGCGCATGGTGAAGCACAACCCGAATAGCCCGTAGGCTTTCTGCTCGCCCTCGTCCCATGCGAGAGCGAGTTGAATATCGCCCCTTACAATCTGTTGCCCCAGCGACCGGATCGGCTCCTTGGATCGTTTGGAAATATGCTCGAGAAACGGAAACCACAGATGAATTGTTTTCGACAGCCATTCCGGCGTGATCGGGATCGGGACGAATTGCATTAAAGCTTGATCATCCAGTTCACCATCACGCGCGGCGACACGATGCCGAACGGCGTGCCGGAACCAGTAGAAGCCGTATTAGCAACGTTATCGACGCCAGCGTCTGGCCCTGACGCAAGGCCAAGGCCCAAGCCTGGGTAGGACATGTAATTGGTGCCAGAAGGGTGCCCGTGAACATGGGGCGCTAGATTAGTCACACCCAATGTCACCGTTTCCGCCCCAACAGCGGCGCCGAGCCCGTATGCTGTCAAGCCGGTTCCCGCACCCGCACCTCCCACGTCGCGGCTGGATGTTTGCGGCAGTGTAATGCGGGCATTGGCGGCCCAGCCCGCGGCCGCAGTGCCGAGTGCTGCGCGTGTTGTGGCGGCACCAGCGGAGGTAAAGACCGGATTGAAGGTATCGCCGCCATTGTTATACAGCAGAGTGAACAACGCCAGGCAGTCGGCATTAGCGCGCACCGATGCCCCTGATGTGGCGCTGCCGATTGTGCTGATGCTATTCCCACAAAATACCCATCCACTATCCGCAACGCTTTTGAACGTCGGCTTCATATCGCCGGTGCTAAAAGCAACGACGTTGTCAACGCCTTGAATATGGGAAGCGTCGGTCCAGACGGCGTATTGTCCAGCCGTGGGGGTACCAGAGCGCAGCACGTCGCCAGTACCTGATCCGCTCGGGCCGGGCACCCCTTGCGGACCCATTGGACCATCGCGCCCGGGGGCGCCACGCCCGGAAAATTCGGTGATGATGACAACACCGGCCGAGCCATTGCCGCCAATTCTGCCACCGCCGGCATTATAGGAGTTCGCGCCGCCGCCGCCGCTGCCATAGCTAGCGGCGTTAATTCCGGCTTGGAGCGTGCCTACCCCTTGAGCGCCGCCACCAAATACGCTGGAGCCACCTTCACCGCTTTTTGCAAATACAATGGTATCACTTCTGTTATCGAAGCCGTTGCCGCCGGCCGCACCGCCCGCAGCGATATCGCCCACGGCGCCGACAGTCGAACCCCCAGCACCGCCGCCGGGGATGATGCCGGCAATTCCCACATCCCCGCCCAAGCCGCCTTTGGCAGCACACAGCGCCGTCGCCAATGCGGCGCCTACAAAAGTATCGCCACCGATGGCGCCGTTGCCGCCACCGCCAGCACCGCCACCACCGCCGACGCCAACGGTCACATTAACCGGGCCAGCGCCAATAGCAGTGGCGGTGAGCAATTTGCGCGAATAGCCGCCTGAGCCACCACCGCCAGCGGATAAAAACTCGTTGGCATTGGCAGCGGCATTGCCACCGCCTCCACCACCACCAATGCACTCGATGATGCAACATTCCATGCCGGACGTTGGCGTGTAGGGAAACAGGCCGGCGGTTGAAAAAATCTGTTGCCCGATGATGATCCCACCACCGCCGGTAAGCTGGTCTTGCAGAAATTTTTGCGAATAGAGGAAAATCCAATTGGTGCCGTTGTAGACCAGATCTACATAATTGTCGGCGGGGAATTCATTGCCGAGCAGCGTGTCACCAGAGGCGGTCTTGACCAAAACATCGCCGAGCCCATCCATGTTGAGCGTAACGCTACTGGTATTGGTCAAGCCGGAACCAATCTTCAACCGCACCACCAAATTCGTCGGAACCGTCGTGTAGGTGAGGCCGGATAGGAACTGCTGCGCATTAGCAGCGCCGGTGGTAACGATCGATCCGTTGAGTAGATTTCGGTTCTTGGCGTGCGCCGCGAGCATACTGCGCGCAGAATTGTTGACCGAGGCGCGCGCCTGGCCCTCGTGCCAATCGATCAGCGGATCGGCGGTGCCGTTATTGGCGGCAGTGGTCGACCACGATTGAATGTCTTCGCCGGGTGATGGCATGGGGCTTCCCTAACTGAAAATTTCTTCAGCGCGCGCAGCGGTGATCACACCAGCCGCGACCAGATCGTCCTTGATCTTCTGCGATTTTTGCTTGTTGAGGTCGACGCTATCATCCGACATCGTGATCGCCAGGTTTTTGCTGTAGCCGACCTTGTCGGCCGCGATGTCAGCGGCCTTATGCTTTTCCAGCGCCAGCCATTCCTGATTGGTAAACCGCGCCACCCAATCGGTGGTCGGAATGACGTTCTTATATTTCTTGGTTGGATCGTGCGCCACCACTACGCTGTCGAGTGTGGTATTCTGCGCAGTGGTCAGGTTCTCGCGCCCGGTAATGGTTTCATCAGTGGCGCCCCATGAAATCGGCAAGCCGCCAAGGCCGGCGGCGATTACTTCGTCGCCGAAGGTTGGGCCTAAATCCTTGGCCATTCATCGGCCCCCCAGAATTCCGTACATTTGGCAGTTGCCGCCAACCAGCCCTGACCATGTGCCGGTGTTAGCTGAAACAAATCCAACCGGCATGGCAAAAGAGTATTGGTCGCCGCCGGAGGTCACCGCGTAGCTGCATGAATAGGGCTGCGAAGAACCCCCGGTCGGTGTGAAGCTGAGAGCCTCCGTTCCAGACATGGCGGCAGCGCCGGCGCCAATGCTTGACGCAATCCACTGCCCCGTGGTCGAATTGCGATAGCTGCCGCTATTCACAATGAAGATGGCTTCCCCATTCCATAGAACATACTCGATGCGACTATTCGATGCATTCAATTCCACGACCGTCGTGGATGTTGTCGTCGCTCCGTTATAAGACGCACTTGCGAGTTGGACCGGACAAGAATTAAACCACGATCGCACAAATCGCTGCGCAGGCGTATCGACGAATTGCGACGAGGCGTTGGTGCGGATGAGCCCGATCAGGGTGCGGGTATCGTTGCCAGTGAGAATTTCCACACCCTCGTTGCCAGCCGTCGTGCTCGGTGCGTGCGTGGCCGCGGTGCGGAAATCGGCGGTGACGGTGCCGCTATTATCGAACGCAAAGACCCAGTAGACCGTGCTGGCGGCAAGGTTCGAAGCCCCAGTGCCGTTGACGAACACGCCGGTGTTGGCAATCCCGGCAATACCGGCATTCGGAATGGTGTAAATTGTGCCGTTGATCTTGATCTTGTTGCCGTTGCAGGGCGCGAATTTCAGCGCCGTCGCGCTGACCCAGGTTAGCTTCCCTTCCTGTGGCACCGAGGCCGTGGCGGTAGTGCTTGCCGCCAAGGTGCCGCTGCTGAAGGTCAGGCCGGTTCCAATGGTAACGGCCGTCCAGGCGTCGGTACCGCTGCGGTAATAGATGTTGTTGGTGCCGCTCAGCGCCTCCAGCGCCGCCAGATCATTGGCCAGCGCCAGCGTCGGATTGCCCGCCACGCCGTTGCCGTTGTTAACGGTGACCCCCGCCGCCGGGCCGATGATGGTACGCCCCGTGAAGGTGTCGGGCGCTGTCTGCGTCAACAGACCATTGGTGTTGTAGGCCGCAAGCGCGGTCAGGGTGGCGTCAAGCGGCTGAAAACTGCCGCCGCCTCCAGTGCTGGTAATCCCGAGCGCGTTGCGGGCGGCGTAGGGATCGCGCGCGGTGTCAAAATCGCGCCGCCACGGCCCCGTCATGCCACCGTTCCGTCCTGCTGCGCGTCAACCACCACGCCTTGGGCATGCGTCCACTTGGTGTCGCGCGGAATGATGTGCCGGAAACGATGCAGCCGGGCCGAGTTATAGACCGCGGCCGAGCCGGTGATCTCGATCGGGAACGCCTGGGTCCACTGCACGTCGTCCTGCAACCGCTCGCGGAAGCCGTCATAGATCACGCCGTCGACGCCATCGGCGAGCGGATAGACATCGCCCACCATGGCGCGAGTGCCAGGCGACAAATGCGCCTCGCCGCTTTCCAGTGTCGCCTGCAAATTGGGTCCGGTCAGGTCGACCAGATAGCCAGCCGGATCAACCGCGGCAACGCGCGGCCGGCCGCCCATATAGGCGAAGCTGTCGAGCGAGCGCGCAGTGCTATCAAGCAGAGCATCCCCGGGTTCGCTCCCGGTGGTGTCGAGGTCGAGGTTAACCGTTGCCACCGTCGCCCACATCTGGGCGTTGACCTTCATGCGCGCCCAGCGCCCATTGGTCCAGTTGAACAGGATCACGCTGTCGTAGTAGCCGACGGGCGTGCCGGGCGAGGAGTGATAGGCCCAAAATATATATGGTTTTACTGCGGTGATCGCCTGAATGACATTGCGCCGGCCGGGATCGCTGTTGGCGAGGAACCAATCGTTGACCTTCTCGTGGCCGATCGGAGTGAGATTGCCTTGTGACACCGCGTAGAAGCCGTCCTCGCACAAGAGATAGAGATTATCGCCGATCGAGGTGAAGCCGTATTCACTGACCGAGCCGCGATCGTAGACTATTTTCGAAATCGAAAAGATGAAGGTGATGTCACCCGGCAAAAATTGCAGCAAGCTAACAGCGCGGTCTTGCACGATGAAGCCGACCTTATCGCCGGCGAGCCCCATCACCGGGCCGCCGTCGGGCATTTCCTGTTCGTCACATAAATTCAGGCCGATGGTCCAACCAGTGATGTCGTTGATGGCCGACCACATGATTTTGCGGCGATTGCTCGCCAACCCACCGAGAATAAGAAAATCGCCGATGGTCCGCACATTATGGGCAATCGGTGCACCGAAGGTCGCAAAGGTGCCGCCGGCGTCGACATCGGCGCGCACCGGGAGGTCGCCGATCTGCACCGCCACCACCCACTTGCCGAACTGGGCAAACGACCACAACTCGCCCTCGGGAACGTGATAGCCGCTGCCGAGCTCGCTCCAGCCCGCCAACATGGTCCATGTGAAAAGCTTGGTCGGCGTGCCGGCGTAAACCTTCCACTCGCCAGTGGTGGAGCGCGCCGAGAACAGCCCGACGATGCGCTCGGTCGACGGCGGCGGGGGCACCACCGCATCGGAGAACGGCGCCAGGCTCGGCACCGGCAGATAGGAATTGCTGCCGGGAAACACGTTCTCGACATCATTGGCAAATTGCGTGTCGAGGGTGGCAACATCGGGCCGCCACTCGCCCCACGCCACCGGAACATTGGGCATCAGGAATTCTCCCGCGCCTTCAGGGTGGCCACCGCCGCGCGCAATTGCGTGT
>Ga0207686_10001018_pt1 | contig 16599 bp, 16 predicted proteins | sample KBSM24metaG_FD_184396 | JGI IMG/M metagenome (GOLD analysis project Ga0207686, IMG submission 184396) | Miscanthus rhizosphere microbial communities from Kellogg Biological Station, Michigan, USA - KBS M2-4 metaG (SPAdes) (version 2) | ecosystem: Host-associated > Plants > Roots > Rhizosphere >...
CCGCCGCGCCAGACCAGCTTGAGGCCGCGCCGGTGGGCCGCCTGCAGCCGCGCATGCAGGGCCGCGTCGTGCAGCAGCCATTCGCCGCGCACCTCGATCCAGGGGCTGCCGGCGGGCGCGTGCTCCAGCAGGTCGGCCAGCAGCTGCCGGTTCTGCGGCGACAGCAGCAGCCGCGGCGAATGGGCGTACCAGAGCTCCTGCAGCGTGCGCAGCAGGTGCGGTGCATCGACGGCGGTGCTGCCGTCGCTCTGCACGTAGAGCTGCACGCCCGCCAGCCGCCGCTGTGCGTTCCACAGGGGGCGGTAACCGAGAACGAGATTGCCGAGAACGGATTGGGCCATGGGATGGTGTGATGCTGTCCGGTGCGCGGGATGATGGCGCATTGTGGGGGACCGGGCCACCTGCGGGGCGCGCGGGCTGACCCGGAGAAGGCCGTGGGCCCTGCGCTCCACTGCCGGCAGCGGCATTCAGCCGGATGCTCGTGCCCACAGCGCGCAGCGCGGCGGGCCGGCTCCGAAGCCCGCGACGGGCGAAGGCTGGGGTGTATCAGCTGATGAAGTTGAACAGCGAGAGCTTCTGCACCTGTGCGTACGATTTCAGCGCGGCCTCGTAGCCGATCTGAGAATTCTGGAAGTCCGAGATGCCCTGGATCATGTCCAGGTCTTCGGCGCGGGAACGGTCGGCTTCCAGCTGGATGGAGCGGTTCTGCTGGTCGCCGGTGATGCGGTCGGCGCGGTTGAGCAGTTCGCCCGCATAGCCGCGCAGGTTGTGCAGCTGGTCCAGCCCCTTGTCGATGGCGGCCAGCGCCTGGCCCACGGCCTGCGTGGAGCTGTTGTTGTTGATGGCGCCGCCGATGTCGCGCACGGCCGAGTCGATGCTGCTGAAGATGCTGGCGCTGGGTTTGAGCGTGACGGTGTCGCCCGTGGCCGGCGTGCCGTTGATGGTCACGCTCATGCCGGGAACGCCGCTCACCGCGATGGTGGCGGGCTTGTCGGAGGGGTAGTCCGGCACCGTCACCGGGGCCGAGACGGCGCCCGTGGTGAGGTTGGTGATGGTGTAGGTGGCGCTGGTGGTGCCGGAGGTGGCTCCCGCGCCGACCGCGGTGAAGTTGATCTGGTAGTCGTTGCCCGTGAGCTGGCTCGGGTCGGTGACCTTCACCGCGTCGGTGGTGAAGGTGCGGCCGTTGGGCACGTCGCTGATGGTGGCGGTATAGACGCCGTCGCGCTTGACGTCGAACATGAAGGCGGACTGGCCGTCCAGCGTGTTGGTCAGGGCGGTGCCGGTGCTGGCGTTCTGGCCGGGCTGGCCGGCGAAGGAGTAGTCGGGCACGCCCGACTGCGGCCCGAGGAAGGGCGTCAGCTGGCTGCCGAGCGCGCCCAGCAGCGGAATGCCGTTGGTGTCCTTGCGGTTGGCCACTTCGGTCAGCTGTTCGCGCAGGCTGGCGATCTGCTTGACGTAGGTCACGCGGTCTTCGGACTTGATCGTGCCGCTGCCGGCGGCCACCGTCAGCTGGCGGATGTTCTGCATGATGCCGACGGCATCACCCAGTGTGGATTCGGCCTGCGAGATGGCGTTGCGCTGGATTTCCAGCGCGCGCTGCTCGGTCTGGATGCGCGAGATGCGCGTGAGCGAGCGCTCGGCCTGGGCCGAGGCCACGGGGTCGTCGCTGGGCCGCACCACGCGTTTGCCTGACGTGAGCTTTTCCTGCAGATCGGTCAGGTTGGTCTGGCGTGCGTTCAGGTTCGTCAGCGTCGCGTCGAACATGTTGGCCGTGCCGACGCGGTAGAAGTTGGTCATGTGATGCTCCGTGCGGTGGACTGCGGGCGTGCTCGGGCTGGCCGTCAGCGGCCCATGGTCTGGATCAGGCTGTCGAAGACGTTCTGCGCGATCTGCAGCACCTTGGCCGACGCCTGGTAGGCCTGCTGGTACTGGATCAGCTTGCCGGCTTCCTCGTCCAGGTTCACGCCCGAGACGGCGGTGCGGTCGGCTTCCAGGTTCTTGGCGATGGAGGTGGACAGGTTGGCGGCGTACTGCGCGCTCTGCGTGCGCGTGCCCACCTGGGCCATCAGGCTGGCGTAGCCGTCGCTCAGGGTGGAGTCGTCGAACATCTTCACGTCGCGCAGGTCCATCAGCGCCTTGCCGTTGCCGGCGTTGCGCGTGAAGGCGTCGCCGTACTGCGCGTCCCGCGCATTGCCGACGGTGACCGTGTCGCCGTCCTTGGGCGCGCCCTGCAGCGTGATGGACCAGCCGTCGATCTCGATGGGCTGGCCCGAGGTGTAGGGGACCACCGTCACGCCCGGGGTGTAGGCGGCCGAGGGGTCCACGCTCAGCGGCCGCGTGCTGGTGCCCGAGACGGTGTAGCCCGAGGGCGGCCCGGCCACGAAGCTCAGCTTCACGCCGCCACCCGTGGTGGCCGGCGGGGTGGGCGAGGGCGGCAGGTTCACGTTGCCGGTGGAGACGATCTGGCCCGTGGTGGCATCGCGCTGGCGGCCGGTGGCCTTGAGCGCGGCCAGCTGCATCGAGCCGGCGTTGGAGGTGCCCATCGAGGCGTTGATGGGGTTCGCCACGGCCAGGTCGCGCGGCGAGTAGACGGACGCCTGGAGGTTGGACGCAGCCGTGGCGAAGGGCTGGAACAGCACGCGCTCGCCCGCCGTGCCGGCGGTGGTCAGGTTGAACTTCAGGCCGTCGATGGTCTTGCTGGACAGGTCGGTCAGGTCGGTGAAGCTGGTGGCCTGGCCGTCGGAGAGGCGCACCACCTGGCCGGCCGGCGGCGTGCTGAAGCGCACCTCGTAGTTCGACGCGGCAAAGCGCGTGGGGTCCGCGAAGTTCACCACGCCCTGGGCGGTGCCGGTGGTGTAGGCCTGCGCGGAGGTCTGCTGGGTCAGCAGCGCCTTGCCGGGCACGCCGTCCAGCGAAAGGCCCAGCTTTTGCTGGGCGTTCATGGACATGCTGATGCCCTGGGCCATGCGGCCCAGCAGGTTGCTGGACTCGGCCAAGTCGTTGTTGACGAAGCGCAGCAGGCCAGAGGCCTCGCCCCCGCCCAGCATGCCTTCGTCCAGCTCCACGGGCGCGGCGCCCGGGCGGTTGAAATACATCCGCATCTGCCCGCTGCCGGGGAACTGCGACGATTCCTGCACCGACAGCGAGGTCGCCACGGTGCCCAGCACCAGGGGCTGGCTGCCCGCCACGAACAGGCCCACGGTGCCGTCGTCGGCCGCCACCTGCGTGGTCTGCACGTATTGGTTGAGTTCGCGGATGAGCTGGTCGCGTGTGTCCAGCAGGTCGTTGGGCGTCTGGCCGTTGCCCTTGGTGCGGGCGATCTGCTCGTTCACGTCGGCCACGCTCTTGGCCAGCGAGTTGATCTTGTCCATGTTGCCATTGAGCTGCTGCACGGACGAATACCGCACCTCGCCCAGCTGGTCGGATGCCGAGCGGATGCGGCCGGCCATTTCGTTGAGCCGCGTCAGCGTGACGGTGCGGGCCGTGATGTCGCTGGGCGCGGCGACCACGTCGGCCAGCGAGTTCATCATGTCGGTGATGGAGGCGCCCAGGCCCGAGGTGCCGCCCTTGAAGATGTCCTGCACCTGCGCCAGCCGCTGCGCGCGGATGGAGTCGGCCTGCTGGACGGAGCCGGCCGCCGCCGCCTGCTTGGTCAGCAGCTCGTTGTAGTTGCGCTGGACCGTGTCCATGTCCACGCCCTGGCCGATGTAGCCGCCGCCGGTGAACTGGCCCGGCACGGTGCGCATCGACACCGTCTGGCGCGAATAGCCGGGCACGTTGACGTTGGCGATGTTGTGGCCGGCCGTCTGCAGGGCCACCTGGTTGGCCAGCAGCGCGCGGCCTCCGACGTTGAGCAGGCTCATGGGATCAGTTCCTCGCTCACACCTGTGTCTGCGACACGTTGCGCGCCACGCTCGTGGGCGCCACGTTCAGCGTGCTCTGGATGGCGCGGCTGAGCTTGTGGGCGTATTGCGGGTCGGTGGCGTAGCCGGCCTTCTGCAGCTCGGCCGCGTAGGCCACGGCGGAATGCGTCTTGGCGCGCGCCTTCTCGTAGCGCGGGTTGTCGTTGATGAGGCTGGCGTAGTCCTTGAACGAGGCCTCGTAGGAGTCGTAGGCACGGAACTTGGCAGTGACCTTGCGCGGCACGCCGCCCACGTATTCGGTGGTGGTGACTTCGGCGACCTTGCCCGTCCAGCCCTTGCCGGCCTTGATGCCGAACAGGTTGAACGAATTGCCGCCGTCCTTGGTGCGGATCTCGGCGCGGCCCCAGCCGGTCTCGTGGCCGGCCTGGCCCAGCATGAAGCTGGCGGGGATGCCGCTTTCCTGCGCCACGCGCTCGGCGGCGGCACGGTGGTGCTGCACGAATTTCTCACGGCCCTTGGGCGAGGGCGCCGCAGCGTCCACCGAGGCGGACGAGGAACTGGAGCGCACGCCGTTGCTGCGCAGGCGCAGGCTGGCGTCCAGCCCGAGCGTGGAGCCGGGTACCAGGGTCGCTTCGGTGTCGCCGCCCATCTGCTTGGTCAGCTGGCGCTGGATGGCCTCCGAGAGGCCGCCGGGGCGGCCCGACATCTGCACCGACAGCTGCTGGTCGAACATGTCGCTGGCCATGTTGCCCTCGGCGCCCTCGAGCAGGCCGGCCTTCATCGTCGCCTCGCGCATGCTCTTGATCATCTCGCGCATGAAGAGCGACTCGAACTGCTTGGCGGCTTCCTTGGCGGCCTCGGGGCTGTTCTTGCCGGCCTGCATCTTCAGCGCGTTGAGCGAGCGCGCATCCACCGCCAGCGACTGCTGGTTGGCGACGGATGGCGACGATGTGGTGGACAGGGCGGAGGAAAGGGCCATGGCATGCGCTCCTGCGGAGGCTCAGCGGTACGCCGGCCGGCGGGCGGCGGCGCAGCGGAGCGGAGGAAGGGAAGGACGGTGTCCCGGCGTCATGGTCAGATGACCTCCAGCTCGGCGTTCAGTGCGCCGGCGGCCTTGATGGCCTGCAGGATGGCCAGCAGGTCCTGGGGCGTGGCGCCCAGCGAATTGAGCGCGCGCACCACATCGGCCAGCTGCGGCGATGCGGGCATCTCCAGCACCTTGCCGCCTTCCTGCTTGACCTGGATGTCGCTCTTTTGCGCCACCACGGTCTGGCCCTGCGACAGCGCGCCGGGCTGGCTGATGACGGGAGTGGAGCTGATGCTGATCGACAGATTGCCGTGCGCGATGGCGCAGGGCCCCAGCGTCACGGCCTGGTTCAGCACGATGGAGCCGGTGCGGGCGTTGATGACCACCTTGGCCGAGGGCACCGAGTCCGGCACGGGCAGCTCCTCCAGCTCGGCGATGAAGTTCACGCGGCCGCCGGGGTCCTGCGGCGCGCGCACCTGCACCGTGCGGCCGTCCAGCGCGGTGGCCGTGCCCGGGCCCAGGCGGCTGTTGATGGTCTGGGCCACCTTGCGGGCGGTCTGGAAGTCGGAGGAGTTCAGTCCCAGGCTGATGGTGTCGCCGTCGTTGAGCGGCGTGGGCACCGCGCGTTCGACCTGCGCGCCTTCGGGAATGCGGCCCGCGCTGAGGTGGTTGATCTGCACCTTGCTGCCGCCGGCTGCCGCGCCCGCGCCGCCCACCACCAGGTTGCCCTGGGCCAGTGCGTAGATCTCGCCGTCGGCGCCGCGCAGCGGCGTGGCGATCAGCGTGCCGCCCTTGAGCGACTTGGCGTTGCCCATCGAGGAGACGACGACGTCGATGTTCTGGCCCGGCTGGGCGAAGGCCGGCAGCTGCGCGGTGACGATCACCGTCGCCACGTTCTTGAGCTGCGGCGCCGTGGTGCCCGGCGGCAGGCTGATGCCCATCTGCTGCAGGTAGTTGGACATGGCCTGCGTGGTGAAAGGCATCTGCGTGGTCTGGTCGCCCGTGCCGTCCAGGCCCACCACCAGCCCGTAGCCGGTCAACTGGTTGCTGCGCACGCCCTGCACGGCCGCCAGCTCCTTGATGCGCAGCGCATGCGCGGGCTGGGCCGCCAGCAGCGCGCCCAGCACCACCGCCAGCGACGCCAGCGCCAGGCGGGCACGCGGAAGGCCGGCGTTGCGCAGCGAGCCGGAGGCGAAGGGGGCGGACAGAGCTTTCATGGCGTCGATTGTGAAAGCGGCGCGTTTCGGGGAATCCCCAAAAAGACGCCGGTTCACCCGCCAATTGCCGGCAAGGCCGTTGGTGCGCGCAGTGTGCAGCGCACCAGCGAAAACGGCTGCGAGCGCCCATCCGCCGGGCGCTCGCAGCTATGAATCGAATAGCGAAGGAGTGGTGCGTCCGCCGGCCGCTGCGGCCGGGGCGCGGGCGGTCAGAACGGCGCGACGGAGTTGAACGCGCGCGAGAGCCAGCCCATGGCCTGCGCTTCGCCCTGCGCGCCGCGGCCGCGCGACTGCAGGCGGGCATTGGCCACCAGCGTGGAGCTGACCACGCTGCCCGGCTGCAGCGAGCGCGGGTCCACCGTGCCGGAGAAGCGCATCACGTCCACGTTCTCGTTCACGCCGATCTGCTTTTCGCCCGCCACCACCAGGTGGCCGTTGGGCAGCACCTCGACCACCGTGGTGGTGATGGTGCCGGTGAAGGTGTTGGTGCTTTCGGTGCCGCCCTTGCCCGAGAAGGCATTGCTGCTGCTGGCGCCCACGCCCAGCTTGCCCAGCGCGCCGCCGCCCATGAACGGCAGCGCGGTGATGCCGGCCTTGGTGTCGGAGGTGCGGCCCACCGTGGAGGTGGAGTTCTGCTTGGCAGAGACGTTCTCCACGATCTGGATGGTGACCACGTCGCCCACCAGGCGCGCGCGGCGGTCCTCGAAGACGGGCCGGTAGCTGGCCGAATGGAACAGGCTGCCGGTGGCCGGGCCCGTGGCACGGACCGGCGGCGCGATCACGGGCGGCGCGGTGGATACCAGATCGACCGGCGGCGGCGGATTGAGCGGGGCGCAGCCGGTGGCGGCCGCCAGCAGCGACAGGAGGGTGCCCAGGCGCAGGACGCCGGCGATGGCAAGGCGGTTCATGGCGTGTTTCCTTCGGGAACGGGGCGCATCACAGCTGCGCGAGCTTGGCCAGCATCTGGTCGGACGTCTGGATGGCCTTGGAATTCATTTCGTAGGCGCGCTGGGTCTGGATCATGGTCACCAGCTCTTCCACCACGTTGACGTTGGAGGACTCCAGGAAGCCCTGGCGCATCACGCCCAGACCGTTGGTGCCGGGCGTGCCCTGCTGGGGCTGGCCGGAGGCGGCCGATTCCTTGTAGAGGTTCTGGCCCACCGGTTCCAGGCCGGCGGAATTGATGAAGCTGGCCATGGCCAGCGAGCCCAGCTGCTGCGGCTGCGTGTTGCCCGGCAGGGTGGCCGTGACGATGCCGTCCTCGCTGATGTTGAGGCTGGTGGCGTTGCCCGGCACGGTGATGCCGTTGGCCACCGGCAGGCCGTTGGAGTTGACGATGCGGCCCTGCGAGTCGAGCTGGAAGGAGCCATCGCGCGTGTAGCCGATGGTGCCGTCGGGCATGGTCACCTCGAAGAAGCCGTTGCCGTTGATGGCCACGTCCAGCCGGTTGCCGGTCTGCTGCAGGCTGCCCTGCGTGAAGTTGCGGCTGGTGGCCACCGTGCGCACGCCCAGGCCCAGATGCAGGCCGGTGGGCAGCTGGTTCTGCTCGGTGCTTTGCGCGCCGACCTGGCGCAGGTTCTGGTAGATCAGGTCTTCGAACACCGCGTTGTTGCGCTTGTAGCCGGTGGTGGAGACGTTGGCCAGGTTGTGGGAGATCACGTCCAGCTGCGTCTGCTGGGCGCTCATGCCGGTCTTGGCGATCCAGAGGGAATTGATCATGGCGGTTCCTGGGACTGTCGGTGGGGGGGCGGCCGGGTGCGTCAGCCGTTCAGGCTCAGCAACTGGGCGGCGGTCTTGTCGTCGCTCTCGGCGGTCTGCAGGAGGCGGGTCTGCTGCTCGAACTGGCGCGAGGCCGCGATCATTCCGACCATGCACTCCACGGCGTTGACGTTGGAGCCTTCGGTGGCGCCGGACAGCAGGCGTGCGTTCTGGTCGGCGGGCAGCGGGTCGCCCGATGCGGTGCGGAACAGGGCGTCGTCGCCGCGCTTGAGCGGGTCTTCCTCCGTCGGCGTGGCCAGCTTCAGCCGGCCCACGGCCTGCGGGCGCTGGCCGGCGATGGTGGCGGTGAGCGTGCCGTCCGCGCCGATCGTCACGTCGGCGCCCGGGGGCAGCTCGATGGGACCGCCGCCGTCGGAGAGCACGGGCAGGCCGGTGCGCGTGACCAGCTGGCCGGTGGCCGTCACCTCGAACGAGCCGGCGCGGGTATAGGCCTCGGTGCCGTCCATGCCCTGCACGGCGAACCAGGCCTTGCCCACGGCCATCGCGTCCAGGTTGCGGCCGGTGCGCTGCACCGGGCCGGGCGTGTCGTCATGGCCGGAGGTGGCTTCGAGCCCGAACACGCGGGTGGTCGAGCCGCCGCCCTGGATGGGCACCGAGCGGAACGTGGACATCTCGGCGCGGAAGCCGTCCGTGGACACGTTGGCCAGGTTGTTGGCCAGCACCGCCTGCCGCTGAGAGGCGGCGCTGGCGCCGGTCATGGAGGTGTAGATCATGCGATCCATGCGATGTCTCCGTCAGGTGGCGATGGGGGCTCGGGGCAGGGCGTCAGCGCAGGTTGACCAGCGTGGACATCACCTGGTCCTGCGTCTTGATCGTCTGGGCGTTGGCCTGGTAGTTGCGCTGCGCGGTCATCATGTTGACCAGCTCGGCCGTCAGGTCCACGTTGGAGTCTTCCAGCGCGCCCGAGCGCAGGGCGCCCAGGTTGCCGTCGGTGGGCGTGCCCAGCACGGGCTGGCCGGATTCGAAGGTCTCGACCCAGCTGTTGTTGCCCACGTCCGAGAGGCCCTGTGTGTTGCGGAAGGACGCCAGCGCCACCTGGCCTTCGGCACGGGTCACGCCGTTGGAGTAGCGCGTCATGACCATGCCGTTGTTCTCGATGTTGATGCCGGTCAGCTGGCCCGAGGTGTAGCCGTCCTGCTTGAGGTCGGACACGGCGAACTTCTGGCCGAACTGCGTGACCTTGTCGAGCTTCACCTGCACCTGGTAGTTGGGCAGGCCGTTGGGGTTGGGCGGGCTCGGGGCGATGGTCAGCGGCAGCGAGAAGCCGCTCGCCGGCGGCGGCGCGACCGGGCTGACGATGGCGCCGTTGCTGTCGAACTTGATCTGGCCCACGGGCGTGGCGGTGGTGTCGAGCGAGTCGTACACGTCCCAGGTGTTGGCGGAATTCTTCGAGAAGTACAGGCTCACCGGCTTGGCGACGCCCTGGCCGTCATAGACGTTGATCGAGGTGCCGTAGGTGGCGCGCGGCGTGGCCGCCACGGGCGGGGTGGCCGTGGGGTCGCCCGCCGCGTTGACGGCGCGGGCGTCGAGGTTGAACGAGGCGGTGATGTTCGCGGTCTGCTTGGCCGGAATGGGCGCGGAGGTCGGGAACTGCAGCGGAATGGCGCTGCTGGCGGTGCGCGTGCCGGTGACCGGGTCGATGGCATAGCCCATCACCTTCGCGCCGTTGTTGGTCACCACGTTGCCGTTGGTGTCCAGCTTGAAGTTGCCGGCGCGGCTGTAGGCGACCGAGCCGTCGCTGCGCTGCAGGGTGAAGAAGCCGTTGCCGTTGATGGCCACGTCCAGGCTGTTGCCGGTGACGGTGAGGTTGCCCTGGTTGAACTGCTGGGAGACAGCGCCGACTTCCACGCCGATCCCGTTGTTGGTGCCGCCGGCCGAGCCGATGGCATTGGCCACCATTTCGGCGAACTCGGCGCGCGAGGCCTTGAAGCCGGTGGTGCCGGAGTTGGCGATGTTGTGGCCGATCACGTCCAGGTTCTTGCTGGAGGCGTTCAGCCCGGAGAGGCCTTGCTGGAAACTCATGGTGTGCTCCTACGGGGGGCGGGTCGATGCGGTGAAGCGGAAGAGGGCGGGGTGCTGCGGCTCACAGCACCGCGCGGATCTGGTCGTAGGCCACGGTGTCGCCCGTGTCCAGCGTGAGGGTGAGCGCGCCGTTGTTCGAGCCCGTGCCGGTGACCTTGGCGGACTGCAGCGCCGTGGCCTGTACCGCTGTGCCGTCCGTGGCGCTGGCCGCGACGCGGAAGGTGAGGGTGGACACGTCGCCTGCGTACTTGCTCGAATCCCACTGGAAGGACTGGCGGCCCTTGTCCTGCGCGCCCATCTCCACCGTGCCGACCACCACGCCGCCGGGCGAGACGATCTCCACGCGCGTGTCGGCCGCGGCACTGGACAGCTCGAACTGGCCCTTGCTCACGCCGCTGGAGGTGCTGAGCTTGTTGCCTTCGGCCAGCACCGAGCGGCCGATCATCTGCGTGCCCTGCAGCGTCTGCATGGTGGCGAACTGCGCGGCCATGGACTGCATGGTCTGGTTCAGCGTCTGGATGCCCGAGACGGTGTTGATCTGCGCCATCTGCGAGGTCATCTGCGCGTTGTCCAGCGGGTTCATCGGGTCCTGGTTGTTCAGCTGCGCGACCAGCAGCTTCAGGAAGCGGTCCTGCATGGCAGCCGGGTCCGTCGTGGAATTGGCGGAGCTGCCGGAGTTGACGGTGGTGGTGGCGGTGGAGGAACCAACGGCGGGGAGGATCATGGCGCGGTCTTTCGGGCGAAGGCGTGCGGGGCGGTGGAGTGCAGACTCACTGGCCCATCTGCAGGGTCTTGAGCAGCAGCGTCTTGGCGGTGTTCATCACCTCGACGTTGTTCTGGTAGGAGCGCGAGGCGGAGATCATGTTGACCATCTCCTCCACCGCGTTCACGTTGGAATGCGTGACGTAGCCGTCGGCGTCGGCAGACGGATTGCTCGGGTCGTGCACGCGGCGGCCCGGCACCTGGCTTTCCTGGATGGCGCTCACGCGCACGCCGGCCGCGCCTTCGGCGCCCATGGGCGCCGTCTGGAACACCACCTGCCGGGCCTTGTACGCCTGGCCGTCGGGGCCGGCCACGGCCTCCACGTTGGCCAGGTTGCTGGCCACCACGTTGAGGCGCTGCGACTGGGCGCTGATCGCGCTCGACGAAACGTTGAAGATGGAGAACATGGACATGGCGTCGTCGCTCTTTCTGCAGTGCTGGGGCGTGGGCGGGCGTGGCCAGGCGGTCACTGGCCCTGGATGGCGCTCAGCATGGTCTTGGCATTGCCGTTGATGAAGCGCAGCGTGGCCTCGTAGCGCACGGCGTTGTCCACGAAGGCGGCCCGCTCGCGGTCCATGTCCACGGTGTTGTTGTCCAGGCTGGGCTGGGTTTCCACCGCGTAGCCCAGCGTGCCGCCGGCGAAGCTGCCGATGTCGGTGGACGGCAGCGGGATGTGGCGCGGATCGCTCACGCTTTGCTGGCGCAGCTGACTGCGTTCCGAGGTGGGGCTGGAAGCTTGCGAAACCTCGCGCAGCGCATCGGCGAACTTGAAGTCCCGCGCCACGTAGCCCGGCGTGTCGACGTTCGCGATGTTGCTCGCGATGACACGCTGGCGCTCGGCACGCAGCAGCAGCGCGTTGCCGTGGAAGTCCAGTGCGTTGGTCATCTTGTTGAGCATGGCGTCCTCGCTCTCGGGGTGGTCGGGTGCCAGGGTCCACTCGGACTTCTAGCGTGCAGCGATTGTGGAATTCGCCCGGTTTTCCTAAAGCGCGAAGAACGCGGGAAACGGTGGGCAGTTCGGTCCATCGCGCGGGCCGTTGCCGCCCTACAGTGGCTGCCGTGACGCAATGGACGTTGCCGGCCCGCACGCAACGGGGGGCCGGCCAGGGCGCCTGCCGCATGTCCCTTCGCCCCTTTTGCATCCCCCGTTGCGCAGCAGCCCCGAGGAGGTCCTTTCCATGAATCGCAATCCACTGTCTTTCCCGGCGCGCACGTGGCGCATGGCCGGCGCGGTGGTGCTGGGCGCTGGCCTGGCGCTGGCGGCCGGGGCACAGCAGCCCGTGGTGCCCCCACAGCAACAACAGACGGCCGTCGCCGATCCGGCCACGGACCTGGGCGCGCTGTCCGCACGCTGGCTCAACGATGCCGTGCAGGCAGCGCAGGTCCACGAGGTGGCCGGCACCATGCCGCTTCGGATGGAAGTGAGCGTGGGCTCACTCGACCCGCGCCTGCGCTTGGCGCCGTGCAACCGGGTCGAGCCCTACCTGCCCATCGGGGCGCGCCTCTGGGGCCGCACCCGCCTGGGCCTGCGCTGCCTGGACGGCGCCACGCGCTGGAACGTGTTCCTGCCCGTCACCATCAAGGCCTGGGGGCCGGCGTTCGTGCTGACCGGCAATGTGCCGGCCGGCACCGTGCTGACCGCGGCCGACGCCATGGAGAGCGAGGTGGACTGGGCTGCCGATACGGCGCCCGTGGCTGCCACCCCGGAATCCTGGGTGGGGCTGATCGCCTCCCGCTATTTGCTCGCGGGCCAGACCTTGCGCCAGAATATGGTCCGCGCCCCCGAACTGTTCAAGGCCGGCACCCAGGTGCGGGTCGTGGCCCAGGGCCCCGGCTTCGCGGTCACCTCGTCGGGCCAGGCCATCACGGCCGGGGCGGTAGGACAGAATATTCGCGTACGCATGGATAATGGCCGCGTGATCAGCGGCACTGTGTCGCAAGATGGAACAATAGAGGCCACCTTGTGACATTCGGACATCAATAAATCCCTCAAGTCCGCTCATGACTGGCCGAAAACATGGCTACAGAGCCCCCCATCGGACGGGGTGGTGGAGAGAGCTATGAAGATTGGAAACAACTCAGACATCGGGAACGCCATTGCCCAGGCCGCTGCCAAGCAGCAGCAGGCCAAGGCTCCCGCTCCTGCGGCCGAAGCCGTAGCCAAGAGCGTCGGCTCGTCGGCTGCCGCTGGTGTGCCTGTCACGTTCTCCAACGCCGCCCGCGGCGTGGACGCGGCGGCGCGCAGCCCGGCCGAATTCGACGCCGGCAAGGTCAAGGCCGTGAAGGCCGCCATCGACAACGGCACGTTCACCGTCGATGCCGACGCCATCGCCGACAAGCTGCTGTCCAACGCCGAAGAGACCTTCTCCCGTTCCCGCGGCTGATTCCGCCGCGCTGCCGTCTCCCAGCGTCCCCCGGCCCGGCGATTCGCCCTAGACTCGCCCCATGTCCCTCGAAGCCACTCTCTCCACCGTCGAGGCCCAACTGCAGGCCGTGCAGGACGCGTTGCTGGCCACCGATCCCCTCACCCTCGAAAAAGCCGCGGTCCAGCTGCGTGCTGCGGCCACTGCCCTGGCGCAGGCGCTGGGCGGCAGCGGTGTGCAGCCGGATGACGGCCAGGCCCGCCGCATCCGCGCGATCGGCGCCCGCTTGCCCCTGTTGCGCGATCAGCTGGCCCGGGTGCTGGCACTGACCGAGCGGCAGGCCGCGTCGCTGCTGCCCCCCGTACCGGGCGTGGTCACCTACGGCGGCAGCCGCGGCCAGACCGCTGCCCGCATCTATCGCGGACCGGGCTGATCGCCGGGCTCCTCCGCACGCTTTCCCAGGAGGGCGCCCAGCGCCCCATGCAAAAGAAAAGGCCGACATGCGTCGGCCTTTGTGCTTGTTCGGCACTCCGGCTGCGGAGCCGGTGCCGTGTTCAGTGCGAGCGCATCTTGGCGCGCAGCCGGGCGATCGACTGGCTGTGCAGCTGGCAGACGCGCGATTCGGTCACGCCCAGCACGGCGGCGATTTCCTTCAGGTTCATGTCGTGCTCGTAGTACATGCCCATGATGTACTGCTCGCGTTCGGGCAGCGTCTTGATGGCCGCGACCAGCGAGGCCTTGAGGCGCTGGTCGCGCAGCACGGCCATCGGGTCGGCTTCGCTGTCGGCCACGTGCCGGTCCAGGAAGCTGTCGTCGTCCTCGCCGCCCCGACTCATGTCTTCGAGATAGACCAGCTGCGTGCCGCGAACCTTGCCCAGCAGTGACTGGTAGTCGGCCAGCGAGAGGCCGAGCTCTTCGGCGATCTCGGATTCGAGGGGGCTGCGGCCGAGTTTCTGCTCCATGCGCTGCACGGCGTGCTCGATGTCCTTCTGACTCTTGCGCGAACTGCGAGACATCCAGTCGCCCTCGCGCAGCTCGTCGAGCATGGCGCCGCGGATGCGCTGGCTGGCGAAGGTCTCGAACTGCACGCCCTGGGCGGCTTCGTAGCGGGACAGGGCTTCGGACAGGCCCATCATGCCGACCTGGATCAGGTCGTCGAGCTCCACGTTGGGCGGGAGCTTGGCGATCATGTGGTGCGCGATCCGCCGCACGAGGGGAACGTGCTGGCGGAGCTGCGCATCGCGATCGAGCTGGCCTTTGGCGGTGTACATCATGAAGGTCAGTGGCTCCGAACGAAATGCGCGGCGGGCTCCGGATGGCGGTGAGGGGTCAAAGCGGGCATGCCGGCGCCCATGGTGCATGCGTTTTCGAGCAGTTGCAAGGCCAGGCGCTGCACGTCCTGGAGGTTGCCGGCTCGCACGATGGTAGTGCGGGGCGAATGGCCCAGGTGGGTGGAGGCGCAATTCTGCAGCGCGTCCAGGGCCACGCGGGCCGCGTGGGCGCGGCGGGCTTCGTAGGGGCCGGGCTGCACCACCGAGGCGACGGTGCATTGCAGGCCGGCATGCACGGCCATGTGCTTGAGCTGGCGGTAGCTTTGCTCCACACCGTGCGCGCCCGGCTCGGCCATGACCAGCGGCAGCACGGCGCTGCCGCGCAGCAGCGGCGCCATCACCTGCGGCGGGCCGTAGGCGACCACCAGCGCATAGGCACGGAAAAGCGGGTGCAGGCGCTGCAGCACGGCGGTGTCGTTCCATGCGGCCTGGCTGGCCAGCTGGCGCATGCCGTGCGCAGCCGGCACCACGGCCAGCGACGCGGTGTGCGATGCCCCGCGCGAGAGGCTGCCGCCCTGCCAGTCGGTGGCGGCCAGCAGCTGCTGCAGACCCGGTGCGTCGTCGGTTTCTCGGGCGGTTCCGTCCAGCACCACCACGGGGTAGCCCAGGCGCTGCAGGCCCGAGCAGATCTGCCAGAGGGTTTCCAGGCCCATGGTGGCATCGGGCTGGTTCAGCACGGCCAGCAGGCGCAGGTCGGCCTGCGGCGTGACGCTGTGCAGGCTCGCGCCCTGGTGCAGTCCGGTATCAAGCAACATCGGCCAGCCCCCTCTCGGCGGACAGCTCCGGCGACTGCGAGAAGAAGAAGTTCAGGTCGGCGGCCTTGGGGTCGAAGGCCGACTTGGCGGGCGAGCGCATGGAGGCGCTCACCAGCTTGCGTGCATCGGCGGTTTCCCAGTCCTCGGGTACGCGCTGGCCGTTGGTCACGCCGCGCAGCACCATCTGATGGCGGATCAGCGCGTCGATGGAGGGGCCGAGCTTCACGGCTTCGTCCACCTTCGAGAGGATGGCCTGCTGCGAGCCGGTCGTCTTGAAGGCGCCCAGCACGTCGTCCAGCGTGTCGCCGTGGCAGCCGGCGTTGAGCACCAGCAGGCGGTTGACCGCGGGCAGGTCCAGCACGTCGAGCATGTCGCGCTTGCGCGGGTCGCGTGGCGCGACGCCGGTGGTGTCGATGAGCACCATCTTCTTGCCCGAGAGCAGGCCGAGCAGATCCTGCAGCGCGGCGCGGTCGTGCGCCAGATGGGCCACGATGCCCAGCATGCGGCCATAGGTGCGCAGCTGCTCGTGGGCGCCCACGCGGTAGGTGTCCAGCGTGATCAGCCCCACGCTGCCCGGGCCGTGAATGCGTGCGCAGAGCGCGGCCAGCTTGGCGGTGGTGGTGGTCTTGCCGACGCCGGTGGAGCCCACCATGGCGAAGATGCCGCCTTCTTCGTAGATGGGGCGGGCGTGCGAGTCGGTGCGCAGGTTGCGCTCGAGCACTTCCATCAGCCAGCGCACGGCGTGGCCGGCGGAGAGGTCTTCGGGCATGCGCTCCAGCACGCCGCGCGCCAGGGCTGGCGAATAGCCGGCGCGGATGAGCTTGAGCATCAGGTTGGACTGGATCGGGTCCTGCCGGGCCTGGCCCAGCCAGGTCAGCGTGTTGAAGCGGTCCTCGATCAACTCGCGCATGGACTGCAGCTCGTTGATGAGACCCTGCGATGCTGCGGCCGGCGCGGGGGCTGCGGCGCGGCGCGCGGGCGGCGGCTCGGGCAGGTCCATGGGGATGGAGCGCAGCGGGTTGTGGCGGGCCACGGGGGCGGGCTGCGGGGCGGCGGCCATGCGTTCGCGCGGCTCGGGCACGTAGGCCGGGCGCTGGGGCTCCTGCGGCATCGGGGCCGGGGTCGATGCGCCGTTCAGCGCCTCGTGGCGGCGGCGCAGCATGCGCTCGCGCACGTAGTCCTGGAAGGAGAGCGTGCTCATCGCCAGCTGTTCGGTGTCCTGCTCGACCACGGCGCGGCCGCTGTGGGGCTGCTGCGGGCGCGAAGGCATGCGCGCGCGCGTTTCGGCCGCCATGTCGGAGGCGCGCTCGTGCAGGCGCCGGGCCGTGGGCGCGGCCACCTTGGCGGCCGGTGCGGGCGCCAGCGGGGCGGGTGCCGATTCCGGGCCCTGCTCCAGGCTGGAGGAGAGCGTGTCCTCGGCCGTCGCGACCACTTCCACGCCGTTCGCCACGGGGCGGTTCGACAGGATGAGGGTGCCTTC
>Ga0207686_10001023_pt1 | contig 16552 bp, 13 predicted proteins | sample KBSM24metaG_FD_184396 | JGI IMG/M metagenome (GOLD analysis project Ga0207686, IMG submission 184396) | Miscanthus rhizosphere microbial communities from Kellogg Biological Station, Michigan, USA - KBS M2-4 metaG (SPAdes) (version 2) | ecosystem: Host-associated > Plants > Roots > Rhizosphere >...
AGAATGCGTTTCTACATTTGAACCAAGTTGATTGACGAGGATTAGCTCCCTCAACATCCAATGTCCTAATCCCGATCTCAATCGGGAAAAAACCGTCCAAAAAAGAAATCACATTATCCTTTGAAGACCATTGCGAACTCCGCAGTCAATCAACTTCTTTTCCATTTCGAATCCAAGCTATCTCCTGTGTAATTCATACACTTCTTATTGTTTTCCACATCTGTTAACAAATGCATTAAAAATCGGGTAATTTCAGGTAAACCTCCTATTTTTATGCCCGTAAAAATACTAAAATTACTTAGAATTTTTACTCGTATTTATGTCGTACAAGTACTTATTAAAATACCCAAAAGCTTCTCTGGAAGAGCATTTCAGCCAGTTTAGGTATCCATTCTATAATATCTCTCCCTTGAAAACGCCCTTCATTTGGGCAATTTTTACCACACAATTAATCTTAAGGCTAAAAACTAGTGTTATGAAAAGAGCTTGGACAAATGACATTCAAATAACTGTTTGGGAAGATTAATACCCAAACAGTTTTAATCTAACTAAAGTTTTTCTATTTTTGGAACTAATCCAAACTTGGAAAAACTTTTGTATTATATAGTTACATACTCCTATTTAATCTTACCCTTAGCCTTCCTTTTATTTAAAAATAAGCCTAAGGACATAATTCCCACAGCCATAGCTATATATGGCCTTTTTTGTTTTAGTTTTTTGCTCATTTTCCAAGATTATCTACCCGACCACCTTAAAAAATATTTTCAGGTTGCCTATACATTTTTAGAATACTTCTTTTTTGCTTTTATTTTTTGGTATAATATAAGAAATAAATCATTTAAGGCTTTTATTGTTGTAGCCTCTGTTCTCTTTTTACTATTTCAAGTTTTTTTTATCACAACTTCTTCTTTTAAAAGACTAGACAGCGTACCAATTGGCATAGAAACAATTCTCATTTTTATTTATATTTTTTTCTTTTTCTATGAATTTTCAAAGAATACCAAAGACATCTTTATCTATAATCATTTTACATTCTGGATCGCAGTTGGTATACTTTTATACTTAGGTGGTTCTTTCTTTTTTTATATGTTAATAAGCAATCTCGAAGAAAACGATGTCACAACGTTTGGGAATATGACTTATGTAGCAGAAATTATCAAAAATCTATTATTCGCTTTTTCCATCTTTATATATAAAAAATTTCCGATAAATAATATCCATAATCACTCTAAAAACATTCCAAATCTTGATATGATTTGATCCACCAACCCATTATCAAACTTTATGTTTTTACTACAAGCCTCAAATTCTTCTACTACCACGGCATTATTCCTGGGTACCATTGGCATGCTTGTTCTTACTATCGGGCTTGTGGTGTTTATTATTATGCATCAGCGTAGGGTGCAACGCTTCCAGCAAAAACTGCAGCAGATGGAAATTGAACAACAAAAAATGATGCTCAATGCTTCTATTAAAATGCAGGAAGAGGAACGTCAACGGCTGGCAGCAGATCTGCATGATGATGCGGGCCCGTTATTGGCTACAGCAAGGCTCTATTTAAATGAGAATCTTGTAAACCAGGATAAAGTAAACCAGCTTCAAAGTATTTTCCAGGCAAGACAGATAATTGATGACACAATTCAATTAATTAGAAATATAAGTCATGACCTGATGCCACCAACGCTTAAAAACTTTGGATTGGAATCCGCTATCAATGACCTGTTTCAAAAAATTAGTGGAAGTGGTACGGTAAATGCCAGTTCACGATTTCATGATTATAAGGACAGGCTCAAACCAGAAAAAGAATTACTTGTTTTCCGTATCGTGCAGGAACTTATCAATAACATTCTTAAACATAGTAATTCAAGCTTTATCCATTTAACGCAGAATGTACATGCCGATAAGTTTTACCTCCGGATTCATCATGATGGTCGCGGTATCGTACAGTCTGATTTTGAAAAATTGAATAAAAGTAATATCGGTCTGGGCTTAAAAAACATCGGTAGTCGCATTCGTCTGTTACAAGGTGAAATTCTTTTTGAAAAAGATATTTCTCAAACCTATTATAAAGTAACGATTGAAGTACCTAAAGATGAACCATATAGTTCATAAAAGCTATTTTCAGATATATAATGTTCGTGGCTTTGAATTAATTAATAATTTTAGTGCAATCTGATAACTTATGGGAATTATTAAAGTAGCCATTGCCGATGACCATAAAATTTTCCGAAAAGGGGTTATTCTCTCATTACGCCCATATACCAATATAAAATTTGTACTGGAAGCAGAAAATGGCGAAGAATTAATTAAGGGAATTCCTAGTAATGAGCCTGATGTAATATTGATGGATCTCCGAATGCCCGGCAAAGATGGAATGGAAGCCACTAAAGTTGTAAGTAAACAATACCCACATATAAAAGTTGTTGTGCTGACCATGTATGAAGATGAAAGATTCGTATATCATATGATGGAAAATGGAGCTAATGGTTACCTGCTTAAAAATGCTGAGCCCCAGGAAATAAGAAGAGCTATAATGGATGTATACGAAAAAGGATATTACCTGAATAATTTTGTCAATCGCATTTTACTAAAACGTTCGCATGCCCGTCAGAAAGTTGTTCCTTCATTAAACAGCGAAATTACTTTGAACGATAAGGAAAGAGATGTGCTTCGTTTCATCTGTATGGAATTTACCGCCCAGGAAATTGCTCAAAAAATGGAGATCAGCGCAAGAACTGTAGAAGCGATCAAAGACAGGTTGATGGAAAGATTTGGAAGCCGAAATACAGCCGGCCTGGTATTCTTTGCAGTCAAAAATAATCTTGTAGATTAATTGATTCCTATCTTATCAAATTTTCATTTCCGGGATATCCCCATCTATAATTAATTTACCGGCAGTTTTTGTTCTAATTTCATCAACGCTAACACCCGGAGCTCTCTCTAATAATTTAAATCCATTTAAAGTAATATCAAGCACTGCCAAATCAGTAACTACTTTTTTTACACACTTTACCCCTGTAAGCGGCAATTGACATGCAGGTAACAATTTCGATTCCCCTTTTGGATTAGTATGCATCATTGCAACTATAATATTTCTGGCACTTGCAACGAGATCCATAGCACCTCCCATTCCTTTTACCATCTTCCCCGGAATTTTCCAGTTAGCAATATCACCGGAATCACTTACTTCCATCGCACCTAATACAGTTAAATCCACTTTACCAGCTCTTATCATTCCAAAACTTTCAGCACTGTCAAAAAAAGCGCCACCGGGTAAAATTGTTACTGTCTCTTTGCCAGCATTTATAAGATCAGCATCGATCTTTTCTTCTACCGGGTAAGGACCCATGCCAAGCATTCCGTTTTCACTTTGCAGCATAATACTAATTCCACTTGGAATAAAATTGGCAACAAGAGTTGGAATACCAATCCCAAGATTTACATACATTCCGTCTTTAAGCTCTTGCGCAATTCTTTTTGCAATTCCATATTTATCAATAGCCATAATTTTTTGCTTGATCAGTTTCTAATTTGAGCAGTTCTCCTTTCTATTCTTTTTTCGTACTTAGTTCCCTGGAAAATTCTATGCACATAAATTCCTGCGACATGTATGTGATCCGGATCTAGTTCTCCTGGTTCAACCAACTCTTCAACCTCCGCAATAGTGATCTTTCCAGCCTTTGCCATTGAAGTTGAAAAATTTCTCGTTGTTTTTCTAAATACAAGATTTCCGAACCTGTCTCCTTTCCATGCTTTCACAATTGCAAAATCAGCATGAAGTGCATTCTCCATCAAATACATTTTACCATTGAACTCCCTTACTTCTTTTCCTGCCGCTACCTCTGTTCCGAACCCTGCAGGTGTAAAAAAAGCAGGTATGCCCATGCCTGCCATCTGGATCCTTGTTGCTAAAGTGCCCTGTGGTATCAATTCGACTTCAAGTTCACCACTTAGCAATTGCCTTTCAAATTCTTCATTTTCTCCTACATAGGAGCTTAACATTTTTTTTATTTGCCTTGTTTTAAGTAACAACCCCAATCCAAAATCATCAACGCCAGCATTGTTGGAAATACAAATAAGATCAGTACATCCTTTACGTTTCAGAGCATCAATACAATTTTCCGGAATACCACTAAGTCCAAACCCACCCAACATTATAGTTGCTCCACTATTAATATCATAAATTGCTTCGTCAGCCCCATTTACAATTTTATTCATATTGAAAATTTATTAAACAAAAATACGGGGAAGAAACCCTACGGCTTCTTTTCGATCAGTTTCTTATTCAATCGCATTTTTCTGAGTGTAGTATCAATAATCTTCGGCTTTTTTTCTTCCGGGTACTGCTGAGAATTTTTTTCGTCGACTCGAAGGGAATCACTTATTACTTTAAAGAGATCAGGCCGGTTTTGGTAAAATGTAAGACTTTTTTTGAAGGTTTCCCGGGTGGTAGCGTGAATGTCAAATATTTTTTCATAAAGTTTAGCGCTTTCTGCTTTTTTATCGCAAGTACTATCTTTCATTACAAAATCGGTTACATAAGCGTCTGCACGCATTAGATCCCACATTATATTCCGCATTTGATTTTGAGGAATAATATCTCTTGGAACTTTGTTATCCCTAATACATCCAAAGTTTAAAAAGATAAGAATTATAAACAGGAAAAATCTCATTTCAGATCATTATAAATGCGGGCATTCGTAACATCTAATTTCAATAAGTGATTTAGGGCCCGGTCTTTTACATCTTTTTTTGCCTTGCTGAAAACCTTTACCAATTCATTGCTTCTTCCCTGGAAAAAGAATTGCATGATCATCGAATTGGGATTCTCTTTATTAATAGTTGACAAATAATTAAGACAATTTAAAACACCATTCCTGGCTTCTTCTTCATTTTCATACAACAGATCCATTCCATTCCTATAATATAAATAGAGGGCATCATGAAAAAGTGCAAACCTGTTGTTATTTATATTTTCTGCGAGCCAATAACGGTTTCGTTGGTTTTCATAATTTTTCCAACCTGAAATTTCACTTGATTCCGGCGCATTGTTCACAATGTTCTGTGATTTGACAAAATAAGGATCACCTCCCCGTAAGGAAAAAGAATCATAATCAAACCCAAGAATAATATTTACCCAATATGCGAACACAGCTGTCAAATTTGCAACCAATGGATCATTTCCCTGAACACGGTTCTCATTAAATTCTATTGGCTGAAATTCAACATAACGAAAAACTATATTTTCATCGATATAATTTACCATCGGGCATTGATAGGTCGAGTTGTATGCAGGGCGGGCTGCCTGTACAGTAAGCGATGCACGATACTCATTTGTACCAACAACATCATTTATACTAAGAAGGAAATTGCATTGTATCTTTTCATTAGGTTGGAAAACATCATTTGTCCATTTCCTGTTATTGACAAAATTTGTAAGACCAGCCTGGAGAGTCTGGAAAATTTTTCTATCAATTGTTGTGGGCACCTTATCCTTATTCACATTGACTGTTAGTCTTGCCCGGATCTCCTGGGATTGTCCAAGTAAATAAATAACGAAAGATGAAATAAGAAGGATGGTTTGTTTAAGCATAGTATAACTGGATAATGGTGTCAACAATATTTTTAGCTGCTTCCTTTTTTGACATAAGCTCATAATTAAATTCCTTGCCGCTTTTATCAAAGATGGTGATTTTATTTGTATCAGTGCCGAAACCGGCTCCTTTATCATTTAATGAATTCATCACGATCATATCAGCATGTTTATCCTTCAATTTTCCGAGGGCATATTCACGTTCATTATTTGTTTCCAAAGCAAATCCCACTAATACTTGTTTAGAAGATTTATTTTCACCCAGGCTCTTTAAAATATCTTTTGTTTTTTTTAATTCAATAACCAGCTCATCACTGGTTTTTTTAATTTTATCAGCAGGCACTTTTACCGGTGTATAATCAGCAACAGCTGCCGCCATTACTCCAATATCTGATTTATCGAATTGTTTTGTGCAGACAGTGTACATTTCTTCTGCTGTATTAACTCTAACGGACCTTATTCCATTCTCAGGCAAATTAATTGATGATGGCCCCATAATCAATGTTACATCGGCACCATGAGCATATAACTCTTCTGCAATTGCCAATCCCATTTTACCGGATGAATGATTACCAATAAAACGAACAGGATCAAGCGGCTCGTATGTTGGACCAGCAGAAACCATTACTTTTTTTCCATATAAGGATTTAGATACATTTAAAATATCTTCAGTAAATTTTACAATTGTTTCTGGTTCAGCCATTCGCCCATCACCCACTAATCCGCTGGCAAGTTCGCCTTTGTCAACCGGAATAATTTTATTTCCAAATTTTATAAGTTTTTGAATATTTAGTTTTGTAGACTGATGATGCCACATATCTTCATCCATAGCAGGAGCTACAATTACGGGGCATGTGGCAGATAAATAAACTGCAAGTAATAAATTATCACACTGGCCATTGGCCATTTTAGAAAGCGTATTACAACTCAGTGGGGCAATTAACATTAGGTCAGCCCATCTGCCGAGCATAACATGATTGGCCCAGGAATCTTCATCAAACAAATCGATCAAAACTTTATTCTTTGAAAGAGTGGAAAGAGTGAGTTTTGAAATAAAATCTGTTGAGGACGGTGTCATGATCACTTTTACTTCAGCACCTGCTTTTACTAACAACCGGACAAGAAATGCAGATTTATAAGCAGCTATACTTCCCGTAATTCCTAATAATATCTTCTTGCCCTTCAGCATAATGTTTATAAAATTAAAACTAACTATCAGAAACTAAAAGCGTCCCTGAAGTGGGACGCCAAAATAATTTATTAAATAGTAATGAGTTTCTAATTTATTAACTAAAAAGCTCGTCTTCCCCTTTACGAAAATAAACTTTGTCTTCCATAAACTCCTGGGTAGCAAGTAAAGCTGGATTTGGCATCCTTTCATAAGCTCTTGATATCTCGATCTGCTCTTTATTCTCATGTATTTCCTCAAGACTATCCGTATGGCTGGCGAACTCTTCCAGTTTGTTATGCAATTCTTCTTTCAAAGAAATATTGATCTGGTTAGCTCTTTTTCCAACTATGGAAATTGATTCATACAAATTGCCTGTTTTCTCTTTAATATCATTCAGGTTCTTTGTTTCAACTATGTTGCTGGTACCAACGCTAAGCTGGCGTCTTAATTTGCTCATTATTTAGATTTTTTTAATGTTGTCATTTGTTTGTGAAATATAGCGTTCAACTTCTTTTATCAATTTGCTATCAGGAAAGCGATCAATAAAATCATTACATTCTGCTATCACTTGCTCAAAACGTTCCACCTTTCTTTCATCAACACTCAATTCAGCAAATTTAAAGTAAGATTTTATAACCATTAATTTATATTCATCGCACTTTTCTGAATCTGGAAAATCGTTAAGTAAGGTGGTAAATGACACCCCTGCCGCCCTAAACTGTCCCAAATCATAATATAACTTTGCTCCAATCCGCTCTTTTTCTTCCAATTTATCGTGGCAGATCTCAATAAATTCATTGGCTTCCTTATTTCTTATAGAGTTTGGGTGGGTATTAATAAATGTCTGCAGCATCCCCATTGCTTTTATGGTATTTGACTGATCTAATGGGACTTTAGGCGACATTTTATAATAACACAAAGCCCGCATATAATCAAGTTCCTCAGCTTTAGTACTATTGGGAAAACCCTCAAGAAAATTTTTGAATAGGTTTTCAGCGTTCAAATAATCCTTCTCGTAATAAGCACAATATGCATACTTATAATATAAGTCCTCAAAAACTGCGGTTCCCTTAAAATGTGGCATTACGTCTTCATACAGGGTTTGAGCAAAGTTATATTTCTTCTTTACATAGTATTGCTCCGCCATACGCAGTTTGTATTCAGGATCTTTGTTCTTTAAAATCTTATTGATCCCGCTACAACTGCTGATTAAACCGACGATGATAAACAAAAGAAAAACTCTCATAAAAAGTGGGCAAAGATAGTTTTAATCCGGCAAATCTGCTTTAAAAATTATTTGACACCAAGATAATGGGGTTAAGATTATTATAATACTGCCTTAAAGACTTGAAAGAGCTTTCTTGTTCGTGCTATCCTGCTGTATAAAAAGGAAAAGACCCCCGAAAATCAGGGGTCTTTTTTTTCAAAAACTTATTCTTAATTCTTTCTAAGATTTGGGTGAGGGGCTGGAACCGTATTTGGTCCTTCCTCACCTTCATTTGCTGCACGAATATCAACTGTATCGCAATCACCACCTTCTTCACCATATTTAAAGATCAGGCGATCACCACTAACACCTTCTTTTTCGATCAAGTAGTTGATAATTGCATTTACTCTATCCCAGCTTCTTTGTTGCTCAACTTTGTTTCCTGCGCAATATCCAGTTACAACTACGTTACAACCTGGAGAGTTACGCATACGATCAGCAACTACAGCAAGTAATCTTTTTGCATCATCACTCAATTTAACTGAGTTCTTAGCAAATCCTACACTTGGTAAAGCTCCCAGCATTTGAGAACAGCTTGGTTGAGGAGCAATTCCTCCTTTACCAGCACAAGTTGTATCACAAGGACATTTACCGATACCATCAGCGTCAACTGGTTGGCAATATGTTGGAGTGATTATCTCTTTATCCTTACAATCAGGAACTCCGTCGCCATCAGTATCACGTGTTACACCATGTGTATCAACCGGGCAACCTTCAGGAGTTTGCTCCTGATCAAATTGGTCAGTAACGCCATCAAGATCGCTATCTGGCAATACTGGTTTAGGCAAACGCATCAAACGTGGATTGCGAATCTCGCTATATGCATAATCAAGTGGGTTAAGCCAATAAAGAGGTTCAACAGCTTTACCACCAATATTAATATTCAAGCCAAGTGATAAAAAGTTATAACTATCATCGCTTAGTGTAAAACTTGCAACGCCGATGGTAGCCTCTGACCAGCGTTGACCATCATAAAGATCATTTTTAGTAAAAGTTATACGATCTTCCAATGCTATATTTAGACGGTTACTTAGTTTAAAGGCCATTCCAAAACCACCGGTTGCAATTGGTTTTAGGGTTTTCCCTCCCAGTTTAGGTCTACGCTCACTTTCATTTTCAGCCGGAGTTTCATATGTATCATCCATCATGCTTTTCAGAGCATCCCTTGTATCGTTTCTATTTTCATAAACGTTACCGCTGATAGTGGAAAAATTATATGGAGCACCGTTAGCATCATGGGAATTAACCATTGTTTGATAAATAGAAGCGCCTATACCGGCCAAACCATATATAGTCATTCCGGTTTTTGCTTTATGAAAGCGAATATTATTTATTGTTATTACACCCTGCACAGATAAATCCTGGATGTTTGTTTTATAATTGTAATAAACCGGGTCTGCCTTATCGCCTGGCCGTGCTAAGGCTCCAGTCTTTGAATTAAAGAGTGCTGGCTGATATGTAACTGGATTCAAGCCCAGTACCGGTGCGGAATAATCACTTCTCCAGGCAGGATTACGTCCATAGTTGTTGGCTGTTTGCCAACTCAGTCCTTTTGCTGTCCCATACATATACTCGCCGCGAATCGAGAAAACATATCCAAACGCCTTTCGAACATGAATGCCGAAGCCGCCAGTCGGTAATACAGAGGGAACATCACCACTAACTGATAACATTCCAACCTTTAAACCAATCTCCCACTGGTTTCGTGGTTTTGCTGGAAAATTATAAGTTCCGTTTAAAAATTCAGAATGCTGAGGCATTCTTTTAGAAGGGATAACGGAAGAATCTTTTACATCATAGCTTGCGCCCATCTGTGCATAACTTCCGGATGCCAGCAGACATATAATGCCAGCTAGTAAAATGTACTTTTTGCTTGCCATAACTTGAGAGTTAGTTTTTGATAAGAGAATACGAGTGTCCAAAATTACACGCAAAAATATAACTTGATGATTAAAAACCAAATTTTTATGTGATTTATTTAACTGAAAATCATTGTGGAATTTGTTCCTCACAAAAAATCTAGTTTGGGGAATATGTATCTCCCGGCGGCAATATTTTTTTTGATGCGTATATTGCTCCGCCTAAAAAAATGAAATTACCTGCAACAGTAATCGAAAATGAGCTTAAAACCTTTGACAATAGGTTTAAAGAGGCTGCAAAAAGCAATGCTCCTCTTTTAGATCGCATCATGAGATATGTCGTAAAAAGGAAAGGAAAGCAGCTTCGCCCTATGTTTGTCTTGCTGTCTGCCCGACTTTGCGGATCTATCACCGAAAGCACTTACAGAGCTGCATCTCTTGTTGAATTATTGCACACAGCTACCCTCGTTCATGATGATGTGGTAGATGATTCTGCAGAAAGAAGAGGATTTTTCTCCGTTTATGCCTTATGGAAAACTAAAGCTTCTGTATTAATTGGTGATTATTTACTTGCAAAAGGGCTTCTATTATCCCTCGATAACAATGATTATAAAATTTTACATATACTTTCTGATGCTGTAAGAAAAATGAGCGAAGGAGAATTGCTGCAATTGGAAAAAACAAGAACACTAGCCATCCCCGAAGAAGTATATTACGAAATTATAAGAAACAAGACTGCCTCATTGCTATCATCAGCCTGTGCTGCGGGGGCATGGTCATCTTCTAATGACGAAGAGAAAACCGAGAAGATGAGAGCATTTGGTGAATATGTTGGTATGGCGTTTCAAATAAAGGATGATTTATTTGATTATGCAAGTGATAAGATCGGTAAGCCAACTGGTAATGATATCAAAGAAAAAAAACTGACACTCCCTCTTATTTACACTTTGAAAAATTGTGATAAAGAAACCCGCCGGGAGATCATTTACATCATAAAAAATAAAAACACAGATACTGCACAAGTAAAAAAAGTAGCGGATATAGTGACCAGTTCGGGGGGAATTCAATATGCTTCGGACAAAATGAATGAATTCTATATTAAGGCAAAAGATATTCTTTATCAATTCCCCAATGATGATTCAAGAAAAGGACTTGAAGATCTAATCAACTTTGTGATCAACAGAAAATATTAAGTTTTAAATTTAAAGATGCAAAAGAGATGGAAAATATTAGCTGCAGATAGGCAAAAATCTGATTCACTTCAACAAGCACTTAAAATTTCCCCTGTTATATGCGATATACTTGTAAAAAGAGGCGTTGTCACTTTTGAGGAGTCAAAAAAATATTTCCGCCCTGAATTGAAAGACCTGCATGATCCATGGTTAATGAAAGACATGGATAAAGCAGTTGAACGAATTATTAGTGCCATTAATAATAATGAAAAGATCCTTGTATTTGGCGATTATGATGTGGATGGTACAACTTCTGTTGCCTGCATGTATCTTTTTCTAAAAAAAATTCATTCCAATCTTGATTTTTATATCCCTCATCGTTACCGTGAAGGTTATGGAGTAAGCAAGGCAGGAATTGATTTTGCAAATGAAAATGGATTTGATCTTATAATTTCTCTGGATTGTGGAATAAAATCAATAGAGCTGATTAAGTACGCAAAGGACCTTGATATTGATTTCATCGTTTGCGATCATCATTTACCAGATGAAGAATTACCTCCGGCAGTTGCTATTTTAAATCCAAAACAAAAAGACTGTAATTATCCTTACAAAGAATTATGCGGTTGCGGAGTGGGTTTCAAATTAATTTCTGCCCTGGCACCTCAATTCGGATTAAGTGATGACGATATTTATGAAAGTCTTGACCTGGTTGCAACCGCTATCGCCGCTGATATTGTTCCGATGACAGGAGAAAATCGCATTCTAGCTTATTATGGTTTAAAAAAAGCAAATGAAAATCCCAACAATGGGATTAAAGCTCTTGGGTTTTTAAGTGGTTTAAAAACTGAACTGCATATCAATAATCTTGTTTTTATTATTGCACCCAGGGTAAATGCTGCCGGAAGAATGGATGATGCAAGAAAAGCAGTGCAAATGTTTATAGCGGAATCTTATAATGAAGCATTGCAATATGCAGAAATGCTTCATAGTGATAATACAGATAGAAAAGAAGCGGATGGAAATATTACAGGAGAGGCGTTAACTCTTATCAGCGATAATAAAGAATGGCTTGAAAAAAAATCAACTGTTGTTTATAGATCTCATTGGCACAAAGGTGTTGTCGGTATTGTGGCGTCAAGATTGATCGAACACTATTACCGCCCAACAATCGTATTAACACAAAGCGGTGAGTATGCTGCTGGTAGTGCCCGCAGCGTTCCCGGCTTTAATTTATACGAAGCAGTTCATGCTTGCAGGGAGCATCTAATTGGATATGGCGGACATTTTGCCGCAGCTGGCCTGACTTTGGAAATTGACAAAATAGATGCATTTCGAAATAAGTTTGAAGAAATAGTTTCGGCTACAATTCATCCTGAGCTATTGATCCCTGAAATAATTATTGATGCAGAAATAAATTTTAAGGACATTCAATGGCCGTTCTATAATATACTTCAACAGATGGAACCATTTGGTCCCGAAAATTTGCGTCCCGTCTTTGTTGCTAAAAAAGTCTGGAACACTGGTTATTCAAAAATTGTAAAAGAAGAACATATAAAATTTTCTTTAAAACAAACTAATACAGTCTTTACCGGTATCGGTTTTAAGATGGCAGATAAATTTCATTTACTACAAATGTCAAAGCCAATAGATGTTGTATTTAAGATCGATGAAAATGAATGGAACGGAAGCAAAACTCTTCAGCTTCGCGTAGTTGATTTTCGAATAAGTGAATAATATTCCACATTATTGGGGTTTTACGAATCAGTTGATGTTAATAATTTATTCATCTTTGTTTCGATTTTACATTAACCACTTCCCTTAGATTTGACTCTTTCAAAATCACCTATCAAAACTTAGCTGCGATGAAAAAAATTTATTTGTTAATTACTTCTGTTGCTCTTTTTGTTTTAGCAAAATCTCAAACTCCGGTCCCCATGTCATCACAACCGGGCTTGACTTATACCGAAAATTTTAGCGACATAGCAAACTGGACATTTAATGGAACAACCGGAACATTTTCTTCTGGTGTTGGATCTGCTGCCTGGAAAGGCAATGGGGTTGCGGCGGGGCCTGGCATTCCAACTCCAAATGTTATGACAACTTCTACAGTTGCCTTTAGTTCCGGCACTAGTGGTGGTGTTCAAAAAGGCACTGGAGTAATTCAATTTCTAACTACAGGCACTACAGCAAATACTACTTCTCTCGGCTTTGACTTTTTTATGGATTTTACCGGAGTAAATGCAGGCACACTAAGTTTTAATGCTGCAACTGTTTTTAATTCGACTGGCGACAGAGTTGGTACTTTGAGAGTTTATGCAAGTACTGATGGTGCAAACTGGACCCAATTAACCGGGGCTAATTTACCTTACGTAGCAACAAATAACGTTGCCGGAAGTGCTTCAATAACTTCAATCCCTTTACCTGCTACTTTCAACGGTTCCCCCACTGCACGACTTAGATTCTATTACCATAATGGAGATGCAAATGGCACGACAGGTTCAAGACCAAAGATCAGTATTGATGATCTGACTGTCACAGCCACTAACTCTCAAAATCCTACTCCATCTATTGTTGTATCGCCTATCTCGCTTACAGGTTTTAGTGCAACAACAGGAATTCCCTCTCTTTCCCAAAACTTTACAGCAAGTGGAAGTAATTTAACTGATAATATCTTAATTACTCCAACCAGCTCCTATGAAGTATCAATTGATAATTCTAATTTCTTACCATCAGTAACACTTAATCAAAGTGCAGGCACAGTAAGTAACACTACGGTATATGTAAGAATTAAATCATCAGCTTCGCCAGGTGCAGCAAATGGATCAATTGCTCTAATATCAGGTACTGCTTCAAATTCTGTTTCCTTATCAGGAACAGTAATTGGTTTGATCAATCTTGCGGCTTCTCCATACGCTCAAAACTTTAATGGAATTGGTACAGGTTTGCCAACAGGAATTACAGTGAGAACAGGAGCTTCTGCTTCTGTAATCGGAACCGAAGCTGCATTTGCAACTGCGCCTTCAACATGGAATAATACGGGCGGAGGATTTAAAAATTTTGCTTCTGGTAATAACGATCAGGGGGTAACACAAAATACTGCTACAGACAGAGCTGTTGGTGTTCGCCAGGTTGCAGCTACAGATCCAGGAGCTGGTTTTGTTTTTCAAATTGCAAATACTTCGGGTAAAATAAATTTCACATTAGATTTTAATTTGCAATCGTTGGATGCAAGCAGTCCAAGAATTACAACATGGCGTATAGATTATGGATTTGGAATAAATCCTTCAAGCTTTATTGTTCCTACTACCACTGGAACACTTACAACAGGCGGAAGTACTTTTTCAAACAATCCTATTCATGTTGACTTTGGAAACGCTTTGGATAATCAATCAGGCATTATTACTATTCGTATCGTTGCATTAACTGATTCCTCAGGCTCAGGCAATAGGGCAAGTAGTGGTGTTGATGATTTCACACTTACATGGGAAGATCCGACAGCAAAAACATTTAGTTTAGATGCAACAGCAATAAACTTTCCGTTAACAAACATTGGCAATAGTAACACGTCGAGCTATAAAATAGTAAGCCAAACCAATCTTGATCAACCGATCGATATTGTAGCCACTGCTCCTTATACAGTATCTACGGATAATGTAACTTTTGTTTCAAACTTATCTATTGCACCTGCTGATGCTTTCAATAAAACTATCTACGTAAAATTTGAACCGGTTGCATCTGGCGTATATCCGGGAACAATTACACATACAAGTAATGGAGCTGTTTCGAAGATTATTAATTTATCAGGAGAAGCAGTAGATCCGAATGCACTCACTTTTAATTTTAATACTTGTTCTGTTTCAAATATTCCAGGTTCAGGTTTTTTGTCTATTAATATATCAGGGGCACAAAAGTGGAAATGCAGTCAATTTGGAAGAAATAGCACAAACGGAGTGGACGTAAACGGATTTGCTAATGGCGCTGCTCAAACCAATGATGCATGGTTGATATCACCTGCTTTGAATTTGAATAATATCGCAAACCTTGCTGTTCTTAGTTTTTATAGCCGTGGTGAATTTACAGGTCCTAAAATTCAATTGTATGTTTCTACTACTTATGACGGAAGCAGTGTTCCTAATCTTGCCGATTGGACTGAGTTAAATGGAAACTTCCCAACCCCTCCGGGAACTGCAACAACGACATGGACATTTTCCGATAACATTGATCTTTCATTGTATAAATCGGCTCCTAAAGTTTATATTGCTTTCAGGTACACATCGTCATCGGTACTGAATGCTGCACGCTGGTCAGTGGATGATATTGCGATCACTGATCAATCAACTTTATTAACCGTAAATCCAACGCAACTAAGTTTTGGAGAAATTTCTGTTGGTGCTAATTCATCAAGCCAGGCAGTAAGTTTTAAAGCGATTGGCAGCAACGATCTGACATTAACACCTCCGGCAGGTTACCAGGTCTCTGCAGATAATATCAACTTCTCTACAGAAAGCATAATAATAGACCAGGCAACTGCTGCGGCAGGAACTACATTCTACGTTCGTTTCTCCCCGATCACAAAAGCATTGAAAGTAGAGGGAAATATTAACGTAACTGCCGATGGATTGAATAAGGATATTGTTGTATTAACTGGTTCGTCGTTCCCTAAATCAGAGACATTTGATGTGGCCTGTTACAATATCAGCTTCTTTGGAGCTGGGTCAACTAATAGTGCTACACCAGAGCAAATTGCAACACAGGTTGGCAATATTTCTACCGTAATGCAAAAATTGAATGCAGATGTTATTGGTATTGAAGAAATGTCAAATGATGCTGCATTAGATCAATTAGTGGCAACACTTCCAGGTTATTCTCGTGTTGTTTCGAGCCGCTGGTCATATTCATTCAATCCACCAGATCCTGATTTCCCACCACAGAAGATCGGTTTTATTTATAACACATCGACAATGAGTTTATCAGTTGATGAACCACCACGTGTAATGTTTGAAAGCTTATACGATAGTGCAAGACAAAACTTTCCAAATCATCGGCTCACTGATTATCCAACAGGAACTCCATCCAGCTTCTGGGCATCGGGCAGATTGCCATTCATGGCTACATTTAATGCAACTATTGATGGTGTAATTCAAAAGATAAGGGTAGTTGTTATTCATGCTAAGTCCGGTGGTGATGCCGATGGATATATCAGGAGACAATACGATGTAAAACTGTTGAAAGATTCCCTGGATGCTTTTTATCCAAATGATAAAGTGATCTTAATCGGTGACTACAATGACAGAATGGTTACTTCAATTTTTACAGGGCATCCATCATCTTATCAACCTTTTGTTGATGATGTTGTCAACTATGATATTTTAACTAAGCCATTGGATGCAGCAGGAAAAACAAGCTTCCCCGGAGATAATGGAATGATCGATCATATTACTATTACAAATGATCTGGTAAATGAATACATCAGCAACTCTACAGATGTTG
>Ga0207686_10001024_pt1 | contig 16549 bp, 17 predicted proteins | sample KBSM24metaG_FD_184396 | JGI IMG/M metagenome (GOLD analysis project Ga0207686, IMG submission 184396) | Miscanthus rhizosphere microbial communities from Kellogg Biological Station, Michigan, USA - KBS M2-4 metaG (SPAdes) (version 2) | ecosystem: Host-associated > Plants > Roots > Rhizosphere >...
AAGAATTGTTCAGGCAAATAATTTCATGAGTGTATTTAATTTGGGCAAAACATTCCCAACATGATAAATTATTTATTACTAACTGATGACGGAAGGATCATCATCATGTAAACGTATAAGCCGAGGTTATCAGAAAGAATTTCATCGGCGCCAATCGTTGCATTATTTAATAAACGTGATCCAGTGGGGTTAAGGCAACCCAACACTACCCGGTTTGTTTTAAAATTGATTGCGCCTGTTTTTTCCGGAACGATCATATAAGGAGAGTCAGAGTTTTTTCCATAAAATTTGAAACTACTACCATTAAGTTTCATAAGGCTGTTAAGACTCATGCCGGAATAAATACCGTCTTTTGAGTTCCAAACATTCTCACTGATGATCCCATCATAATTTGTGATAGTGCCGGCATTCATGTTTCCGCCAATAATGAGGTAGGCAGGCTTACAAAGATTTATATTGTCTTCCCAAATAAAGACTGCCTGTCTGCTGGTCTTTGGAAACAAAACAGAACATTTTGCTACCTCCTTTTCAGAGAAATAATAAACATCTCTTATCACGTTTTTCTGCCCAAAAAAACTTACAAGATATTCATGAGAGTAAAACTGTAACAGGTCCTCTGCAAATTGGATATCTTGAGGTAATGGAAGCACTTGCTGATTAATGGCTAAAGAATAAAGTGTATCACCATCTTTTTCAATGATCCTATTTGCCAGCACCGAAATATTTCTCTTTTGAAACAAGATACCGGCAGTGTCATTTTCATTACCGCAGAAAAATTCTGCCTCCTTTAACTCCTCCAGGCTTTCGGTGTATTCTTTTTTTAAAGAAGTGATATAAGTAAATGAAGAATTATTTTTCGTATGAAATGTTTCAATGCTTCTTTTGATGTTCAATGTATCTTTTTTCTTTTTACTCTTCGCAGGTTTTAAATTATAAATATTTATCACGATATCATTCTGAAACCTGCTTCCTCCTGGCAAAAACTTTTTCTTACTTAAATAGCTTTCAAGCTTTTTAGGGGAAAAAGAAGACACATACAGAAAATCCTTAACAGAATATTCCTGCCCATGCACATTGCACACAACTAAAAATGAAATAAGAAAAAGTAAAGATCCCCTCATAAAACAAGTTGTTCGTTAATACACTTTGACTGCGGCGGGGTTTTATCAGAATATTGGGGTGAAAATCAATAGGCAGGTATCAAATCATTCTCAATAACCATACCGGGAGAATGCTTAAAAATGTTCAGACTTCAAAATTACTAATTTATCAGAAGCAATTGATATGCTTTTCAATGAATATTTACTAGGATCTCCATTTAATAGTTCCTTCTTTGCTTTTTTTAACCCGAAACTTGACGATTTTCTTGATCAAAGGCAAGGGTAATGGCTTTTCCAGGGGAAATTGAACGGAACCTTCAGCAGTTTTATATTCTGCAAGTTCATTGGCAAATGCTTTTATAGCAGATGGCATTGGATAAAACCCAATATGCTTTTTGAATACAGCAAATGTGACAAGTATTTTCTGGTAAGAATAAGCAGGCATACGCCATTTCAACTCTTCTTTAGCCCCCGGTGCTGCTGCCCTGATGCATTCATGTAGTTTCCACAATTTTTCCTGTACTCCCGGTGGTGCAGAATAAATATATTCCTCTATCATCTTCGGTTTCATTTGAATTGTTATAAAAATTAATTTCCCTTACTCGCCTGCCATATAAACCATACATTCAAAATTATATATAAGATCAAAACTACCTGCGACGCAACTATATCAAACTTATACGCTTTTGCAGCTTTATTCTTTTTAATAAGATTTAAAGAATATGCATTTGCAGCAATGGTCGTAAAAATAAAAAATAAGGTAACCCCATGCAATAGGTCAACCAATGTAAATGAACTCGATTCCGGCAACGCAGAATCAATAATATATTTGTTACCAATAACAGCGAACAATGCGCCAACCGTTAATCCGAAACGGGAGTCCATTCCATCTGCATGAATGTAAAAACATACATAGGAAATAAGGAATGCGATATACATTCCTAAAAACATTTTCCAAAACAATCCTGAAGCTTCACGGCTAACAACCAATCTTATTCTGAATGAGCTGTATTCTGTATGCGGTTTAGCAAGTTCTTCATCTCCAAACCCGGTTTCATACATTTTTATTCCTGTCGAAAGCAAACAACTATCGATGGACCAACCACGCAATGTAAATCGTGAATCATAATGCTGGCCAACTGTATCTGCCACAAAAACCATAGACCTGGAATCAAACTGGGAGTTCTCGAATGCGATCCGAAGGCTTTGCCTGTCAAAAGGGAAATTTCCAATTCTCCATGAATCCTTCATTACACATTGCAATTTCATTTGCATAAATATTCTGTCATTGCTGCTATCGATTGTTACAAAAGATTTGGTTACAGTTTTTGCCTGTGGCACTTCGAGATTATTATAAAAATCAAAATCTTTGTTTTTGTATTTTAACCATATCCAAAAATTCACACTATACTCTTTCTGTTTAAAGTCGATATCATGTATGCTTGTAATAAAAATGCCTACGCTAACGGTATCCGGCTTTGTACCCTGCGCATTTGTGCCAAAACAAACAAATGAAAAAAGAAAAAAAGAAAGTGCTCTATAAATAAATTTTTTCTTCATATAGATTCATTGCAAACATGAAAGATAGAAAACTGTCAATTAAAAACAAAGTACTTCTACAACGTATAATTTATTGAACCTTACAGATGAGAAAGCATTATTTTTTAGCTTTTCCTGGCTGATGCATTAAAAGTTTATTTATCTGGTCCCGGACAAGAATTGGCGACTCAGATTCTATTAGATAGCTATGAAGTGAAGATCCATTTTCCCAGGTGTTGCTCCCGTCTGCTGCTACTTTTATTTTGCCTGTTTGAATATTCCACCATGGCTTATATCCTCTTACTGCGATCAGTACAGCAGTTTCATCCCAACTCATTCTGCCTGCACTATCCTGTGGGCTCAACGGGATACAGATCCGGAAGACATCTTTTATAGGGCTGTTTTTGATGAATCGATTATTTACTAAAGGCAACCCTGTCTTTATTTTCATCCCTATTTGCACGCCGCTAAATAATATCGGAGTTTCCCAATTTTCAAAAACATTTTTGGAAGATGCTGCATCCATTCTAACATTGAATTCATTTCCGGCGGGAAAACTGCCTGCCATACACACTAATTGCTTCACTTTTTTCCTCACTAATTCTTTACCAGTAAGCTTTGAATATTTATCGGGAGAGGATTGAAGTAAATCTGCAAGATTTGTAAGAAACCCTACTGTTATTATTGTTACTGATCCATCCGGTTGTGAAGCCAATGATCTTCTATAAACTTCGATTGAGCTTAATACTTCATCATTATTTTTTATTTTATGCGGATAATTTAAAAGAAGTGAGTCTGTCCAATGCTGACTGTCTTTTAATTCCAAAGCTTTCGATTTTGGAACGCCTATTAACAGCTCCGGTCTTCTAAAATAAGTATTAAGTACATTAAATACTGCTGCTACTCCCTCATATTTTGTGCTGGCAACTGTGGCAAGAATATTAATATAACCACTGTCAGCAAATGCATGCAGTAAAGTAATAGCTCCAACATCATCATAATCCGGGCCCATATCGCTGTCAAAAATTACAGGGACAGGCTTAGTTTTTTGCGCCTGTGAAGAAATAGAGATCGTTAAGCAAAAGAAAAGTAATATCCTATAAATCACTTTTGAGTTTTTACTTTTTATAATATTCATTCCAGGTTATTGTCTTGCCGGTTTTAGCAGATCGCCTTGCAGCATCAAGGATCTTTACAACAATATCATTTGTTTCAACCGAAGAAAGATCATATTTATTCATTTTAATATTACCGCGGATCACATTTGCAAAATAAACAAAGGGATCATTACGATCATTGTTTAAGGCTGATGCGGTGAGAGTTTGAGCTTCTTTTTTTTCATCTTCTTTTATCTGCATATTTGTGCCGTCTTTACAAAAGACAAACCCGGTTTTCCCATATACTTGCATGTCCTTACGACCAAAAGGCCAGTTCCATGATGCCTGTATGATCACCTGTGTCTTTTTATAAGTAAGAATGATCGTTGCTTCATCATCCACTTTTGGATATATCTCAGGTTTTATTTGTTGAGTAACTGCCGTTACTGTTAATGGAGTTTCTCCATTCATGAGCCATGTTGCAAGATCGGCTCCATAACAACCAAAATCTATCAAGGCTCCCCCGCTATTTAAAACAGGATCAGTAAGCCATTGCAGGAATTCAGCGCTGCAACCGATCTCAACCGGTCCACGATGACCAGTATGAAAAACTATTTTGCGTATATCACCGATCAGTTTGTCTTCTTTAATTATTTGATAAGCTTTTGCATTACTTCCATACCAGGTAGTTTCATAATTAGTAAGCAAATAAATATTATACTTCTTCGCAAGTGCAAGCATCTTTGTTACATGTTCATTGCTTACAGCTAATGGCTTTTCAACCATAACATGAATACCACGAGGAGCACAATACTCAACAACTTTTAAATGTTCATAAATACTATTAAAAGCAAGTACCGCCCCAGGTTTTGTTTTTTCAATCGCTTCTTCCATGGTATTATAAACGATGTTCATGGTATAGCCATATTTCTTTGAATATTTTTCTGCCAATGAATGATTTGGTTCTGCTATTCCGACAACTTCAATATCCTTTTTATTTTGGTATCCAAGGATCCAGCCCACATGGTCATGAACAAGACCGACTATAACTACACGCAATGGTTTTTGTTTCAAAGTATCACTTTGTGCTATCCCCGGTATATAATTAGATATAATGAATATGGTTATCAAAAGACGCAAGATCATGGTATTGATTTTTAGCAAATATAACTTTTGTAGTATCGGGCAGTTAAATTATGAACGGACCTGTATTTTGGTTCAGTATGGCTAAATTTACAATCCAGATCAAAATTTAATTATGAAAGCAAAAATCATATTAAGTGTTACGGCAGTTATTATCTATTCAGTTGGATGTTCAGCACAAAATCCCCCGGTAGAAACTCAAAAACCCAATTCGGATTATAAACCTGCCAGAGCTGGGCAAACAAGAGTTGCAGGCGTAAAAACGAAAACAGCTTATAAAGTAGATAAGCTCGCAGAGAAATTAGGACTTCCATGGGCCATCATTCCTTTTCCAGATGGGCGATTGCTAATAACTGAGAGAAGAGGTTCTATGCAGATCCTTGATGCGAACGGAACTTTAGTAAAAAAGATCACCGGTTTCCCGGAAGTTGACGCATCCGGCCAGGGAGGCATGCTTGATGTGGCATTAGATCCCAACTTTAGTAAAAACAAAATGATCTATTGGTCTTTTTCAGAAAAGAATGGTGTTGGAAATCTTATGGCCGTTGCCAAAGGAGAACTCAATGAAGCAGAATCAAAAGTTCAAAACCCGGTTGTTATTTTTCGTGCAACACCTGCATTAAAAAGCAGCTTGCACTTTGGTTCAAGACTTGTCTTTGATAAAGACGGGAATCTTTTTGTCAGTACAGGAGAACGATCAATACTTGAGGGAAGAAAGCAAGCACAGTGGCTCAATTCCGGGCTAGGTAAAATTTTTAAGATAACAAAAGATGGTAAGCCTGCGCCGGGAAATCCTTTCATCAATCAAAAAGATGCAATGCCAGAGATATTTGCTTACGGATTTCGCAATGCACAAAGCCTCGATATCAATCCTGCAACAGGCGAATTATGGGAAGCAGAATTTGGCCCGAGAGGTGGCGATGAAGTAAATATTATAAGAGCCGGGAAAAATTATGGCTGGCCTACTATTACTTATGGACTTGAATATTCAGGAGAAAAAGTTGGGGATGGCATTCAGCAAAAAGAAGGAATGGAACAACCTGTTTATTATTGGGATCCCGTGCTTTCTCCAAGTGGAATGACTTTCTATAAAGGCAATACTATTCCCGAATGGAAAAATAATTTATTTATTGGCGGACTCAGCAGCATGCATATTGCACGACTTGTTATTGAAAATAATAAAGTAGTTGGCGAAGAAAGATTGCTGGACGATAAAAAAGAAAGATTCAGGGATGTTGCTTACCTCAATGGCATGCTCTATACCGTTACAGATGGCGGCAATCTATACAGGATCAGTAAAAAATAATAAGATCAACAATAAGTTTTATCTACTGATATTTGTGAATCTTGTCCCGGCTTGAAATTTGATGTTCCTTTTCTTAAGATATATGAAGAAAAAAGAAAATTTATGGGAATTGTTGCAAAGACTGGATGAAGAAGCTGGTCAGTTTAATTTTCATTTAAATGAAGCCAACCGGTATTTTGACAGTACTGCATTAGCAACAAAAAAATTATTAGACAAGCATGAAAAAAGATTACACAAGCTGATCGGTAAAGTTCAAAAATCTCTAAGATCTTTCCAGGGGCAACAAATAAAAAAGCCAAAGAAAGATGTGTAATCGAATTGTGCTACCATATGATATAAGTTACCCCTTCGATCATTTGATATTGACGGCCAGATTTTAAACCTCCCTGGTAGCCCTGGCGATCGAGTGAAGTGTACCAGCTAAAGGTAGCAGACCCGATATTTTTTAATTTTCCTCTAATAGATATATCATCAAATGTTGAGTAGTAAGTGACCTGGTTATTGCCAATGGATTTTAGTTTACCGCGGTATGCCTCATTCTCATATGAATAATAATAAGTAAAATCTTTTATGCCCGCTGTTTTCAATTTTCCTTTCACCGCTTCATTTTCCTGGTCAAGGTAATAGTTAAACAAGACATTCCCTATTGATTTTACTTTTCCAACCAATGCCGATTTTTCTGTAGATCCGTAATAAGTAATTGAAGTGATACCAATGTTTTTTACTTTACCGTTAAGCATAGAATCAAATTGCTTTTCATAATATTCCACTCTCCCCATATAAGGCTGTAATTTTCCGGGTTCTGTATAAAAACGACCCGGCTCCATTTCATTTCCCCATTCAATCACTCTGCCATCCGGCGAAATTTTTATGATGATCTTTTGGTTGGTAATATATGAAAGCGATGAAAATTCAGAGCCACCTGTAAAGTTTACAAACTTCAAAGTTTGTGAATACCCCACGCTATAAATCAAAAAGGGAATTAAAAGTGTTAATAATCTTTTCATATCCTCAATTACATGATGAAGGTAGAAAATTTCATTCACATCCGAACGCGGAACAATCGTATTTATACTCTTATTACTTGTCACAATCAAGAATCTTTCCCTAAATGTTTAACAAGGATTCTTTCCTGCTTAATTCTTAAACATTCTATTATCTTGTTTGTAAACTGATCCCTGTGAAAGACAAAAAAGTTGTTTTACTGATTGCTGTAATAGCAGTGTTCGTTATCTCATGCTCTGACATGGAAAAAAGCAGCTTTGAAAATAAGCCGTTAGCTGTAAAAAAAGAAACCAGGGTTGTTAAGTCAAAGAAGAAAAAGCAAAAGATAAAAATTGGAACAACAGAAAAAACAAAAGATGAACCTATCTCTATAGATAACGAGAAAGAAGAAAAAGAAGTACCCTCATCGTCTGAAAATACTACCATTATAAATATTCTTACCAAAAAAGTGAATAACTATGCGATTGAAAATGATATGTCGACCGAATATTGTTTTTTAGTAGATATGAGTTTGCCGAGTGGTCGCAATCGTTTTTTTGTTTATGATCTCAAAAAGAATTCAATTATTAATTCAGGACTTGTTTCTCATGGAAGTTGTAATGAAACTTTTCTTGCCCATCCAAAATTTTCCAACGACTCTAAAAGTGGCTGTAGCTCCCTCGGGAAATTTAAAGTAGGAGAATTTTATACTGGTAAATATGGGAAATCATTCAGGCTTTATGGATTAGATAATTGTAATTCTAATGCTTATAAAAGGGCAGTCGTCATACATGGTTATGATTGTGTTCCGGATGAAGAAATTTATCCAAGAGTTCTTTGCAACAGTCTTGGCTGCGTGATGGTATCGTACAAATTTTTTGACAAGATCTCCGGCCTGATCAGGAAGTCGGAAAAGCCAATTGTGCTTTGGATATATCAATAAAACTCCGACACTTTATCTTGATCTTAAAACAAGACGTGTTTCTTTATTCTTTTTTAAAAGCAGATCACTCCCCCTCACTTCATAGTGATCGATGCTGCTTAAGGTAGAAAGAAAAGTATTTTCAAATTCAATATCAGTACAGCTCATTTTTGTACTAAGCACTTCTGTAAATTTTATCGTCTTTTTATCTAAGCTATAATTTCCATTGATCTGGTTACAACCACCATTTCCCGAAAATCTTTTTTCAGCAATGTCAAAACTGATATGGGCATCTCTGCGGCCACCACTTTGCTGTACCGGCACACCTTTCATTTCCACCACTACCCATTCCTGGTGGCCCCACCCTGAATCTGGGGAAAGTTTTGGACTACATTTAAAAGCCGTGATGACAATAACTGCGAGGAATAAGTATTTCATGCTCCCTATTTGCTTTGGTCTTTGTATTATATATAAAACTGTGCCAGTCACTCTCATTTCTTTGTAAAGAGTTGTACAGGATCCACATTGGCATATTTTTTTATGGTATTACCCATCGACATTTATAAATTTATAACCGAAATTTTAAACTCATTTAGTATGAAACGCTTAAAATCATTTCCGCTAACATTTTCATTATTAATGTTAGCATTATTCATGAACATAACAACCCAGGCACAAAAAGAGGAAAAAGACGATAAAATTATTGCTGATGCTAATATTGCTAAAGGAGACTTTATAAAAGCAGATGCATTAATGCAATCTTTATTTACCAATTCTTATGGCTATGTTATTTTTCCTAACGTGGGCAAGGGCGCAATAGGAGTTGGCGGTGCCGCCGGCAATGGTGCCGTTTATCATAAAGGAACACTCATCGGCATGGCAAGTATGAAACAAGCTTCAGTTGGATTTCAATGGGGTGGACAAGCTTATCGCGAAGTCATTTTTTTTGAAACCGAAGCAGATCTAAACAGGTTCAAAGAAAATAAAATTGAGTTTTCGGGACAAGCGTCAGCAGTAGCAGTAACAAAAGGGGCTGCTGCTAATATAAAGTACGAGCATGGAGTAATGATATTCTCTCAAACAAAAGGAGGGTTAATGTATGAAGCTTCTGTTGGTGGGCAAAAATTTAAATACAGAACTTTATAGGACTAATATCTTTTAAAATAAAAGGCCGGTAAATAATTATCGGCTTTTATTTTTATATATTTAAGAAATCGAAAAACAAATTGGCGCTTAACAACAAGTTACCTTTGCCTAAACATTTCCCACATGAATGCCTATGATGAGTCAGTTAGTGTTGAACTAAAAGCATGGCAAAAGAAAATGCTAAAGCGGCCTTCCATTTTAAATAGTCTTTCAAAAAAAGTACAGACAAAGATCAATAGCTGGATACCTGAGAAGGTGCACAATGCTATCACTGCCACCATAAAACAAATGATTCGTAGTGTTTTGTTTGGCGCCAAACATACAACCCCACATGTTTTAATAGGTGTTAGCTTACGGGATCGTGAAGATGCTGTAAGAAAAAAAATAGATTCATATAGAAACACGGCAGCAATTGAAGGCGGCATTACTGGTGCAGGCGGTTTTTTATTAGGCCTTGCTGATTTCCCTATTCTGCTCGGCATTAAACTCAAACTGCTGTTTGATGTCGCTTCACTGTATGGTTTTAATGTGTATGATTATAAAGAAAGGGTTTATATTCTTCATATTTTCGAACTTGCCTTTTCAAGCGATGAACACAGGAAAAATGTCTATCTCAAAATGACAGATTGGGAAACAAAACGCAATTCCCTGCCTGAAGATATCAACCAATTTGACTGGAGAAGTTTTCAACAAGAATATCGGGACTATATTGATCTTGCAAAAATGGCTCAACTGTTACCTGTCATTGGCGCACCGGTTGGTGTAATAGTAAATAGTCGCTTAATAAAAAAGTTAGGCATCACAGCTATGAATGCATACAGAATGAGGTTAATCAAATGAGAATATCAGTCCATCTTTTACAAAGCGTCCCGCAACATCTTCATATAAACTAATCCTTTTTCTTTTGCAAAATTAATATTCCGAACAGGTATACTTTCGGGGTCTTTATAATTTGCTAATGCTTTGTCGATACTTTCCTCCCGCAGCAAATGTAACATTGGATAGATCGACCTGTTTGTGTAATTGGCAGGATCATTCTCATCTGAATTAGCAAAAAGATATAATGGATGAAAACTTGCAAGCTGGTAAACTCCTTTATGGCCCTTCCTTTTCAAAAGTTTTTCCGCAAGTGAAACCAGGTCAAGATAATCATCAAACTGCTGAAATGCATTTGGAAATATTAGAAAGCTGGTTTCAATAGTTCGATCATTATCCAGTCTTTCCATTTCGTGTACAAATGAAGCGAGGCATGTCTCCATCTCTGTATCCTCTTCTACCTTATAAAATATGGTTTGCTGCTTTACAACATTGGCGGCAAAAGGACAGAAGTTGCAACCAATAACCACATCAATGATCCATTTTTTTGTTCTATCAATCATTTGTTCGGAATTCATTAGGGTTAAAGTTAGCTGAAGTATTTTTTGCGTTTTATAAATTCTTTACTGCTCTCAAATAATCATACTGCAGGTCTTCATGCAATCCTTTCAACGCTTTGTTTATATTCTTTAGTTGATTTTGATAAATATTATGAAGAACAGGGTTTTTATCTATTGAAATATTCAACTCTTTCATTGATTCACAGAAATAGATAAGCAGCTCAACTTCTACGATCGCCATATATTTTTTAGCGCTACGAAGAATTTTCCTTAATGTCTTTTTTACAAAATAAACATTGCTTTTATTGATATCTGCGAATTGTAAAGCCATCTCTTCCTTCACAGCTTTTATATATGCCGAGGTATCATGTGCTTCAAAAAGCAAATACGTCAATAATTCTTTGTTCTCTTTTTTAAATCTTGCCAGCCGCAAGCAAAGTTCAACAAGTGTTGAAGCTGGTGCATTGACCAGCTCTTGTTTCAACTCATTTATAGTAGAGGCTTTCATGTTATAGCAAAAAAAAATTGAGAACAAGATTATTAAATTGTTCTCAATAAAAATTATTTCCGGGCTAAAAATGCTGATCAAAGCAAGTTCCCGCGTATATCAACAATGAGTAGATCCGCAGACTTTTCTATTGCCGACTATCTGTAAGACGAATTGGAGTTTAGTTTCCTATTCGCTTACCATCTTTTATTATCAGTCTTTTTGGGTTTTGCAACCGAAACAGACATTGCTCTGCCTTCAACTTCTTTGTTGTTAAGACCTGCGATCGCTTTTTTAGCATCTTCATCAGAATCCATTTCAACAAAACCGAAACCGCGGCTACGACCAGTTTCACGGTCACTGATAACTTTGGCAGATGACACTGAACCAAATTGAGAAAATAATTTGTTCAGGTCTTCATCTGTTGTGTGAAAACTTAAGTTCGAAACGTACATGTTCATAAATCAAAAATTTTAAAATAAATAAAATAATACCTGTGAAGAAGTTTACAGAAAAAGTAAAAAGGAGACTAACTGTTACTGAGGGGAAAAGTAAAAATTTGAATTGGCCAAATACTAAATGCAGTAAAACTTAAAATCACATGGTGAAGATAGGCTTTTAACCGCATAATGGGCTTTTAAATATTGAACCTATTTTGCAGGATGCGGCATTCAGCAATTGCCTTCTATTGCAACGTATTAGTTAATTGAATTTTCAATTCTTCCACACGGCACCTACACCAGCATCCCATAATTTTTTATTAAATGCAGGAATACTTTTTTCCAGGATCTCAACTCCCCTGCTTTTAAGTGTTACCCACTCTGCATTCAGTTCTTTCATCCTGTCTAACGAAGGCTGGTTCACTTTTGGAATATCACTCTCCGTTTGATTAATAAGAAATAAATAGTTGGCCGTGAACTTTGCGGGGAAATTATCAGCATCATCATATACTTTTGTTTTTCGCTGTATCATATCCTCATCCCACACTTTCATTTTTTTCACTAATGAATCACCTTCTGCTTTCAATGCCGTATATTTTGTATCCGATAATGAAGCAAGCAATGATACCAACTGTTCTCTTTTTGCATATAAGCTGTTTACCATTTTATGCATTGTTGTTAATTCGTTTTCCATACTGCTCATAATGGTGTTGTACTCTTTGTAAGTGGCAGCATCTGTTGGGTACTGCGGGTTTACCAATATCTCTGCATCAGTCGTAACTTTTTGTCTGCCCACTTTTAATGTAACGGTATATCTCCCCGGAACTGCTTTGTGACCACGATAACTACTTTCAATATATGCATCTGGTACGCCGGGCATGGTTGAATAACGCATATTCCACACAAAACGATTTAATCCTTTTGTTGTTGATAATACTGGTTCTGCCGGTGGGCCGCCGTCATATTTTTTATAGGTGCTGCTGTCTTTTTTTGAACTATATATATGTACTACATTTCCGGTAGCATCTTTTATTTCCATTATTAACGTATCTGTTTTTTTTAATTCGGGTAACTGGTAATAGATCACTATCCCATTTGCCGGATTGACACCCCGATAACTATTCAGGCCGGTAAATTCAGGGCTGGTTTGATCTAATTCGCTGCCTCCATTTATTAAATAGGCAGGCGAAGGATCAAAGATTGAAAATGTAGTATCTTTTTTATACTGCCGGATCAAACTCAGATCATCCAATATCCAAAATGATCTGCCGGATGTAGCTGCGATCAAATTTCCCTGGTGAATACGAAGATCAGTAATTGGCGTAACAGGCATATTCAATTGAAATGGTTCCCAATTCTTTCCCCCGTTCCATGAAATATAAATACCAGTTTCAGTTCCCGCAAAAAGAAGATCTTTTCTTTTATCATCTTCTCTAACAACTCTTGTAAATGCACCATTTGGGATCCCACTGTTTATTTTAGTCCATGTTTTACCATAGTCAGTTGTTTTATATAATCCAGGCGCAAAATCATTGAATTTATATCTTGTTGTTTCGATATAAGCCGTGGCTTTATCAAAAGGAGATACTTCGATCGCATTTATTAAACATTCCTGTAAACCTGCTGGTGTTACATTTTCCCAATGTGCACCATCGTCTTTTGTTAAATAAACATACCCGTCATCACTGCCAGTATAGATCACCCCTTTTTCATGTGGAGATTCTATGATGTATGCAAGTGTTCCATAATTTTCTGCGCCCACTGCTTCATTCGTATAAGGAACCCCGGGCTTACCTTGCTTTTCTTTTTCGTTTCTTGTAAGATCAGGAGAAACTTCTTTCCATGTTTTACCCATATCATCAGTACGCAATAAATATTGTGAGCCATGATAAAAAACATTCGGCTCATGTTTACTCCATATAATTGGCGCATTCCAGTTATAACGATACTTCATGTCTTTTGCATCACGGGTTAAATACTGGATCGGCGCAGCCATAATATTTGTACTTGCTTTTGCTTTTGTGTTCAACACCTCAATAGTACCCTGATAACTTCCACCTAAAACAAATTGCGGATCATCAGGATCAAATGCAAGAAAAGCACTTTCTCCTCCGGCAGAATAAGTCCAGCTTGTATTATTAATACCTCCGCCACCCGGTTCTCTGCTTGCAATCTTCACCGAGCTATTGTCCTGTTGTCCGCCATAAATATTATAGGGGAATTGGTTGTCAACATTAATTCGATAGAATTGGGCAGTCGGCTGATTGTTTTGACTACTCCACGTTTTTCCCTGGTTAATTGTTATTGCCGAACCGCCATCGTCAGAAATGATCATGTTATTTGAATTCATTGGATTGATCCAGAGGTTATGATAATCGCCATGAGTATTAGAAATATCTTCCCAGGTTTTTCCACCATCTATAGAGCGAAATGCAGAAGCACTCATCACATATAATGTGTTTTCATTTAAAGGATCGGGAAACAATTCAATATAATACCATGCCCTTTGTATCAAATGATGATCGTCTGAAACCTGGCTCCAACTTTTGCCAGCATCCTCTGACATATACAAGCCACCAGCTTCTTTTTCAAAATCGCTTTCGATCAAAGCATATATTTTTTCAGAATTGCTGCGGCAAACCGCTATCGACATCTTGCCCATTTCTTTTGGCAATCCTTCTTTCAACTTTTCCCAATGCTCCCCGGCATCAGTTGATTTATATAATCCACTTCCCGGTCCACCGCTAATTACTTTCCATGGCAATCGACCATGTTCCCACATAGCAGCATATAATATCGATGGGTTATTCATATCCATTGAGATTTCTGCACAACCAGTTTTTTCATCTACGTATAAAACATTTTTCCATGTGATACCGCCATCAATAGATTTATATATACCCCGTTCTTTTGATCTACTATACAATGCCCCTTGTGCAGCTACGTAAACAATATTTGGATCTTTAGGATTAATAACGATCCGGGCAATATGTTGTGTAAGATCAAGCCCAATCTTTTTCCATGTTTTCCCCGCATCAGTTGATTTATAAATTCCATCGCCTCCACTTGTCATTACGCCTCGAACCGCATGTTCACCCATGCCTACATAAACAACATTTGGATCACTCTCAGCAACAGCTACGGCCCCAACGGAGCCAGTTTTAAAAAACCCATCTGAAACATTGCGCCAGGTAATACCCATATCATCAGTCTTCCAAAGACCGCCACCAGTGGTACCCTGGTAATAAACATTTGGGTTACCGACAACGCCTGTTGCACAATTTGACCGGCCACCACGGAACGGGCCGATGCATCTCCATTTTACGGGTTTGAAATAACTATCGAGACCAGTTGTATCCTTTGTTGGTTGTGAGATAGCATTAAATGCAATAAATAGAAACCCTAGGAGCAGTAATTGTTTTGGCATGATGAAGATTTATCCTGAAATATAAATCTTATTTGGAAAATAGAAGTTTTTCGAGGGTTTAGTAGAAAATTGTTCAGCCCTTTTTATAACAAACATTGTGTTAATTTATTATTTTGCCCAACTATTCGGGGTCAAAAGAGGTCTGATTATTGACCCCCGTTTTGAAGAAAACCCAAAGACATGATTAAAACAAATGCGATTTTATTTGCCAGCTTGTTTGCATTTTGCATTAGTCAAAATACAGAAGAAGGAAATTATGTGAAAAAGCAAGCGACAGACACCACAATAGTTGACGGTCCATATGTGCTATATGGCAACGATTCTGTTTTTGTAAAGTATATTGAAGATGTTTCCGGAGCTAAATCAGTAAAAACAGATGGCAGCCCCGCTGCTATGAAAAATAACATTACCCTGCAAGTAAATACTGATATGCCCGGTAAAACATTCACTGTACAATTAAAACAGAAACTTAATGAGGAGAAGTCAGAATACAAAGGAATAAAAAAAATGTTGGTGATGTCCGACATCGAAGGAAACTTTGGGGCGTTTAGAAAACTATTGCAGGGCAACGGGGTAATTGACGAAAATTTCAACTGGACCTTCGGGAAAGATCATCTTGTATTAGTAGGTGACTTTGTGGACAGGGGTACGATGGTTACCGAAGTATTATGGCTTATTTATTCATTGGAAGAAAAAGCAAAAGCTGCCGGTGGTTATGTACATTATATATTAGGCAATCATGAGATCATGAACATGAGTGATGAGCTTGATTATGTGCAGGAGCGTTATATACAACATGCACAATTAATGAACAAGCCCTATATGCAACTGTTCGGACCGAATTCAGAAATAGGGCGATGGCTTGCTACTAAAAATGTTATGGAACGTGTTGGTAATACCCTTTTTCTTCATGGCGGCGTTTCCAGTTATCTAAATAACCTGAACATATCACTGAAAGAGCTTAATGAAATAACAAGACCCTTCTACACCGATACAACGTATAGATATAAAGATGACCGGCTTAATTTGATATACAGCGATTTTGGACCATTCTGGTACAGGAATTACTATAAAGCGCCAAGAGCCGGTTTACAACAAATAGACAGTACATTGGATATTTATAATGTTCGTAGTATTACAACAGGGCATACCATTATTGCAAATGAAATAAGATCACTTTATAATGGCAAAGTTTTTAATGTAGATGTACATCACGCCGAAGGCCGTTCTGAAGCACTGCTAATTGACGATGGAAAATTTTGGCGTGTAAATTCTTCTGGGGAAAAATTTGATATCAAGCCAATATAAGCTTTACTGAAATTGTTTCTTTTCAGCGTTTATGTTTCTGTAAGAAATCTTTCTTTGAATCATGAAAAGAACTCACCGCCCCTAATTTATACAATACATAAATATAAATCCAAGGCAGATCCAGTTGCCATGATAAAAAACCGGCCCTTGCACTGGCAGGATATAAATGGTGATTGTTATGCCATTCCCCGGCAAAATAACCAGGCCGCCATTGATTGATAGATAAATTACTCCTGTCAAAATCCAATCCATCTATATGTTTTTCCTCGCCCTT
>Ga0207686_10001027_pt1 | contig 16514 bp, 16 predicted proteins | sample KBSM24metaG_FD_184396 | JGI IMG/M metagenome (GOLD analysis project Ga0207686, IMG submission 184396) | Miscanthus rhizosphere microbial communities from Kellogg Biological Station, Michigan, USA - KBS M2-4 metaG (SPAdes) (version 2) | ecosystem: Host-associated > Plants > Roots > Rhizosphere >...
GGAGGAGGGGATCGGCACCTCATCGCCGCCGCTGACGACCCCGGCCAGATCGAGGAATTCGCCCGCGAGGTGGCGCCGGCGGTGCGCGAGCTGGTGGCGAGCGGGCGGCGCCAGGGGCCGGCCAGGGGGATGGGGCCGGTCGCGGTTGGCGCCGACGGGAGCCAGGCGGACGAGTCGCCTGACGGGGGCGGGCCGGGGGAGGGCCGCGTCCGGCCGGAGGTTCCCAAGACCGAGTACGACCGGCTCGGCGTCGCCCCGACCCCCGACGACGGCGAGCGCCTGGTCGGCACCCCCTGGGACGAGTCGACCCGTCCGCACCGCCGGCCCAGCGACTCCGACATCGTCTACACCGAGCAGGGTCGCCAGGTCGGCCAGCACCTGGTCGACGTCCACGACATGCTCCGACGCGAGTTGTCGGAGCTGCGCGAGGTGGTCGAGCAGGTGAGGGAGGGCCGGCTCACCGCCGGCGATGCCCGCGTGGCCCTGAACGAGATGGCCTTGCGCCAGAACGACTGGACCCTGGGCGCCTTTTGCAGCCGCTACTGCCGCGTCGTCACCCAGCACCATGGCCTGGAGGACGACTCGATCTTCCCCCACCTGCGCCGCCAGGACACCGATCTCGAGCCCGTGATCGACCGCCTCACCGAGGAGCACCTGGTCATCCACGACGCGATCGAGGGTGTCGACCGCGCCCTCGTCGCCCACCTCAACGACCCCGATGACTTCGCTCCCCTCCAGAAAGCAATCGACCTGCTGACCGACACTCTGCTCTCGCACCTCTCCTACGAGGAGCACGAGCTGGTCGAGCCCTTGGCGCGGCTCGGCTTCTACCCTGGCCAGCTCTGACCCGGCTCGGCACGCGCCGCAGGGCGCTAGCTTGCGGGGTAGATGTGGATTCAGCGAGAGATCCGCCTGGCCGCGCGACCGCGCGGCTTTCATCTCGTCACCGCCGAGGTCCTGGAGGCCCTGCCTGAGCTGGGCGAGCTCTCGGTTGGGATCCTTCACCTGCTGATCCAGCACACCTCGGCCTCGCTGGCGCTGAGCGAGAACGCCTCGCCGGAAGTGCGGCACGACTTCGAGGCCTGGTTCGATCGGGCGGTCCCCGAAGGCGTTTCGTACTGGACGCACACCCTCGAGGGCGACGATGACATGCCGGCTCACATCAAGGCCGCCCTGCTCGGTCCTTCCCTGACGCTGCCGATCAGCGGCGGCCGCCTAGCCATGGGAACTTGGCAGGGCCTCTACCTCTGCGAGCATCGTGACAGCGGCGGCTCACGCTCGCTGGTCGCGACCGCCTGGGGCGAGCCCTGAGCCAGCGGACCGGCCCTGGGTCAGCGCCCTATTTCGCGGTACCCGAAATAGCTGCCGGTTTCGGCACGATCGGTTTGGCGATCGCGATGGCGGCGAAGCTGACGATTGCGTATTGGATTCAGCAGTGGGGGAAATGCCCCTAGGCGCTGCTGTCAGCGCGAGAGCGCGGCTCGCTGCCGCGAGGCCTGCGGCGTTGTAGGCGCTTGCCGCGCGGCGGACCGCTGAGCAGCGGTCCGCGCTGCCGGCCGCTTGCGCGCCGGGGCCGGGACGGCTTCGCCCTGGCGCTGCCAGAGCAGCTCTTGGACCGAGGCGCGCAGCACCTGGGCGAGCGCGCCGACGATGAGGAAGAAGAGGCCGCTGCCGGGCGAGCCGATCAACACCGCCAGCAGGGCGACGGCGAGCATTGCGTAGAAGAACCGCGTCAGCGGCTCGACCTGGCCGGCCAGCTTGTCGAGATTGATTCCGCGCATCAGGCGGGTATTCGGCGCCAGCGGCCGGATCCCTTGGGCGCGCCGGCTGACCGGGATTCGCCGGGCGCCTAAGGAAGGCGTACGCCGACCGCGGCCCAGGCGGTCGCTGCCGCCTCGGAGGCGGTCTCGACGCCGAGCTTCTCGTAGGCGCCCTGCAGATGCTTTTCCACCGTGCGCGGCGAGAGCCCCATCACCCGGGCGGCGTCGGGGCCGCGGCGGCCGAGGGCGATCCAGCGCAACGTTTCGGCTTGGCGCGGGGTGAGGCCAAGGCCTTCCAGGGCGGGCACGTTGAGGCCGCTGGTCTGGGGCTCGATCACCAGCATCTCGCTCTCGCCTTCGGGGCCGCGCAGCACCCGCAGCGAGACCTGCCGCTCACCGTCGTCGATCAGCAGCGGCTCGCTGGCGGGGGTGCCGGCGGCGCGCCGCTCGGCGAGGCACTGGCGGACATCGACGGCGAGGCGGTTGCCGGAGCCGCCGAGCCGGCCGTCGAGAAGGAGCCGCCCGGCCGGGGTCGCCATGTCGATGCGCCCGTGGTGGTCGGTCACGATCACCGCCGTGCCGACCTGCTCGAGGCCGGCTTCGAGGGCGGCGATCGTCGCTTCCCGGGCGGAGGCCAGCTCGGCATTGCGATAGGCCTGGATCAGGTGCGGTCGGGCAACGGCGAGGTTGCGAACCTCGGGGTCGCTGAAGTCGCTCTGCGAGCGGGTGAGGGCGAGGCCGATCACCACCGGCGGCCGCGAGGGCAGGGTCAGCGCCACCTGGTACTCGGCTTCGATCTGCCCGTAGAACTCGCGGTAGACCGGCAGCCGGTGGTACTCCTCCGAGCTGAGGAAGTCGGAAATGCGACGCGGCTGCCCGTCGCGAGTGCGCCGCATGTGGGCGAGAATCGGGTTTTCGCCCGCCAGCGCCGTGAACCGCTGGATCTGCGCCGGCGTCACTTCGAGGTGCGGGTCGTTGGTCCACCACGTCGCCGAGGGGTCCTCGTCCATCTCGTTGTAGGAGGCGACGTCGGCGGGGACGAATTCCCGCAGCAGCGCCGGGATCCCGCGGCGGAAGCGGTCGAGGTCTTCGAAGGCGTGAGCGTTGCCGATCAGCTCGGCAAGGGGGAGAGACACGGCCTCAGCCTAGCCCGCTCCGTCCCTGATGCCGCGATCTCAGCCCCGCTCGGTGGCGACGATCTTCAGCAGGACCACCGGCACGTACTCACGCTGCTCCGGCGGTAGGACGGCGATCCGCAGCCCGAGCTCGTCCTCGAGTTCCTGGGTCGGCTTGGCCCAGTACTCGGCGATCATCAGCTCAATTTCGGCCCGGACCGCCGCCTTGTCCTCGTCGCTGAGATTCATCGGGTGCCCACGCTATCTGCCGCGCTCATCGGTCAGCTCGCGTCCTCTTTGTACTCCAATGAATATGTACATAAAGAGACATGTACAATCTCAGAAATGTACGAGCCCAACCTGGACTTGCGCATCAACCCAGGGGGGACGCTGACGCCGGCCGAGGTGGTCGGCCGCGATTCCTTTGTCGCCTCGATTTGGGAGGCACTCGGCCACCAGAGTGTCCTGCTTACCGCGGAGCGCCGGATGGGGAAGACGTCGGTCCTCCTGAAGCTCGAGGCTGAACCACTCGTGGGCACCTGCGTGATCAAACGAACGCTGCAGGGCATTCGGTCGCCGGATGAGTTCGTCCGGAAGTTCATCGCCGATGTCGAGAAAGCGAGCCCGGGCTTGCTCAAGCATTCCCTTGGCGATCGCCTCGCCCAGGCGGGCATCAAGAGAATCGGCAGCAGCCCAATTTCAGTCGAGTTTGCGCCGACCGACGACAAGAGCTGGAAGGACCTGGTCAGCGAGACCTTTGCTGCCCTCGATCAGGGGGTCGAGGAACTAGTTGTGCTCCTCTGGGACGAGCTGCCGCAGATGATCGCCGATATCCGCGACGAGCACGATGCGAACACGGCGCGGGAGATGCTCGACGTCCTTCGCGCTGCGCGCGAATCCCATCGCGGCGTGAGGATGGTCCTCAGTGGCTCGCTTGGCATCCACCACGTCGTCGATGACCTTCGGGCTCGGGGTGGGATGTGGGTGCCCACTCACGACATGCGTTCGGTGGATCTGCCGCCGCTAACCGAGGACGACGCTGCTTACCTCGCCGGCGAGCTTCTCCGCAATCACGAAATCGAGTGCGACGACGTCCCGACCGTGGCGCGAGCGATTGCGGTCGAGGTGGACTGCATTCCCTACTACGTCCATCAAACCGCTCTGCAATTACAGATCCGTCAGCGCACCGGCGCTCCAGCTGCTGACGCCCCCCTCGTCAGAGGTGTCGTCAAGAACGCAATCGATGACCCGCTGGACCCCTGGGAACTAGGCCACTACGTGGCTCGGACGCCGATCTATTACAGAAAGGAAGTCGAGCTGGTGAACGCCATGCTCGACCTCATCGCGCGCAGCGCCGACCCTCTCGACATCGATGCGTTGGAGGAGGGGCTTGCGACGTTCGGGCCGCCGCCCCCGCGGCAGCATCTGAGGGGGGTTCTCGACCTGCTCTGCAAGGACTACTACCTGCGCTCGGACCCCGAGTACACCTTCCTTCGAACTCTGGTGCGGAGAACCTGGCTGGAGAGGCGGGCGTAGGGCGATGAGCGGCGTCGTTCCCCTCCTCAAGCACACCCCTTCGGCCCAGGAGCCCGAGGTTCTGGAGGCGATCACGGTCCAGCGGGAGGACCTAATCGCGTCGCTTGTCGATTGCGCCCTCGACCTCAAGGGCGGCCTTCGCCATCAGCTCCTGATCGGGCCACGGGGGATGGGCAAGACCCACATCCTCTCGTTGGTGGTCAGCAGGGTGCGGGCGGACGCGCTCGGGGACAACCTCGTGATCGCCTGGCTCGATGAGGACCCCTGGTCGATTCGGACCTACGACAAGCTCCTTGCTGCGATCGCCGCCAAGGTCGCGGAGGAGGTCCGGGACCAGGGCCTGGCGCAGCGAGCCCGTGAGCTGCGAGCAAGCGATGGGACCAAATGGCTGGAGGGCGAGGAAGCCCTTCGCGAGGCGCTGGGGGCCCGTCGCCTCGTTCTGCTCGTCGAGAACCTCGACGAGGTGTTCCGCCGCATCGGCGACGAGGGCCAGGCGAGGTTCCGGGCCTTTGTCGAGGATTGGCGCCAGCTGCTAATCCTGGCCACCTCGCCGCAGCTGTTCGAGGGGGTCCGGAACCACGCCTCGCCTTTCTACGGGTTCTTCGCTATCACCCACCTCGATGAGCTGAGCCTCGACAACGCACTCGAGCTGATGAAACGGATCGCCCGGCTCCACGATGACTCTCGGTTGCTCGAGTACCTCGGTACCGACCTGGCGCGCCGCCGGCTCGCCGCGGTCGAAGCGCTGGCGGGAGGGCATCCACGCATCTGGCTATTGCTCGCCGGATGCGTCTCGATCAGGTCGATCGACGAGCTGGTGCCGCTGTTCCTGGAAGCGCTCGACGAACTCACTCCGTACTACCAGGACCGACTGCGCGAACTGGGGGATCAGCAGCAGGAGCTGGTCGTGCTGCTTGCCGAGGCCGGCGGGGCACTCAGCAATCGAGATCTCGCCGAGCGGAGTGGGATCGCCCAAAACCAGATTGCGACGATGCTCCGCCATCTAGCCGATCGGGGTTACGTGCGCCGGGCCGAGCTGCCGGAAGGTCTGGCGGTAGGCGACAGCCGCCTGAGCTTTTGGGAGCTGCGAGAGCCGTTGATGCGGCTCTGCTTGGACGTCAAGCAGGCGCGCAGCGAGCCGCTGAGAATGGTCGTCGAGTTTCTGCGTGCCTGGTATGGCCCGAGGCTGCTCGACGAGCTGATGAGCCTGCCGCCAGAGGCCAAGCTTGCGGCCGCGTACGTCAAAGAGGCGTTTCGCATGCTTGAGGAGGCCCTTCCTTCCGCCGACCTGTTTCGGGGATCCTCGGAGGAGATCTTGGCGCGAGCGGAGTTGGGCCTATCGGTATCGCCTGGGCGAATCGACCTGCTCTTCGCCCGTGTGACGACTCTCATGCAGGACAGGCGATTTGAGGAGGCCAAGTCGGATCTCGAAGAGCTGATCTCATCGGTCGACGGTCACGACGAAGCGCTTGCCGTGCGGATGATCTTTATTCGCCACATGCTGGGCGAGGTCAGCGAACCCGATTTCCTCGACGAGCTTGCCGAGTCGGTGGTGCGGAATCCCGAGGATTTGGAAATCCTCAGGTCCGTTGCGGCTGCCTACGCCGAAGCCGGTCACTACGAGGAGGCTCTGGCCGCCGCCTCGAAGGTAGCTGCCTTGGATTCTCGGAGCGGGTCTGCGATGGGCCAGGTGGGCGTCCTCCTGCAGCAGCTCGGGAGGCACGACGAGGCGCTGACGACGTTGCAGCGTGCAGCGGAGATCGACCCGGCCGATGCGAACATTCAACTCGCGCTCGGCCGGAGCCTGCTGACGCTCGGTCGCTTGGAGGACGCCGAGGCGACTCTCGTCGAGGCGAGCGAGCTGGCGCCCACCGACACGACCATCCATGTGGCTCGAGGACTTGCCTCGATGGACCTGGGTGTGATGGCAGAAGCCTTCGCAAAGGCAGTCGAGATTGAACCCCAAGATGCCAGCTTGCAGGGTCTTCTCGCCAGCGCTCTTCGTTTCCTGGCGAGACTCGACGAGGCTGCCTTGGTTGCCCGCCGCGCGATTGAGCTCAACCCGACTGGGTCGATCTATCGCTTCCAGCTCGCCGAAATTACGATCGAAAGGGACGAAGTCGACGAGGGCTTCGGATTGCTTCGGCAGGCCCTCACCGCGTGGCGGGAAGAGTCGAGGAAATGGCTCGCTGGGACTCCTAATTTGCTTTGCGAGGCCCTGCTGATGCATACCGAGGCAAGCTCGGATCGGCGCGAGTTGTTCGCGGAGCTTGTTGACGGATTCCAAGCTGCCGATGCCGCCGAGGAGCTCGGGGCGGCGATAGTCAGCACGATTCCCGACTTCGTTTCGGGGGACATCGACCTCGGGAAAGCCGAGCGCTGGGTCGACGATTGGCTAAGCGCGCCGGCGGACGATGAGCTCGAGATCCCCTTCGCGATGTTGCGAGCGGCCCTCGGCTGGAAGCGGGATCGGGACCGCTCGCACCTGCTCGCGCTTCCCCCCGAGCAGCGCGAGATTCTCATCGAGCTGCTCGAGGAGAGCGAAGAGTAGGGCGCCGTTACGAGCCCTCGGCCGGCGCCGCCCGCTCGACGTCGATCCTGGGAAGGATCCGCTCGAGCCAGTCGGGGATCCACCAGTTGCGGGCGCCGAGCAGCTGCATCACGGCTGGGACGAGGACCATCCGGACCAGGGTGGCGTCGAGGAAGATCGCCGACGCCAGGCCGATTCCGAAGAGCTTCAGGAAGACTTCGGGCGAGAAGACGAAGGCGAGGAAGACGACGACCATGATCGCCGCCGCCGCGGTGATCACCCGGGCCGTTTTTGCCAGACCGTCGGCGACAGCACGGCGGGTGTCGCCGTCCTTTTGGTACTCCTCGCGGATCCGCGAGACGAGGAAGACCTCGTAGTCCATCGAGAGCCCGAAGAGGATCGCGAACATCATCACCGGCATGAACGGCGCGATCGGGACTTCGTGGTCGATCCCGATCAGTTCGCCGACCGCGCCGCCCTTGGCGACGAGGGTCATCACCCCGTAGGCGGCGCTGACCGAGAGCAGGTTCATCACCGCTGCCTTCAGCGAGATCAGCGGCGAATGGAAGGCAACGAGGAGCAGCAAGAAGGAGAGGCCGACCACACCGATGATGAAGATCGGCATCCGTTCGGTGATGTATTCGCTCTGGTCCTCGAGCGCCGGGGTGACGCCACCGAGCTTTGCGTCCACGGTCGAGCCCCGCAGGGCGTCGGGGATCGTCGTCGCCCGCAGGTGGTCAACGAGATCCGTCGTCGCCGCGTCCTGCGGCGAGGTGGTCGGGATCACGGTTACGATCGCGGCGTTGCCTTCGCCGTTGAACCGAGGTGCCGGCACGTAGGCGACGCCTTCGTCTTGGCGCAGCGCCGTGGCGAGGCGGTTGATCGCGGCGCGATCGCCCTGGTCGGACAGTTCGGCGGCGATCACCAGCGGCCCGTTCGCCCCGGGCCCGAAGCCTTCGCTGATCAGGTCGTACGCTTCGCGCGTCATCGTCCCGGGTTTGTCGTTGCCGGCGTCGGGGAAGCCGAGCCGCATGCCGAGCGCCGGCGCCGCCAGCGCCAGCAGGATCGCAGTGGCCACGATTGCCGCCGTCCAGGGCCGCCGCTGCACCGCGTGGCTCCAGCGGGCGGCGGGGGAGTTGCCGTCTTCGGCGCGGTCGAGGCTGCGACCGAGGAAGGGAATCCGCAGTTTGTCGACGCGCGGCCCGAGGTAGGAGAGCAGCGCCGGGAGCAGCGTGATCGAGGCCAGCATCATCACCAGCACCGCCAGCGCGGCGCTGATCGCCACCCCATACATGTACGGAAGGGCGGTGAGGAAGAGGCCGAGGATCGCGATCACCACGGTCGAGCCGGCGACGATGACGCTGCGCCCCGCCGTGGTGACCGCCTCGACGACGGCCTCGTGGCGGTCCTTACCGGAGCGCAGGGCGGTGCGGAAGCGGGTGATGACGAGCAGCGAGTAGTCGATGCCGACGCCGATTCCGATCAGGCCGGAGACCGCGGTCGTCCAGTTCGGAACATCAATCACGTTGGCGAGCAGGACGATCAGGCCGCCGGAGGAGATGCCGAGGCCGATCAAGGCGATCGACAGCGGCAGGCCGACAGCGACCACCGAGCCGAAGGCGATCAGCAGCACGATCGCCGCGCCGATGAAGCCGATCATCTCAGGGCTGGTCTGTTCCTGAGCGAGGTAGATCGGTTCGCCACCGAGCTTGATCGCCAGCCCTTCGCCGCTGTGGTCCTCGGCGGCGGCGATCAGCTGTTCGCCCTGTTCCTTCTTGACCTCCCAGCCTGGCACGTTGAGCGGTAGCGAGGTGGTGGCAATGGTGCCGTTTTCAGAGACGCGGATCGTCCCCCGCTTCTCGACGTGGGCGACTTCTTCGGCCTGCGTAAAGAAGGCGTTCATGCGCTGTTTGGCGGCGGCGCCATCGACACCCTTCGGGTCCTGCCAAACGACGTAGATTTCCTGCCCCGAGTAGCCCTTGAAGGCGCGCTCGGTCAGTTCGCTGGCGGCCTTCGACTCCGAGCCGGGGGTGTTGTAGTCGGCGTGGTACTCGCCGGCGAAGGAGGAGCCGAGCCCGATCAGGACGACGGCAGCGACGATCCAGGCCAGGACCATGCGGCCACGGCGGCGGTAGGAGATGTCGGCGAGGCGGGCGAGATGGCGGGTCATGCGGCGATCCTTTCGGATGAAAAAGGCGTCAACACGTTCCAAGCAGGAATAGTTCCAAGACGGAACGATTCTTAGCAGAAATCAACTGTGTAGGCTTCCGCGCCCATGTCCAGCGAGCCGATCGCCGCCGACAAGGCACCTTCCAGCCTCGCCTTCCTGCTCTCGCAGGTCGGCATCCACGCGGCCAGCCAGTTCGCGGAGCGGCTGGCGAAGATCGACCTGCAGCCGCCGTTGTTCCGGATCCTCAACCTCGTCGACGCCGCCGAGGGCCGCTCCCAGCAGGCGATCGGCGAGGCGATCCAGATTCCACCGAGCCGCATGGTCGCGCTGGTCGACGAGCTCGAGCGGCGCGGCCTGGTCGAGCGCCGGCCCAACCCCGGCGACCGCCGCGTTCGTGCCCTCTACCTGACTCGCAAAGGTCGCACGAAGCTGGCCCGCGGCCGCGAGATCGCCCAGGCCCACGAAGAGGCGCTGACCGCCGGGCTCGACAAGTCCGACCGCGAGCGCCTCACCCAACTGCTGCAGCAGATCGTCGACGTACAGACGATCGGCCGCGGCATCCACCCGGGCCTCAGCGGCAAGGCCGGTCCCGGCTAGCGGCGGGCAGCGTCGAGCCGCTCGAAGCGCTCCAAGAACTCGCGGCGGGCCCGCGGCGGGTCCCAGGGGTCGATCTCAATATCGAGCGGCTCGAAGCCCTCCAGCTCAGGCCAGGGGTCGCCGCCGCTGGCGATTGCGTGGCGCTCGGAGGCAAGCATGGCGCGGTCGATCGCCTTCAGTCCTGGGCCGGGCGGCGCCAAGTCGAAACGCGCCCGGATCGCCTCCTCCAATCGCGCCTCGGCCAGCTTGTAGGGCGGGCCGAGCGGGCTGCGGTGCTTGAGCGGGTGAGGGAGGTCGACGAGGTAGGCCTCGCTGGCGTCGTGCATCAGCGCCGCCAATGCCTCCTCTGCGGAGCCGCCCCGTTCCTCGCAGACGTCGGCGACGTGCGCGCAGTGCTGGGCGACGGAGTAGAAGGCTCGGCAGTGGCCGCCGAAGCGGCATTGGTTGGCGAGCGCCTGGGCGATGTCCTCGATCACGATGCTGGCCGGGTCCGGCGCCAGGGGGTCGATCCAGCGTCCGGAGACGGTGTGGATCGAGCCGTCCGGCTTGCGCGCCGGGGCGCTATCGGGGCGGGTGCTCACCGGAGCGATTCTGGCAGCGGCGTCGGGTACCGCGGCGCTGCGGCGCGAAGCTAGCCCGGAGGCGCCTCGCCCAGGCGCTCCAAATGCCGCTTGCCGATCGCGACGCTGAGCTCGAGGAAGTCGACGATCCGGGCCAGCTCGGCGGCGGTGAACTTCGAGCCGAGCGCCTCTTCCCACTCCGCCGCCAGCGGTCCCCAGATCTCCCCGGCACGCGCGTAGAACTCCGGCGTCACCTCGATCTTGACGCGGCGCCGGTCCTCCGGGTCGGGGACGCGGCGCGCGAATCCGACCCGTTCGAGCCGATCGACGGCGCCCGTCACGGCGCCCGTCGTCACCCCGACCGCGGCGGCCAGTTGGCCGGCCGTCAGTCCACCCGCATTCTCGATCGCGTTGAGGCAGTGCAGGTCCGTCTGGTTGATCCCCAGCCGCTCGGCCGCGAGGTTGTCGAAGGCGCCGTCCTGGTTGCCGCTGGCGCGGAAGGCGGCGATCAACCGCTCGACGATCTCCTGCTTTTTGGTTGAGGGGCTTGACATGTCTCTTAGTTCCTAAGATAATTAGTGACTAAGAAAACTCTACAGGAAGCGGAGGAGCTCGCAATGGATTGGAAGCTAGAGCTGGTTCAAGTCCCGGTCGCCGACGTCGATCGGGCCAAGGCCTTCTACGAGCAGGTCGGCTTCGTCGCCGAACACGACCACCAGGTCAGCGAGCAGCTGCGCTTCGTGCAGCTGACCCCGCCGGGATCGGCCTGTTCGATCTCACTGACCAGCGGCGCCCATGAGATGGAGCCGGGCAGCATCGAGGGCCTGCAGCTGGTCGTCGACGACGCCGACGCGGCGCGGGCCGAGCTGCAAGGGCGCGGGGTGGAGGTCGGCGAGGTGCAGGAGTTCCCCTGGGGCCGCTTCGTTTTCTTCGCCGACCCGGACGGCAACCGCTGGGCGGTCCAGCAGGCGAACCGGCCCTCGTAGCCGATGGCAGCTCCTGTGGTCGCGGCGCGGTAGCGTCCGGGCGCGATGAGCGCCGCGATCACCGCCGTCACCTTCGACTTTTGGAACACGCTCGCTCGGGTGCCGGCGGGCAAGGGCGTGATGACCGAGGCGCGGCTGCGGGCGGTGACGGCGGCCTGCGAGGAGTGCAGCGTCGAGATCGAGGCCGAGCGGCTCGCCGCGGTCCTCGAAGGGGTGGCGCAGAGCTATGAACGCTCCTGGGAGGCCGGCACGCACTTTCACCCACGCGAGGGCGCGGCGATGTTGACCGCCGAGCTCGGCGTCGAAGGCGCCGCCGAGGAGACGATCGGCGGGGCCTTCCTCAATGCCGGCCGCACGGTTGAGCTGGCGTTCGCACCTGACCTCGCCATCTGCCTCGACGCCCTCGCCGAGCGCGGCCTGCGGATTGGGATCGTCTGCGACGCCGGCTTCAGCGGCGGTGAGCTGCTGCGTAGCTTCCTCGCCGATGCCGGCCTACTCGACCGCTTCTCGGGCTGGGCCTTCTCCGATGAGGTCGGTCAATACAAGCCCTCGCCGCAGATCTTCGCCGCTGCCCTGGAGGCGCTCGGCGCCGCGCCGGGCGAAGCGATGCACGTCGGCGACCTGCGCCGCACCGACGTCGCCGGCGCCGCCGGCTACGGGATGCGCACCGTCCGCTACCGGGCGCTCCACGACGACCCCGGCGCGGCCGGCGAGCCGGAGGCCGACTTCGTCCTCGACAGCCACCTCGAGCTGCCGCCGCTGCTCGACCGGCTCTAAGCCTTAGCGCCGAGCCGGCAGCGGGAAGCGCATCCGCACCTCGGTCCCCTCGCCTTCCTGCACGATCGTCAGCTCGGCGCTGAGGCTGGCCATGATCGAGAGGCCGAGCCCGAGCCCGTCCGAGGAGCCGCGGCCGAAGCCGTCGCCGCCGTCGCAAACGCGAATCTCGAGCCAGCCGCTGCTCACCTCGGCGTGCAGTTCGACCTTGTCTCCGGCCTTCCCCTGGCCGGGGCCATAGGCGTACTTGACAACGTTGGTGACCGCCTCGGAGACGGCCAGGGCGACATCGTCGACCAGCTTCGCGTCGGCGCCGTGGGAGCTGGCGAAATCGGCGGCACCGTGACGCAGCTGGGCGATCGCCGCGGGCGTCGCGGCGGCGGAGAGGGCGGTCGTGCGTGGTGCCAGTGGTTTTTCCTCACCGGACCGTTTCGCCTCCGCGTCGATCACCCGGGCCTCTCGCTCGAGGCCGCAGCCATCTCGGACGCCTGGCCCTCGCGCTTGACGACGACCACGTGGCCGGAATGGCGCTCGGCGACGTGCTCGACTCGGTCGATCTCGTGGCCAGGGGCAACGAGGAAGCGGTCGAAGTTGGTGCGCACCGCCTCGTAATCGGCGAGCGAGAGCCAAATCGTAGTGCTGCAACCGAGATGCCCGCACTCGCAGACGAAGACCGCGCCCTCCTCTCCGGTGCCGCGCTCGATCGCCTCGTTGACCCGCCGTCCGTTCACCTCGGCCGCGACCGCGCAGCGTTCCCAGCTCGACGAGCCGCGCTTTTCGGCGTTGGCCTCGTCGCCCATGCGAATGCATGTTCCCGCATTGGGAACCCGTCAAACCCGGCTGTCAGGCCGCGGCGACCCTTTCGATCAGCTCGGCGGCGCGCTCGCTGCCGCGGGCGGCCCGCAAGCCAGCGGCGAGCGCGCCCAGACGGGTGGCCAGGGCGTCGTCGGCAAGCAGGCGGTCGATTGCCCCGGTTAGCTCGGCCGCTTCGTGGCCGTAGGTGTCGAGGCGGACGCCGAGCCCGGTCTCGTCCAGGCGCTGGGCGTTGTCGTACTGGTCCCAGAAGAGCGGCAGCGCCACCATCGGCTTGCCGAAGAAGAGTGACTCGGTGACGGTGTTGTTGCCGCCGTGGGTGATCACCAGGTCGACCTGGGGCAGGATCGAAGTCTGGGGCAGGAACTCGGCTCCGATCATGTTGTCGGCCAGCTCGTATTCGTCAGCCTGCGGGCCCTTGGAGACGATCACTCGATAGCGCTCGTCGGCCAGGCTGGCGACCAGGCGTTTCATCAGCTCGACGTCGGCGGAGCCGAGCGAACCGAGGCTGAGATAGAGCAGCGGCCCCGAGCCGTCGGCTAGTGGCTTCGGCAGACCCCAGGCGGGGTCGGTGGCGCGGACGCTCGCCTCCAGGTTCTGCCAGCGCGGGTCGAGCGGCCGCTCGCGCCGGTAGTCGATCTGGTCCGGATAGAGGTAGAGGTTGAGCCACTCGCTTTCGTGGATGAAGTCGTCGGCGGGAAGCGGCGGCGCCCCACGCTCGCGGCAGAACTGGTCGAACTCAGCGTGCAGCGGGCCGAGGGCCTCGCGATAGGCCGACCAATACTCGTCCCAGCCGCCGCGGTCGCCCGCTGGCAGGCCCGAGAAGGGCGGCGGCACCGCCGGGTCCTTCACCTCGGCCGGGTTGCAGGAGGCGATCCGCACCCAGGGTCGCCCGTTCGCCAGCAAGGCGGGGAAGCTGACCACGTTGTCCTCGACGACGACGTCGGGATCGACCTCCTCGATGATCTCCAGCAGCCGTCCCTCGACGTAACGGGCGCCGTCGACCAGTGCCCGCATCGTCGGCTCGATGAAGCCGGCGAGCTGCTCGATCGTCGGCTGCCGGAAGACCGGCGCCGTGTCGCGGATGAACTCCTTCCAGAATTGGCCGGGGACTTCCTCCTGCTCCGGCGGCGGCGTCAGCCGCATCAGCCGCTCCTCGAAGCCCTGCGCCTTCAGCGTCCCCGCGAACGACTCCTCGATCACGAAGACGACCCGGTGCCCCCGCCGTCGCAGCACGTCGCCGATGCCGACGCAGTTGTTGGTCGGCCCGAACGCCCCCTCTGGGAAGAAGACGATCGTCTTCGGCGAGCCCGGCATGTTGGCTGATGATCGCAGAGGGGAAGCCCTAGGCCAGTGGAATTCCTGACTACCCAGCACTTCTTATTGAAAAGTCGGAACTTGGTGATAGGTTCATTTAGTAATCACGTTCACTAAACGAGCGCCCGTAGCTCAACTGGATCAAGGTCAACTTTCGGACTCGAGGCATGGAGCTAGCAGCCGTACAGCCAAGGCGGCCGAGCGATCGGACGATTCCTGCGGCGGTTGATTGCCGGAGACGGTCGGGTTCATTCTTTTCGGGTCCACTCTTATCGACTGAAGAGCAGCGGCCTTCTAAGCCGCAAGGTGCGGGTTCGAATCCCGTCGGGCGTATTCCGGTGACCAGATGAGCGCCGTCCGCGTCCATGCCGACGACGCCCGGCCGGCGCGGGAGCCGAACCTCGATCTCGTTCGTCGCTACCTGTGCGCAGACGCCCAGGCGCGTTTCCGCCGCGCCCGCGGTGAGGCGGTCGAGTTCACGCTCGGGATCCAGGCTGCCTCTCGCGAGGTGGAAGCAGCCGCGCAGCAGGGCGCGCCGGCGGAGCAACTGATCGAGCGCTATCGGGAGCGCCTCCGCGCCCGGCTCGGGTCGCTCGGAGTTTCTTGCGACTGGGAGGCGACCCGGGTCTCCTCGGCGCCGGACCGGGCCCGGGACCTGCAGGCGATCTTCGCGACTCTGGTCGAGCGCGACCTCGTCTACCGGGACGGCGCCGTCTGGCGCTTCCGCAGCAGCTGCTTTGCCGAGCGCTGCGAGCGCGACCTCGATGCCCTGCCCGGCCGGGCGTCGGCGGCGATTGAGGCGCAGCATCGCGCCCTGCGCCGGGTCGATGGGTTCGAGGTCAAGGCGACGGTGCTCGGCGGCGGCGAGCTCCCGGTCTTCGCCGTCACGGCCGAGGCGATCCCACGGGCCGAGTTCGTCGCCATCTCGCCGCGGCATCCCGGCGTCGAGTCGGTGGTCGGCGCCGATGCCCTGGCGGCGCTGCGCCGCGCCGACGTCGCTGCGCCGGCGGTGCAGAGCGAGCGGCAGGCGGCGGTGGCCGGGATCGAGGCGCTGCTGCCGGTCGTGCTGACGGCGCTGCTCGAGGAGCACAGCGGCGCTACCGCATCGCTGGGCATTCCCGCCGATGACGAGGCGGCGCGGCAGATCGCCGGCCGCCTCCGCAAAGGCGGCAGCCTCCCCTTCCGGACCCACGAGCGCGGTGGCAAGCCGCGGCCGGCCAGCCGTTACGGGCTGGCGGACCTAGCGGTCTCGCGGCGAGGTATCTGGGGGACCCCGGTGCCGGTCCTTCACTGCGGCGCCTGTGGTGTCGTGCCGCTCGCCGGTGGGCTGCCGGCGGGAGAGGGAAGGGGTGTCCCGGCCTGCCCCCGTTGCGGCGCCGTCGCCAAGCCCGACCCGTGGGTGCTCTCAGCGGAGTTCGAGGCGATGTGGTCGTGGCTGCCGCCGGGCGGACTGGGCGGCGGCCAGCGCGGCGCTGCCGCCGAGACGGTCTTGCTTGGAGATGGCGACAGCAGCCGCCTGCTGCACCAGCGGATCGCCGCCGCGGTCGCCAGCGGCGCCGAGCCTGGATCGGAGCCCGTCCCCGGGGAGGAGTTTACGGCGGCGACGATCGTCGCCGCGGTCGAGACCGGCGGCCTCGACTGTGTCGCCAACATCGACGCGCTTGACGAGCTCGCCGCCAACGCCGGTGCCGACGTGGTCCGCTTCGCCCTCTTTGACGCGGCCTCAGCGGGCACCGCGACGGGCCTCTACCCGCACTCGCTGAAGCGGGCCCAGCGTTTCCTCGCTGAGCTACGCGCCTACGCCGAGCCGCGCCTCGCCGCCGCCGCGCCAGTCGCCGCGATCGACCCTTCGTCACGCCTGCGCCGCCGCCTCCGTGCCTGGTGTGGGGTCGCCGCCGAGCGAGTTGCCTCTTCTCTGGAGGCCCTTGACGCCAAGCGCGCCATCCACAACCTCGCCCTCTTCCTACGGCGCATCGAGGACTTCGAGGAGCGGGCGGGGGCCGGGGGAAAGCTCGACGCCGCCGACTGCGAGGCGGTCGCCTTCGCGCTCGCCCGCTGGGCCGAGCTCGCCGGTCCCTGTGTCCCGGGGATCGCGGCCGAGCTGTCGGCGCTCGCCACCGCTCCCCCGGCGGCCGAGGAGGTCGCGGCGTGAGGGTCTCCGAAACTGAACGGCGGGCGAAGCTGGAACGCTTGCGCGGCGACGGCATCGACCCCTACCCGAGATCGTTCAACGACAGAACCGGCATTCGCGAGATCCGCGGGCGCCACGACCCCGAGGTGTTGGAGGAGGGCGAGTACGAGGAGATCGGCTACCGGATCGGCGGCCGTATCACCACCCGTCGCAACCACGGCAAGA
>Ga0207686_10001030_pt1 | contig 16491 bp, 10 predicted proteins | sample KBSM24metaG_FD_184396 | JGI IMG/M metagenome (GOLD analysis project Ga0207686, IMG submission 184396) | Miscanthus rhizosphere microbial communities from Kellogg Biological Station, Michigan, USA - KBS M2-4 metaG (SPAdes) (version 2) | ecosystem: Host-associated > Plants > Roots > Rhizosphere >...
GGACGGCGTTGCATGGCCGGATAGCGGATCTTCTGTTGGCGAGTGACGGTCTGGGGGAGTCGGTGCCCGGGCTGGAGATAGCGTGGCACTGCGTGCGAGCGGGGCGTACCGCGGAATCGACCCCGTACCTCCTCAGAGGCGCGAGAGAGGCGATGCAAAGCGGTGCCCCCTTCGAGACAGAGCAGGCCCTTAGCTCGGCGATGGGATGGCTTCCGCTTCGTCATCACACTGAAGCCCTACTGCTGCTTGCTGAGAGTCTTCAGGAGCAGGGCCGGTGGAAAGAGTCTCGCAAAGTACTGGGTGGGGATCTGGACCCTCTAGATGACGAGACGCGGGAAATGAAGTTCGTACTGAGTGTGAGAGCCGCGAATTTCGAAGGAGTCCCCCAAGCGGAGGCCGAAAGTCTCCGCAAGCTACTAAGGGATGTGATGACCGGAGGAAAGACCCCTCGCTCAAGGACAAGAGCTGCCTATGTCTGCAGCCAGATACTCTTCAGCTCTGCACAAAGCGCTGAATGCCTCGAGCTTTACAACTGTTGCAAAGAGATCCCGATCAGTGGGCTATCTATTAGTGAAATGTCGGAGTTGTTGCTCGCGAAGACAAGTCTCGCATACATGGCCCATGTAGAGAAGGAGTACTTAGAGGTCAGAACTAGGCTGGAGCTGCAAAGGTTGGAACACGACAGGTTGGGAATAGCTAATCAAGCAGCCGCTTTAACAGAAAACCATCTCGGCTGCGCGGATTCGGCCGAAGGTCGATACGCCAATGCCCTCCCGTACTTCGAACGCGCCCTGCGACTCGCTGAAAGGTTGGGGGACGAGAGATTGATGTCGCAGATCGCGTCCAACCTAGCGTTAGCGAATGGACGCCTTGGTCGCTACGATGAGCAGCTAAGGTGGGCTGGATTCGGTCTCGCCCAAGGTGAGTGTGAACGGCATAGATATAAACTGGTCTACTATCAGTCTTGGGCGTTGGCGATGCTTGGAGAGGCGACCAAGGCCATCTCCTCAGTAATTGAGGAAGCAGCGAGGCCGACCAGTCGCACTCCAGACTGGCTTCCACCTGTAAGACAAATTTTGTTTGCAGACGTTAAGTACATCTCAGGGGCGAGAAAAGAGGCTAACCGGGACGCCGCCGAGGTACTCCGCTCTAACCGACGAACTGGATTCCACGAAGCGTTTGCGGGTGTGTACGCCAGGTGGTTGGCAAAGCTTTCGGGCGCTGGTTTGGACCTGGAGGAGGGTTACGGGGAGTTACAGTCCCTTAGCTCAATGCTCTACCATTTTGATGCAGTCGATCGAGCTGAAATTCTTAGCGGCAGGTTGTACCTGGAACGGCTGCGCGGAGAGAATGGGAAATCCACCGAAACCGAACTTCACGCTGCCCTTAGCTTCTTACCAGAGGCTGTTGCCCGCCAGATTTCACTACTGGATATGCCAACCTGAGCTCTAGGCGCCTAGCCAGGAACGCCTTGCTCTGCGTGTCGCACCCGTTCCCCAACTGACTCGTTTGGATCCCCCCTCCCGCGGTACGACTTTCTCCCCACCGTCTGACGCCTGTGAAATTTCTGCCATCACGCGCCGAATCACAACAGAGTTAACCACCAAATCCACAAGATTGGGATCGAATTGTGTTCCGCGGCACTTCTGAAGCTCCCCAACAACTGCTTCCACGGTCAGCTTCTTCCTGTATGGCCGATCCGTAGTCATCGCATCGGTCGTATCAGAAATCATGATAATTCGGGCACCGAGCGGGATCGCATCGCCCGCTATTCCATCAGGATATCCGTGCCCATCCCAGCGCTCATGGTGACTACGTACCGCATCATGAATGGCGCCGCGGAAGCTTGAGATAATCGCGACCAACTCTGCGCTCTTCACGGAATGCGTCTGGAGTAGGGCCATTTCCTCTGGGGTGAGCTTTGAATCTTTCCGAAGGAGAGGTGCGAATTCCTCATGAATCTTGCCTACGTCATGAAGGACCGCAGCTGTGTAAACCTCCTCTACCTGGTCGGAGGTCATCTTGGCTTCCTGAGCAATCGCCTTCGAGAGCGTAGCAACGCGGATTGAGTGGCCCGAGGTGTACGGATCCCGTGCTTCGATTGCCTTGACCATGAGGTCGAGAAGTTCGCGCCCGCTGTTCTGGAGCCTCCTATACAGTCCGTAGATGTGACGGATGACAATTACAGGTATCGTAACGCTGATCAAACCCAATGGACCAAATCCTAAGAGCTGTTCTGCCTTCCTGTAGAAAAACGCCACAACAAGAGCTATTGCGCTGGCCCCAAGATCGTACCCTAGGACACCCTTTGCATTGAGATTCCAGACCTCACCAAACCTCCTACCAGAACTGATCGCAACAGCGGCGTTGACCGCGATTGTGTTAACCGCGAAGTATGTTGCTCCAAACACGAAAAACAGTCCGAGATCTCTCTGAACATCGGCAGATTGGACTCCGACATTCAGAGCGAGATACGCCGGAGGGAGGCCACCGCCGAGTACCTGGTAGAAAAATGACCCGAGAACGACTGAGAGGAATCTCTGCGCGGTGTTGAAGACAATTTTTACACCGGGACGCCTGCTGGTGAACTCACTTGCGGCGGTCGATGCTGCGGCTACAAAGCCTCCCCAAAACCCTCCGAACAGAACTCCCGCTGCGAGGTGGATTATGAACGATGCTGAGCCCTTTGCTTCGACACGAAGAGGATTGCCTGAGAGGTCAATTAGATAGGCGACAACGACAAAGCTGCAAAGAGCCCAAAGCCCAGGATTGGGCAGCGTGACTTGCCACGCAGCGGCCCCGAGAGTGGCCGCAAGCGCGACAATCGAGCCAACGTAAATGTACGTTTTCGACTCTTTCATGATGCGGCTAGCAAGGACCCCGGCCAGTCCTACATCCAACTGGAGCTTATGTCCAATTGGCGCCTTCACCCAAAGAAGTCACGCGGGCGAAGAACTCGATGACTTTCGCGAGCAAGCTGATGTGCAACATGAGCGTCTCCTTCGAACGAGTAGATAAGGAACCCTCGGGAAGGGGCACGCCTCGCTATGGCGCACCTGACGCTCCGCTCTCAGTTGTCCGCTCGTCTCCGCTGATCCTGACCAGCATCCCTGCACCAACGAAGACCGGGGCCGCCTGCCGTTTTTTCCTTTCTGAAAGAAGGGTGGTCCCGCTCACACCTTCATTCCTGCATTCCTGCGTTGGGACGGCGACGGGCCCGGCATCCCTTGATCGACGAGATGCGGCGGGCCCGCTGAATTTTGTTGCTACGACCTAAGTGGGGCGCCGGGCCTCCGCCCAGCGGTTGGTCGCGTCGAGCACCGCGAATACTGCGGCGCGCTCCGCGCTCTCTTTGATCTCGGCTGTACCCATGAGCAATACCGCTTCGCGTCCACCGAGCCCCTGCACCGCCACCATCACGAACTCCCGGTCGAACGCCTCGACGATCTTGGAGCCTTCGAGCGCCACCGAGTTGTCCGCCAAGAGCTGGTCCAGCGCCGAAACCGCCGCCCGGGCCGCCGCCTCGACGCGGCTCCGCGGAGTGTCCGAGCTCTCCTCTTCGGCCACCGCCCTGGTCTCCCCGAATCCCAGCGTCACCTGGATCGAAATCCGGTGCGGCCGTTTACCCGGTGCCACGGTGAGCGAGTCGAACAGCGCGGCGCGCCGCATCGAGCGCTCCCGTACCGCGTCTCGTTCCAGCGCCTCGATGGGCCGGACCTCGGCGGTCTGGGCAATGCTGATTTTGCGATGATCTACCTTGAGCCCGAGCTGGGCCAGCAAAGCGGACTCTATATTGCGGACCAGCTGCTTCGCTTGCAAGCCCGACTGGGCGAGAATATGGACCTCGCTGACCTCTCCGAGCGGAGTGGTCACCACCCGGGCCGAAAGCACCCCTTCCAGGCTGGTGAGCAACTGCTCAGCCCGGCGAACTCCCCAAGGATCCGGCGGGCTCTCCAGCGGAGCCGAGCGCGCAGAGGAGTCGGGTTGGCGGATCGGGGTCGAGGACAAGGCTCCAGCTATCCTTTCGTGCGGTCTCAAGCGACCGCGTTACGTCCGTTGGCCTTCGCGTGATACAGTGCGCGATCGGCCAGTACTAGTAAATCCCCCTCGTGGGGTCGTCTTACGTCGTATTCGGCGACCCCGATACTCGCGGTCACCAACCCGACCGGGTAGCCCAGCCGGCGTCCCACTCCCTCGATCCCGGCCCGGATCGCCTCGCCGACCCGATTGGCTCCCGCCAGGTCGGTCCGGTTGAGCAGGACCACGAACTCATCACCACCATAGCGCGCCGCCAGGTCCGAGGCGCGAATCGCGCTCTTCAACTCGGTCGCCACCGCACGAAGCACCGCATTGCCCGCCTCGTGCCCGTACTGATCGTTCACCAGCTTGAAGTGGTCCAGATCGATGAACAGGACCGCGAACCCCTCCAGGCTGCGCTTGCTTCGCTCGACCTCGTAAGTCAGCCGGTCGTGCAGGACCTTGTACGCAGCGAGCCCGGTCAGGGTATCCACCGCCGCATCGCGCTGCGCCTCTTCGACCCGCCGAGCCTGGTAGGGCACGCATTGCTTGAGCGATGCCCGGCCCATGGCCGCCGCCTGGGCGAACGCGGCGCAGGTCTCGAATCCGCAGGCCCGACAGTCCCACGGTTTGCCGTGAGGACCCAGACCGATCGCCTCGAGCACTTCTTCCACCCGCGCCGTATCCGGCCGGACCAGTCGGGGCTGGATCTCGAAGACAGCGCCGTAGCTCGCGACCACGGCGTCGTCCACCACCGGCTGCCGGCTTCGCGGAGGCTCGCTGTTCTCCACGACCGAACGGCGCCAGAACAGCTCTTCACGCGGGCCCGAGAGCGGGTGATCCAGCCATCCCTCGTGGGCCAGCAGATCGACGAACCCCAGGTCGAGCCGGTCTATCACGACCGCGCGCGACAGACCGCGCAGCTCACCCAATCCCCGCAGCTTCCGGAACCGCTTGCTCGAGTGCCGGGCTTCTTCCAGCAGCGAGAGCGGAATCCCGCCCGCCAGGCTCAGGTGGCGACGATGTTCCGCGGGGACCCGGGCGTAGTGCACCGGCTGCGCGAGGGGGCTCACACCGCGGAGCCGGAACAGCTGCTCCAGGTCCTGGAAGGTGATCGCCGAATCAAGCTCCTCGCGCCCGGCAGGCGGGCACACACCGGCGTACACCACCTCCAGCCCTTCGCCCCACTGCGCCCGCAGGTATCTCGCCTCCGCCAGCGCGGGCAACGTTACCGGCGCGAGATAGGGAACCAGTTCCGGATAGTCTCTCCGGATCGCTTCCACCACCACCGGGTCGGTGGAGCGGATCATGGTGCCCCAGTCTTCCTCACGCCACAGCCTCAAGTACTCCGAGGCGACCAGCTCATCTCCCACTACCCCACGGGTCACCAGACGGAACCCGGCGGCGTAGCTTGCGTTCACGATTTGCTCCGGCGCAGCCGGGTAGAAGTACGCCACGGCCTCCGGACTCAGGATCAGCGCGCCGTCGCCTCTCGTGGCGACCGCTATCGCGCGACCCAATTCACCAGTGACTTCTATCGCGTGATGCGGGCAAGCGGGAACGCAGAGCCCACAACGAATGCAGCTCTCGTCCACGATCCGCACCAGCGGATCCTGTACCTCGACGGCGCCGGTCGGACACACGCGCACGCAGGCCAAACACGTGACGCAGGCAGACGGGTCAATCGAGAAAATCACCGTGCCAAATCCTGGTGCTGGATCGGGAAAATCCCGGGTTGCCGAATATGCGCCTCCAAGACCCAACTGTCAAGAATCGTGAGCACGCAAATCCCCGTTCCCGCAGAACTTAGCTCGTTGACCTACTCCAAATTGTAAGCCTTGATTTTTCGGTACAGCGTGCGTTCGCCTATGCCCAGAACCTCTGCCGCTTTACGGCGATTCCCTCGGAACTGAGTAAGCGCCGCAGCGATAGCGGCTTTTTCGACCTCGGCCATGGTCATCCCCGGCCGGTAGACGATTTCCCCCTTCTCTTCCGGCTCAGATTCCGGCAAGACGTCTGCCACGGGGCTGTTTTGGCCAAGTTCAATAACCTGAACACGTTGCGGACGATCGTCCAAACGGCGCCTCATATCCTCTACCTGGAGGCGTAAGTCCATGAGACTCCGTAGGATAAACTCCAATTCCTGGGTTGGCAGATCGCGACCTGTTGCTCCAATCCGCATAGGAAGCATCCGGCCAGCCCCCTCGAGGATGTCGGCCGGGATGTCGGATGCCCGGATCTCCCGACCCGGGGCGAGCACCACCATGGACTCAATGAGATTCCGCAGCTGGCGCACGTTGCCGGGCCAGGGGCCTTCGATCAGGAGGCTCATCGCCTCGGGAGTCATGCCGCGGAAGGGGCGGTCGTGGGCCCGGGAGAACTCGCGGATGAAGCGTTTGACCAGGACCGGGATGTCGCCGCGCCGCTCGCGCAGTGGCGGGAGATAGATGTTCAGGACATTGAGCCGGTAATACAGATCGTCCCGGAATTCCCCCAGCGCTACCAGCTCCTTGAGGCTCTGGTTGGTGGCGGCGAGCACCCGAACGTCCACCTTGATCGGCTGAACGCCACCCACCCGGAAGAATGTCCGGGACTCGAGCACCCGCAGCAGCTTCACCTGCACGCTCGCCGAGATCTCGCTGATCTCGTCGAGGAAGATGGTGCCGGTGTCGGCCAGCTCGAAGCGGCCCAGCCTGCGCTCAGCCGCACCGGTGAAGGCGCCCTTTTCGTGGCCGAACAACTCCGACTCGAGCAGGGTCTCGGGCAGTGCGGCGCAGTTGACCGGAATGAACGGCTTCCCTCGGCGGGGCGAGAGATCGTGGATCGCCTTCGCGACCAGTTCCTTCCCGGTGCCGGATTCTCCCTGGATCAGTACGGTGCTGGAGACCGGAGCCATCTGTTCGATCCGGACCAGCAACTCCTGGATGGCGGCACTCTCTCCCGATATGCCGGTACGCTCCTGCAGCTGGCGCCGGTCCACCAGACGCTCGATGAGTGCCACGATATCGGGCGGGTTGATCGGCTTGACCGAGACCTCGGTGACGTCGAGACCCAGTCCCTCTCGGTCAGTCTGGGCGGGATCGGTAGGCTCGAGCAGGGCCAGGGTCGAGACCTCCGCGTCCCGCGCCTGTGCCACCAGCTCCTGGGCCTGGGACTCGTGGACCGCACCGGTGAGCACCAGCAAGTCGGGGTGCTCCTTCCGCAATGCTCCTCGCCTATCGTCCATCGGCGAGATCATCACGGTGCGATACTGGGCTGCCTCGAGCGCGGCGTTGAGTCGTACCGCCGATTCGAGGTCGTCCATGGTGATGAGAATCTTGGAGGCCATCTATCTCAGCAATTGCAAATTGAAAATTAGAAATTGAGAAATTGAGAATCGGCAATCAGCAATCAGCAATCGACAATCTGCAATCTGCAATTCTCAATGTTCGGGGTTCGTCCCTCGAATGAGACCCACCGCGTGTTCCACCAGATCATCGAGTACCGCCAAGCCGTCTCGGACACCGTTCGGACTCCCTGGCAGATTCACGATCAACGTTTTCCCTCTCACACCCGCAACGCCGCGTGCGAGGGCGGCGCGATGAAAGGCAGGGTAGGCCGTCATCCGAAGCGCCTCGGCGATGCCCGGCGCTTCCCGCTGGATGACGCGCTTGGTGGCTTCCGGGGTAACGTCGCGCGGGCTCAGCCCGGTACCGCCGGTCGTGAGAATCAGGTCGGCCTGGTCACCATCGGCCCATTCCGTCAGCGTTGCGGCGATGCGATCGGACTCATCGGGGACGAGATCTCGGGTTGTTACTCCAAATCCCCGTTTCCTGGCCCACTCGGCGATTGTCTCACCCGATGTGTCGGCCCTTTGCCCGCGCGAACCGGCATCGGAAATCGTGAGAACGGCGATTCGAATGGGCATGGCGGTATGGCGGCGTGGCGCCTACTTCTTCACACTCCCACCCGCATAAAATGGCTTCTTCACCACCTCCGCCGGCTGCTTCTCGCCGCGGATTTCCACTTCGAACCGGGTTCCGGGTTTCGCCGCGGCCGCCGGGAGGTAAGTGGTACCAATCGGGATGCCGAGCGATGGACTCATGGTGCCGCTCCGCACCAGGTCAACCTGCTGGCCATCATGCCAGACCGGAAAACCGTGCCGGGGGACGCTGCGCTCCAGCATCCGGAATCCCACGAGCTTGCGTTGCAGTCCCTGAAGTTTCTGCACCCGCAGCGCCTGGTCTCCCACGAACTGGGCGCCCTTGTCGAGCTTCACCACCCAGCCTAAGCCGGCTTCGAGCGGTGAGGTCGTGTCGTCGATGTCGTTTCCGTATAGCGCGTACCCGACCTCGAGACGCAGGGTATCGCGGGCACCCAGGCCGATCGGCGTGGCTTTTCCGGGGCCGGTCAGCGCATCCCAGATCGCCCGCACGTCCTCGGACCGGCAATACAGCTCGAAGCCATCCTCGCCGGTGTATCCGGTCCGTGAAATGAAGCACCCCTTCCCCGCCACCTTCCCGATCGCGAAGCGATAGTACCCGATGTCCTTCAGGTTCTGGTCGGTTATCGGCGCGAGCAGTTTCTCGGACGCGGGCCCCTGAAGCGCAACCAGCCCGACTTCATCGGAGATATTCCGGAGCCGCACGTTGCCGCCCTTCACCTTCTGCGCAACGAGATGCTCCCAGTCTTTCTCGATGTTGGCGGCATTCACCACCAGCATCACCTTGTCTTCAAACCGGTAGACCGTACAGTCATCGATGATGGTCCCCTGGTCGTTGAGCAGGGTGGAGTACTGCACCTGCCCGGTCTCCAGCGCTCCCACATCGTTCGAGGTGACGCGATTGACGAACCCGTTGCGGTCGGGGCCGGTGACTTCGAATTCCCCCATGTGGCAAACATCGAAGATTCCCGCGTGCTCCCGGACCGCTTTGTGCTCGGCCAGGATTCCGGAGGGGTATTGCACCGGCATCTCCCATCCCGCGAACGGCACCAGCCGGGCAAGGAGCTCGCGGTGCACGTCGTAGAGCGGGGTGCGTTTCAAGGTCGTGGCGTCAGACATTTCTGTTCCGTGGTCAGGTAAGCGGTTTCTCTCCCATCAGCATTGCCAACAGGGCCTTCTGCACGTGCAAACGGTTCTCGGCTTCGTCCCATACCTTGGACTGCGGACCTTCGATCACGCCCTCGGTGACTTCCTCACCCCGGTGAGCGGGAAGGCAGTGGAGGAAGATCGCGTTGGGTTGGGCCAGGGCCATCAACTCCTCATCCACGGTGTAGCCCTGGAAGGCCAGCGCCCTCGTTTCGGCCTCGCCCTCCTGCCCCATCGAGGCCCAGACGTCGGTGGTGATCACGTCGGCTCCCTCGGCGGCTTCTTCCGGAAGCTCGGTGATGAGAATGTTGGTGAGCTTGCTGTTCCGCTCGAAGAGTTCGTGATCCGGCTCGTACCCTTCCGGGCAAGCGAGGCGCAGCTCGAAGCCCAGTACCCCGGCCGCGTCCATCCAGCTGTTCGCCATGTTGTTTCCATCGCCGATCCAGGCGACCGACTTGCCGTTCCATCCGCCGAGGGATTCCTGCACCGTCATCAGATCGGCGAGCACCTGACAGGGGTGCTGCAGATCGGTCAATCCGTTGATCACCGGGACGTCGGCGTAGTGGGCAAGCTCGACCACATCGGACTGGGCGAAAGTCCTGATCATGATGCCGTGGACATACCGGGAGAGGACCCGGGCCATGTCCTTGATCGGCTCGCCGCGACCCAGCTGAATGTCCCGGGCCGACAGAAAAACCGCCTGGCCACCGAGCTGGTGTGCTCCGACTTCGAAGGAGACTCGGGTGCGCGTGGAGCTCTTGGCGAAGACCATCGCCAGCGTCTGACCTTCGAGCGGCCGGTTGCGGTACTTCCCGCTCTTCATCTGCCCGGCAAGGTCAAAGAGCTGGGAGAGTTCGGTATTCGAGAGGTCGGGAATCGCCAGGAAGTCGCGTTTGGGCATGCGTGCGGCGTGGAGAGGGTTCCGCCAATTTGGCAGAGGAAGGTAATCGGTCCGAAAGGCCCCGGGCAGGTGCCCTTTCGGGACATGACTCTCCGCCTTAACCGGCTTAGGGTTAGGTAGCCCGGGAGACGTTCAATGCAACCCTTCGACCCCGCCGCCTTCGTCCTGGTAACCGCCCTGATCGGCGGGGTGATTCTCCTCGCCAGCGCGGTTTCCGGACTGCTCGAAAAGACCAGCATTCCCCATGTCGCGGTCTTCCTTCTTCTCGGCCTGCTGCTTGGACCTCACGGGCTGGGGTTGGTGGACTTCGGAATGCACTCCAGCGCGCTGGGCGCCGTGACCACCCTCAGCCTGGTACTGGTCCTCTTTACCGACGCCCTCGGCATCAATCCCAAGGCACTCAGGCAGCATCTCGGAATCGCGGCAGCTGTTCTCGGACCAGGCACTCTGGTCACCGCCGTGCTCATCGGACTGGCCGCGGCGTGGCTGCTTGGAGTCAGTCCGGCGCAGGCCGCGGTGCTCGGCGCGGCGCTCGCATCAACCGACCCGGTCATGATGCGCAGCCTGGTCCGTCGGCCCGGAGTGCCACCGGCAACCAAGACAGCGCTTGGGATCGAGAGTGGGCTCAACGACGCGGTTCTGCTGCCCATCGTCGTTATCGCAATGGCTTTCATGCGGGAAGCGGGTCCGACCATCGGGCAGGTGAGCCGAGTGGGGCTCGATGTGCTCGTGCTGGGTCCGGCGGTCGGTGTGGCAACCGGGTATCTCGCGGTGCGCCTGCTGGAGGCGGTGAGAGGGCGCTACGGGATCCGGCGGGATTACGAGTCGATGTATGTGCTGGGCGTCGCGTTCACCGCATTCGCGTTTGCCGAATCACTTCACGCCAGTGGGTTCATGGCCGCGTTCGCCGCGGGGCTGACCATCGACCTGCTGGATGTGGAGCTGTGTGACTGCTTCCATGATTACGGGGAAGCCACGTCCACGATGCTACTGCTGTTCACCTTCGTGCTGCTGGGACTGTCGCTCATCTGGATCGGACTCTCGATCATGTCGCCGCAGATCCTGGTGTTCGCGGTAGTGGCGCTGGTGGCTCGGTCGCTGGTGCTGCTCGTTGCCCTCCCGCGCAAAGCGGTCGATCCCGACAGTCGGAAGCTGGTGGTGTGGTTCGGCCCCCGAGGGTTGAGCTCGCTGCTCCTGGTGCTGCTCCCGATTTTTGCGGGAGTCCAAGGGAGCGAGACCCTGTTCGCGCCGGTCGCCACCGTGGTGCTGCTCTCCGTCGTGGTGCACGGAGGGATGCTGGCCCTCTGGATTCGCAAGCTCGAACCGGCGCAGGTGAGCGCGGCGACCGAAGGTCAGGGGACTCCTCTCGTCACCCATTCGGAGCTTATCACTTTCGACGAGATAAAGCGGCTGGACGCGGCGGGAATTCCGTATCGCCTGCTCGATGTCCGTTCGGTGGGCAGCTATGCCAGTTCCGACATCACGACGCGCGGCTCGGTGCGGCTCGATCCCGATCGCCCGGTCGAGAGCGCTGCAGAACTGGCACTCCCCAAACACGACTGGCTGGTGGCCTATTGTGCGTGAAGGAACGAAGCCACAAGCACCCGGGTGGTGCGAGAGCTGAAGCAGGCGGGATGGACCAGGGCCAGGGCGCTCGTTGGCGGCTGGGGCAAGTGGGTCGAGCTTGGGCTGCCGGTCGAGGCCAAGGGTTCCCACGATTCAGAAGCGCGACCCGGCCGGGGTTGGCTGCGTCGCGCAGCAGAGAAGGAGTGAGGCTGGGCCGGGGGAGATTCCGCCCCGTTTCACGCGACTGAAGTCGCGGCTCGGCAGGGCGTCACTGCGGGACGCATGCATGTTTGCACAGATCTCGCCTCCACCCGTGGCGCAGCCACGGTCTGCCGAGCCTCGACTTTAGTAGCGCTCTCGCCGCCCGTGCGTAGTCCTTCTGCTTGACCCACAGGATCATGCCGTAGCGCTTCCCTGCCGTGACGGCGTCCGCCGCAACCACCTTGATCCGCTTCGCGCCGAGTTTGTCGAGGTGACGCGCCACCGCCCCTACCCGGTCATCGCCCTGAACGACGAATTCTTTCTTGACCCTGCTCAATCGCCACCTATTGCGTCGGGCGACGCGGCGCAGGCCTGACAAGTTTCTCCTCACTCCTCAATCCTCGTCTCTCATTGCTTCCTCGGCTCTCCCGTGAGCCGCTGGAGTCCGGCGCGGGCCTCCGTCACGTAGGGCTGCAGCTCGGGATCGGCGTGACGCCAGGTGTCGACCACGCGCTGATAGAGGGTGATTCCCAGCTCCCGCTCACCCAAGCGTTCGGCAAGCCGAGCGCGCTCCAGGGCGGCGATGACGAAGAATGGACTCGGATCCGACCAGCGCCATCGATCGAGCAGATCGGCGGCGGCCCGGTAGTCGCCGCCCGCGGCTAAGAGCCGTGCCTGAGTGAGTTTCTGGTAAAAGCAGCCAGAGTACATCAGGCAGACGGTGTCGGGAAGACTCGCGAAAGCCCGCAGTGCACTCGCGGTGTCTCTCTGCAGCAGAATCAGGTACGCGTCTCCCGCCCGGGCCTTGTAATCGGCCTTCAGGGAGTCGCCGAAACCATGGGGCTTTCGCGAGGCTCCTCGTGCTCGACCAATGAACTTCCGCAGACCAAGCGTGTCGCCTCGGGCAAAATACCAAGGCAATCCGGATAGAGGCCTCGCGCTGAACCATCCCGCCGCCGCGCTTGCCCGGGTTGTATCCAGCAGAGACAGATCGAGAAACGGGTCGGAAAACAGGGCATACCACATCGAGTCCGAGCGGAGGAGCCGTGGCGCGTATATCGAATACGCCTCCTTCACGTGTCCACGGAACAGAAGTGCGCTCGCCAGGTAATTAGGCCACATGAGTGAATCGGCAATCCATTCCTTACCGGGGCCCTGGTGACCGCCGGCGGCGAGAGCCCGCAGCACTTGAACCGCCATCTCGGCCGAGTCGGACGAACTGGCCAGGTACTCGAGCCCGGCTCGGAACAGCGCCAGGGCGCCCGCCGTATCTACTAGACCGGTCGCATCGACCTGTCCGGAGAGATCGGCTTTGAGCAGTGCGGCTGTCAGGAGCAGCTCGGGACCGTTGCCATCGACAGAACGAAGGTTGGCGTAGGGCCGAGTGTATCGCCGGGCCTGGTCGGGGCCGCCGATCTCCATAGCAAGCTGTGCCGTGTGTTCGTACGCTGGGGAGAACCCTGAGTCGAGGGCAATCGCCCGATCCAAGGCTTCAAGGACCTCAGGCGGTGTGAACAGCGGCCGGCCAAAGTGATATCGTGCCTCGGCCACCTCTTGCCACACTTCAGGATCACCCGGATAACGACGGGCCGCTGTGTCGAGCGTCGCGAAGAGTCGGCGGTGCATGGTGAAGAACGTCGTGTCCCCGTCATTCAGCGCCAATTCGAGCGAGTCGGCAAGCAGGAGCAGGCTGTCCCGCGAGCCGAGGCCATGGTTCAAGGCCGCCGCCCTCAGACCGTACACCTCTACCGACTCGAAGCGCATCTGAGTAGAAGGTGTCCAGCCCAACACCAGGAACATGCGCCGGTAGGCCAGGGCGAAGCCGCTGTCCAGCGCGGTGGCACGGCTGTAGTGCACCAGAGCCGAGTCCCACAGACTGTGGCGATACAGTTGCTCGCCCCGCAGATACTCTTTCAAGGCCGGCAGGGAGACGCCGCCGAAGGGGCTGTTCCGGACCGCCGCAACGGCGCGATCGCTGCCGAGCGAGCGCAGGACTGCAAGGGCGAGGGAATCGGCAAGACGATCGATTCCGGCGGTGTCGCCCCGAACCTCGACATCGGTCGGCGGTTTCCCCCCGGAAAGATTGAGCACCTCGGCGCGGAGCCGCACCGAGTCGCGTCCACCCAGAACCACTGACCCGTAGACCACCAACCCGGCACCCGTCGCCCGACCCAGGGCCTCGGCGGAGGCCCGGTCGGCCCGGCCACTCCAGTTTCGCAGGAACCTCGAGGGCGGCACCGTTCGGAGAGAGCCGGCGCCGTCCAGGCTGCGGGAGAGGTAGTCCACCAGCCCTTCTCTCCAGGATTCGAGCGTAGCACCGCGGACGTCGAACGGCGCAACGGCGAGAAGATTCGGATCGAGGTCCTGTGGTGGCCGGTGAACCAGGCGCCAAACCAAGGCCGTAACTGCGAGTAGGGCGAGCGCAGCCGCGATGGGCCACCATCGCTGCCTCGATTCAGGAGCGGGACGGAGGGGCGGGTGCGCCGCTGCCCCCGGTTCCGCCGGACTCAGTGCGCCCGCAAATGCTCCGACACTCGTGAACCGATCGGCTGGCTGCTTGGCCAGCGCTCGAGTAAGCGCCGCCTCGATTCCGTCCGACACCGTGGCCCGGGCCGTCCGGAGCGGCGGTACCGGATCCAGTGCGTGGCGGGCCCGCACTTCTTGCGGATTCTTCCCGAGAAACGGCGGATGCCCCGCCAGCAGCTCGTAGAGCATGCAGGCCAGGCTGTACTGATCGGTCCGGCCATCCAACTCGGAATCACCGGCGGCCTGCTCCGGGCTCATGTAGTCCGGAGTTCCCACCGCGAGACCGGTCTCCGTGAGCTTGGTCCCGCCCGCCTGCTCCACCGCCCGCGCAATCCCGAAATCGGCCACCATAGCATGGCCGGCCGACAGGAGGATGTTCTCCGGCTTGATGTCGCGATGAATCAGTCCATGCTGGTGGGCATACTCCAACGCGTCAGCCACTTCTCGGGTGATGCGAACCGCGTCCTCGACCGGGAGCTGGCGCTCCCGCTCCAACCGATCCCGCAACGACTCGCCTTCCACGAAGGGCATGACATAGAACAGGAACTCGGCAGATTCGCGGTTAGGCGGCTCGGCGGCTCGGCTCAGGGAGCCGGAATCGTACAGCGGCAGGATGTGAGGATGCTGCAGATTCGCGGTGAGCCGGATCTCACGCAGGAAGCGTTCGGGGCCGAGGGCCGCGGCCAGCTCCGGTCGCAGTACTTTGATCGCGACCTGCCGCCCGTGCTTGAGATCCTGGGCAAGGTAGACCATCGCCATCCCACCACGACCGAGCTCGCGCTCAATCGTGTAGCGGCCGGTGAGGGCGGATCGGAGTCGGTCGAGGATCTCTGGCAAGTCTCCTGATTTCACTGGGGGAATTGGAAGCTACAGCCCCGCTGTCTTCAGCGCCGAATGACCGCGCCGGGCCGCGTCCCCGTTTCCGCACCGTTCTCGAACACGGGGATGCCATTCACCCACACCGCCACAATCCCGGTCGAGAGCTCGTGCGGCTTCTCGGTCGTCGCATTGTCGATCACGGTGCTCGGATCAAACAGCACCAGGTCGGCTGCGAGGCCCTTCGCGATACGCCCCCGATCCGTGAATCCCATGTGCTCGGCAGCCAAGGCAGTCGCCTTGTGAACCGCTTCGGCCAGCGACAGGACGTTTCTCTCCCGTACGTAGCGGCCGAGGATTCTGGGATAGGTGCCAAAGCCGCGCGGGTGCCCGCCGTCGAGCTCGCCGTCAGTGCAGAAATTGGTATTGGGCCAGCGCATCAGCCGCTCGATGTCAGGCTCGGTCATGCTGGTGCCGATGACACTCTCGTTGACGCTACCGTGCTCTTTCTCCAGCTGGTGAATGCGCCGCACCAGCTCGATCAGCGCCGTTACCGAATCGACGCCCAGCTCCTTCGCCGCATAGCCGACCGTTCGTCCCTGCAAGGCCGGCGTGGGTTCGTAGTGGTCGAGCAGCAATCCTTCCGGCGTTGACACCTGGGTCACGGCGAATTCGGCGGCCTTGCGATCCTCGTAGTCCCGGTCGGGGAACAGTACGGTCAGAGTGGAGTGCCAGTAGGGGTAGGGATAGATGTCGGCACTGATGTTCACTCCGGATGCGCGCGCCGCGTCCATGACGCCTACCAGGCTGTCAGCCTTTCCCCAGAGGTCTCGCATCGCGAGCTTGATGTGCGACACCTGCACCGGCATGCCGGTCTCCCGCCCGATCGTGATCAGCTCATCGAGAGCCTTCCAGAAGTACCGGTCTTCGCTCCGCATATGGCTGATGTACCGGCCTTTGTACCCCGCGGCCACTCGCGCCAGCGCGAGCACTTCTGAAGGAGCCGAATAGATCCCCGGATCGTATTCGAGACCGGTGGAGAGACCAAGCGCTCCGGCGGACATTTCCTGCCGCAGGATGTAACTCATCCGGCCTACTTCCTCGGCGGTCGCCTCGCGCTGGAAATCTGCGCCCATGACGATCTGCCGGATGGTATTGTGGCCGGCGTAGGAGGCGACATTCACGGCGACCGGATTCTTCTCCAACCCAGCGAAGAAGTCGCGCAATGGATAGACCTCGCCGCCGTCCTGTCCCACGACAACCGTGGTGATTCCCTGACTTACCGAGCCCAGCGCATCGGGATGCTCACGCACCCCCTTGTCGATCTCGGCGAATCCCTCGTCGGCGTGGCTGTGGGTATCGATGAAACCGGGGGCCAGCGCGAGTCCATGGCCTT
>Ga0207686_10001031_pt1 | contig 16481 bp, 14 predicted proteins | sample KBSM24metaG_FD_184396 | JGI IMG/M metagenome (GOLD analysis project Ga0207686, IMG submission 184396) | Miscanthus rhizosphere microbial communities from Kellogg Biological Station, Michigan, USA - KBS M2-4 metaG (SPAdes) (version 2) | ecosystem: Host-associated > Plants > Roots > Rhizosphere >...
CCTGTGAATGTTGTCCGCAATTTCCTGAAGCTCCTTGCCGTTATACTGTTTGAGCGGCCGCGACGCTCCGTACAGATCGCACCAGGCCTGCGCAAACCGTCGCGGCAAGTAACGTGATAAAAGGTTGACCAGCTCAATCCGGGAACTGGGTCCTACAGTCTTCGTCGCGCCCTGTGTCGGTCCTTGGGCAGAACCTGGTGCTGAATCGGACTCGATTATTCTTGCCGCCGAAATGACCTCCAACACGTCTTCATCGGGTAGCAGGTTGATTGAGATCGACTCGCCGGGGCGCCAGTAGTTTGAAACTTGCAGTATCGCCGGCCCACTCAAGCCGCGATGTGTAATCAAAATGTTTTCCCGAAACGAAGGAGACTCGGGACAAGTGACCAGGGCGTCTATCGAAACTCCGCTTAACGCCGCCAACTGCTTCTGAATCTGCGCCGGCAGCGTTAGAGGCACCAGGCCGGCGCGGGTTTCTTCAATGCGCAGCCCAAATTGTCGCGCAATGCGATAACCGAAGTCGGTCGCTCCCAAAGGGGCGATAGATAACCCGCCAGTCGCAATAACCACGGAAGCGGAGTGGAAAGTGCCTTGATTGGTTTGCAGCATGAACGAGCGCTCTGCTTCGTGGCGGTCCACCCGAAGGACTTCGCAGCCGCATCGAATCTCGACGGCAGCGTCGTGACACTCACGGAGCAGCATGTCGATGATCTGTTGCGAGCTGCCGTCACAGAAGAGTTGGCCCAGCTTCTTCTCGTGATAAGCGATGCCGTGTTTTTCGACCAGGGCAATAAAGTCCGCGGGTGTGTAGCGGGCGAGCGCTGACTTGCAGAAGTGTGGGTTCTGGGAAACGAAGTTATCGGGGCTGGTCGAGGTATTGGTAAAGTTGCAGCGCCCGCCGCCGGAGATGGCAATCTTTTTTCCGACCCGGTCGGCGTGTTCAATTACCAAGACTCTACGCCCGCGTTGGCCCGCCACCATTGCGCAAAAAAGACCCGCCGCCCCGGCGCCAATGACAATAACGTCCCACTCATGCATAAAAGCAAGGGTACAACAAACCGGGGGAAGGTTTGCGATGTTGCGATTCTCGACAGTCGAATGCGGCCGTTGAGCACCATACACAACCCGAAGGGTTGCAAGAAAGTAGCCGGTGGTCGGACTCCGCGGAGACCACCGGAAAAGTCGTTTGTCACGACCGCACTCCGACGGGGTGCCAGAGGTCACAATAGATACTTCTCGTCAAAGTCGCGACGTTGGTGCCAGGCTTGCGATGTTGCGATTCGAGTAATTTTGCGATTCTCAACTTCGGCTTTTCTTTGCCCGGTGCAATCTTTACGTTTCGAAGCAGGATCGAGCAGCTTGTTTTCAGGACGTTCGCCGAGGCGAACGCCGCATCGGCCCGAAGGGCCGTCATGTAATAGCCGCGACTGTGAGGTCGTGGTTAGATAGTATTTAATGATTGAAGAGGTCCGAAGGACCGGAATGAATCATGTCGGACCTTCGGGCCTATTGAAACGTTTACCCCGACGTAACGGTCGGGGCTACTGCCCGCCGGCCCTTCGGGCCTGCCATTCGGACTCATCCAACCAAACAGTCAGGAGATGCAAGAATTTTACGTTGCATCGGGGGTTATCATTTCGTGATGGCGGGAAAACATCTGAGTTTGCTTGTCCATTTTATCTAGAGCACTGCAGGCCGGGAGCCCTGGATTGGATCAGATTGGTCAGACGATCTCTATGGAGTCCTCGGTGGGGTGATGAAAAAGAAAGGGCGAAACTTATTTTGCGCGGGCGGGATGTTTGATCACGTGCATCTTTACCCCTCGCTTCCGTCGACAATATCGGTTGCAGGATTTTTTGAATGCGGTGAAGTCGAATTCTCTCACTGGGTGCGTGAGTCGTTTGCGACGCGCAAGGGTTTTGCCTGGCAGGAAGGTTACGGCGCATTCACGGTCAGTAAGTCAGAAGAGGCGAAAGTCATTGGATATATCCAGAACCAACATCGCCATCACGCCAAGAGAAGTTTCAAAGATGAGTTTATCGACTTCCTTGTGCGGAATGAGATTCCATTTGACGAGAAATACTTATGGCAATAATAAGCGCGAGAGCGTGACCAGGCGCGAAGCGGCGAGATGAAATAGCCCCGACCGTCAGGTCGGGGTGGCATTACCCGAAAACAGTTGAGGCGTGAAGCGCCGTGCTGTAGTAGCCCCGACCGTTAGGTCGGGGTTGAGAGTCAAAGAAGCAACGGAGGCCCGAAGGGCCGATATGATTCATTGCGCTCCTTCGGACCTCCTTGATCATCTAAACACCTCTTACCCCGACCTAACGGTGGGGGCTATTACAATTCGGTCCTTCGGACCTGTTCTATTTCTAAACCCAACGTGACCCCGACCTGACGGTCCGGGCTATTGCACAACGGCGCTTCGCGCCTCACGTCCTTTCTTTCTCCAACGCGTTTGCCAAAAGCAGGATCGCTCCGCTGAAGAGAAGTGTGTCGAAGAAAAAGTTCAGCGCGACCACGTCTTTGGGTGCGGCGAGGAGCATCGGCAGGTAAATCCACAATACGGTCAGCAGAATCGTGAGTCCTAAGAACGTCGCTGCCAGACGGGCTTTCTTATTAATGACCAGGCAGAGGCCTGCGAGAATCAGGATCACACCTACCAGGTAACTCAGGAAGATTCGTCCCGGAATCCATTCCGGAGTGAGCTTTTGCAGTGGAATGCCCGGGACGTACTCCGGATGCAGCAGATGTTCCACTCCATAGAATATCGAAGGCACGCCGATAAAGAAGCGCGGAACGGCGGCGAGTGTCTTCGTCAACGGCGCGCGCGACCATTGTCTGGGCCCAGTGCTCTGCGACGACATCGCAAAGGCAAAGGCGCCGCCACTGAAGGCGAGTTGTCTCAGGGCCAGCGCCCAAAAGAATCTGTTGCCGGGCTGTGTAAGCGTGACGGGCAAGTCCATCACGAGTACGAAGATCAGCATCGTCATTCCGACCAGCACCGCGGCCAACCGTGCCTGAACGAGAACGATGATGCTGACCGCCGCGCAAATAAAACCGGCGCCTACCAGATAAACCCAGAACGTGTGCGCCGGAATCCAGCGTGGAACCAGAGACGCAACACTCGCCGTGACGGTGAAATGTTCGGAACCAAACACGGCCAGGGGAATCGCAAAAAACAAACGGCCAAACGGCATGATTTTGTCGAGGCCATGTTCGCGCGGCAGCTCTAAGAGAATCTTGATAAGGCCGATAATCAAAAGGAGCGACGCAAAGAAATACATCCAGAATACGATCGATGACAGGCCGAACGGCGGGAAAGCCAGAGCGACAACAAGCTGTTGGATTTGCAACGCGGAACACTCCCTATCTGAATTCGAGTGGCGGCATTCTAGGGTCCCCCAACCGAAGAGGCAACAGACCGCGATTTGGATCGAAGGAATAAGACGCGAAGCGCCGTCGTGTACAGGCGCGAAGCGCCATCGCGTACAGGCGCGAAGCGCCGTCGCGTACAGACGCGAAGCGCCGTCGTGTACAGGCGCGAAGCGCCGTCGTGTACAGGCGCGAAGCGCCGTCGTGTACAGGCGCGAAGCGCCGTCGCGAACAGGCGCGAAGCGCCGTCGTGTACAGGCGCGAAGCGCCGTCGTGTAGTAGCCCCGACCGTCAGGTCGGGGTTAAGAATGCGAAACGAATATTGAGGCCCGAAGGGCCGATATGATCAAATCGGTCCTTCTGAGCTTCGGATGTCTGAAATGCCCTAACCCCGACCTAATAGTCGGGGCTACTATTAGTCGTTAGATTTCGAACCTGGCCTCTTTGTTCAGCAACATTAATCGTCAGGCTGCCGCCCTTCGTCGTTTGTTCTGCAACCTTGGTCGTTCGCTCTTCAACCTTTGCCGTTCGCTCCACAATATTGGCTGTTCGGTCTTCAACCTAACCAGTTCGCTGGGCAACATTAGCTGTGCGCCGTCCGACCTTACCAGTTCGCTCTGCAACATTAGCTGTGCGGCGTCCGACCTTAACAGTTCGCTCCGCGACACTAGCTGTGCGGCGTCCGACCTTAACAGTTCGCTCTGCAACAATTGGTGGTTGGCTCTGCAACATTTGTCGATATTGCCCAATAAAAACCGACCTAACACGAAATTGCGTGAAATTGCGCACCCATGTCGCGAGGAGGGGCGCCAAAGGCCCTCATCGCTTGAGAGCTTCACGCCCGGGGCGAAAGGCTTCGTCAAAATCGACCACCTTCAACCTTCCCACTGTGGAGTTCCCCAAGCCGCCGCTCAACCTCAGCAAACCACAATTCTTCCGCCCCCGTTTCCACTCCGCGTCAGCAGCGTCTGAAAATAGCCCAGTCCCGATGCGTCGGGACTGGGTTAGCGATTTATTAGAGATGAGAGAGCCCGCTTAAGCAGCGTCAGATTCTTGCCTTTCATCAACCCCGCGATTTACCATCGCAGCCATGTCGCAAGCAATACCCCTACCACCACCAGGTTTTGCCGCCCTTTCAGTCGATGAGCAGATCGATTACGTTCAATCTCTCTGGGATCACATCGCCGCGAACCCTGAAGACGTGCCCGTACCCGATTGGCATCGGGAAACATTGGCGGCCCGTCTGGCAGCGCATGATGCCGACAGAAATCAAGGCAAAGAATGGGAAGAGTTTGAAGAGGAACTCACGGCCGAATTACGCGAACGGACAAGCTAATGCAGCGACGCACCTTCGTCCGCCCGGAGGCGCAAACTGACATCAGAGAAGCCGCGCGCTGGTACGAAGACCGCGAACCCGGCCTGCGTCTCCGATTCCTCCCGAGACTCGCACTTCTATACAACACATCAACAACAATCCACTCAGGTTTCCGATTATTGAAGAAGACGTGCGCTGCGCTTTATTGAACAAGTTTCCCTATTCGATCTAATCCAATCGCTTCTGCCAGTAACCCGGCCGCCGATGCTGGTGCATAACTGCTGCGATGTAGATTCGGTCTGGATGGACTTCATAAAGAATCGTGAATGGAAAACCTGACACCAAACGCTTGCGAATGTTGACGTGCTCAATCGGACCAGCGTTAGGTGACTGAGCTATTCGACGCGTCGCGTCCTCGACTGCATCCAAAAAGTCAGCACCAAGACCTTCAGATTTGTTTTCGTAATATCGCGCTTGCCCGATCATTTCGGCATGCGCTTCTGGATGGAAGATGACTCTCATTGCTTGAGAGCTTCACGCGCACTACGAAAGGCCTCATCAGCATCAATGCCTTCAACCTTGCCGCTGCGAAGTTCTTCAAGCCGTCGCTCAGCCTCCGCAAACCACAAGACTTCAGTATCGGTCTCGACTTCCTCATCAAGAGTAGACACTAAGCGTTGCGCAAGCTGCACGCGATCTCTCAGGGGGAGTTTCATTGCGTCAGCCGTAAGCCGATCCAGATTAGAACTCATGCCGTGAGAATATCACCGCGCTGCCGGACTGTGAAGATCTCCGTCCGCGTCAGCGGACGATTGAAAATAGCCCAGGCTTTCAAGCCTGGGTAATGTGTCCCCCCAAAAAACCGAAAGCCGGCTCTAGCCGGCGACAGATTTCACGTTACGCAACGTCAGCATCCTTGACGGGTAAGTCAGACAAATCAATGTCCGCTAACGGCTCCCACGAGCGAAGTTTCCGCAAACCCATCTTCTTTCCGATAAAGCTGATGCCGCCGAAATCTGCCGGGACATCCACGTCAACGAAATGTTCTCCGCGACGAGGCATGTAACGTCGCTCATTACCGACTCGCCAGAGAGTCTCAATATCACGATGATGCGGCTCGCTGAGAACCCATTTAATTAAGCGCTCAGTTAGAATTGGGATGTCGTCTCTGAGTGTGGATGTCGAACCTATAGTGTTCTTGGACAGCACGGCAGTTTGGAACTCGTAATGTTTGAGTTCATCGACCGAGAGGGCGGTCAGTTCGTGCAGCTTTGTCGGTCTAGAATTCAGCCAGCGTCCAGCGAACTCCGCCTGATCCAAACCCTTCCGCAGCTCAGCATCCACATATTTCACATCCCTAATTCGATCGGGATGATTCAACCACTTCAACTGGAGGCCAAGACCGAACCGGTGCGCTTGATCTATTACAAGTAGATCCAGATCACTTGTCTTATTTTCATGCTTAAACTTAATCGGTCCAAATGTCATTAGACCGAATTTCGTCAGATTAGGTACCAGATCATTTAGCCACAGCGCTTCCTTTTCATTCCTCAATCTCGAATGAATCTCTGGCCGAATGATTGAGATTAGATCCCACAAGTTGCGCTCGGCGTTTGAGAGCATCACCAACTGATTACTCAACGCCAACAACTCGCCGCGTAAACAAAAGAAAGGCTGGGACGTAACGTCAGGTTGTTTCTTACCATTGGTGTAGAGTCGGGGATCATAAACCAAGTCTGTCAATATCTGGCCCACTAAATCCCTTTTCATACCTGACCTTTGACATATTTCCGTCTGCCATCCGTGCCAACTCATCGTCTTCACTACACTTTCGAGCGCACCTCCTTTCAACCCAGAAAAGAAGCACACAGCGTTGTGAATCCAGCAAATCGACAGCAGGACGATCCAAAATTCTCTAAACTCCGACATTGTGTATCCACCGAGATTCCATTGTTCTCCTAGTTCCCAACGCGACGACAAAACTGTGCGTTGAGCTTCTGCGATTTCGCAAAAAGCGTGGTCAGGGACCATATACTTAATGCGACCGGAGTGATGGCGATGTATGTCAATACTCTTTAAGAGGTCAGCGGGATTCAGTCTCGCCAAGACACCTTCCAAGTCATTTTGAAAGTCCGGGGCGTCTGGGCTTGCGAAGAAATGACTACAGGTATCAAACACCTCCGCGTCTGGGTTTTCGTAAGTCAGTAAGATGAGATCATTCTCAACAAGTTCTCCAATCGCGGCTCCGCGATGTAGTTGTGCCATTAGATCCCAAATCATCGAGTATCTGATAGCCGCTTCGTGACCCTGCGCTGCAGCTCCATATGCCTCAAAATCCAAATCGAGCTTGTCATTCCTCGTGGGATTGCCACAATAGGTGTGAATCCAATCAATCGCGAACTGCATTCCATCTTGACCTAGTTTCAACAGCGACGCACCATCAGCGAAGTCAGCACGACCTAGCGCGAAGAGCCTACAGTAGTCTTCGAAGAATCTCAGCAAACTCATGAGAGCAATATCACGTGGAAACGATAGAAGCGGTTCAGAGCCAACCGATTTATCGATTCGCTCATCGAGCTGTTGGATATCTGATCTCGTCAATATGGGCATTTGGTTGATTACGAAAAAGAACCGTCGCGATTCCTCGCGACGGCCGAGTTGGTTTTGAAGGCTTGGACTGCTTGTGAGCGGAAGTCTGGAAAACTAGCTGGTCAATGGAATCGCGAGGTGAGTTCTCGCCTGGTTCGAAAACTAATGAACGACGGTGAACTAAACTGCGCTGTTAAGTCTGATTCTGGTAATTCTCTCCTAATATCAACCTAGCTCTCTGATCCATCCGCTCACGCAGATGGTACTGACGCAAACGGGTTCACTTACATTTCGAATACCCACAATCCCGACAAAAATCACACCCACTAGCATGCTCCAATTGCCCGTGGCATTCGGGGCAGGTGCTGATCATTGTGGACATGATGGCGCCGACTACGTGCGCGGTTCCCGCTGGCACGGGCTCCGAGTGATTAGTGATGGGTGAGGCGTGATGAGTGACGGCCTGCTGCTTCAGCGCGCGGGCTGAATCAGGATGTCCTTTCAAGCGCCGGTTGGTGATCATGAGGCATTCGGCGACGGCTTGTTCGGGGCTGGTCAGCAGGCGCTCGTTGAACCAGACGGCGTGGGTGCCGGTGACTTTGTTCAGGCTGTAGGCGACTTCGGCGGCGTCGAAACCACCGCGCAGCATCTTGGAAGCGAGCATGCCTACGCCGCCGCTGATGGGGCCGGTGGCGAAGACTTCGGCGATCATTTCTTCGTCGTGATTGACGGTGACGTAGAGGTTCTGGCCGTCGAACGGAATGCGCCAGGTCGCGCCACGCAGTTCGCGCGGACGCTCGAGACGAATCGCGCCTTGCTTGCGGGCGGCTGCTTCGGCTTCCGCGAGGCGGCGCGCGGCGGCTTCATTTTCTGATTCAGTCCGACCCTCGGGAACTACGGAGTCGGGAGCCGAGGGCCGGGAGTCGGGGGCTGACTCAATGATCGTGGTAGTAGTAACCACGGTCGGTGTTTCAGACTTCGCTTCTGTCTTCATGGAAGTCAATACCTGGTTCTCGCGCGAGCCGTCGCGGTAATAACTCACAGCTTTGCAGCCCAGCTGTCTGGCCAGACGATACAAAGCATCGACTGACTCGACGGTGTCGTTGACGGCGCCGTTGCAGGTCTTTGAGACGCTGTTGTCGACGTTGCGTTGCGCGGCGGCGAGCACATGAACGTGCTGCTCGGCGCTGATGGACATCGCGGAGATGAAATAGCCGGGGAGTTCGTGCTCATGCTCAACCACATAGCTGGCGGCCGCATCGATCGAATCCTGATCGGTCTGATCGACATCGACGCCGAGCGCTTGAGCGGCGAGGGTGTGAACGTACGTACGTGTGCCTAGAGTGTCTTTGCGCACGTACGCCCACGAGAAGTTGGGTTCCACACCCGACGAAGTTTCTGCAACCAGGGAAATCGTGCCCGTAGGAGCAATCGTCGTGACTTCATAGTTACGCGGGGTGAGCGGAACTTCACGTGAGACACCGATCTGGTTGTAGAGAAAGTCGGCATAAGAATCGCGATTCGCTTCGAGTTCAGGAAAGACGCCGCGTTCGGCGCCCAGACGCATCGACTCATTCCAGGCTTCACGGCGAATGAAGCCCATCACTTCGTCCATCAGATCGATGGACGCCGGCGAGCCGTAGGAAATCTTCAGATTCAGACAGAGATCGGCGAAGCCCATGATGCCCAGGCCTACGGGCCGTGTGCGCTTCACCACGTCGTTAATTTCGGGGAGAGGCCACGCGCAAGTGTCGATGACGTTGTCCAGAAAACGCGTGGTCCAATGTGTGACTTCCGCGAGCCGGTCCCAGTCGACGCGCGTCTCGCGATTGTAAAACTTGTTGACGTCGATCGAGCCGAGGTTGCAAGAGTTCGCGAAGTGCAGGAACTGCTCGCCGCAGGGATTACTCGCCATGATCGGGCCCATCGAATTGATCATGTGATTGTGGCGATTGACTTCGTCGATGAAGGCGATGCCGGGTTCGGCGTACTTGTGAGCGCTGGCGATGATGCGGTTCCAGATGTCCGGCGCGTAGACGAATCCCGGGGCGGGCGGCTCTTCGATCAGGGCGTCGGAGAGATCGGCAGTTTCAAATCCTTCCTTGTCGCGGAACGTGACGGTCGAACCGTCGGGGCGGCGATAGACGACATAATTGCGGCCGGTGACGGGATCAAAAACGGGATCGTTCCAGCCTTCGCCCTTGAATTCAAGTTGATACCACTCGTTCTTCTCGACCGCATCGAGGAACTTGTCGGTGACATTGACTGAGATGTTGAAGTTGGTCAGCGAGTGCTGATCGTTCTTCGCATGAATAAAGCGCAGCACATCAGGATGGGTCACGCGCATCATGCCCATGTTCGCGCCGCGTCGCACGCCGCCTTGCTTCACGGTGTCGGTGGTCGTGTTGAAGATGTTCATGAACGACACGGGGCCGCTGGCGACGCCGTGCGTCGAGCTGACCATCGAGCCGCTGGGACGAAGCTTTTCAAAAGTGAAGCCGGTGCCGCCGCCAGTCTGATGGATGATTGCGGCATCGGTCGCGGTCTTCATGATGCCGGCGATCGAATCAGGCACATCCAGCACGAAGCACGCGGCGAGCTGACCGGTTGGTTTGCCGGCGTTGACGAGGCACGGCGTGTTGGGAATGAACTCGCGCGCGTTCATGATGTCCGACATCACGTTGTAGAAAAGATCGCGCTGCGCGGGGTCAGTTTCGGCAGTTGAGACATGCGCAACCACACGCGCGACGATGTCGTTCCATTCCTCGAGCGAATTCCCTTTCGCATCCTTCAGCGAGTAACGCTTGGCAACAACTTTGCGCGCATTTAAACCCGGCGCTGTTGGCTGACGCGTGCCTAATCCGTAACGACCAATTTTCTCTTCAGACACTTTTGTCATCTTCGCACCACTCGCTGTTTTCATTAGTTTACCTTTCCCGCGCGCCCACCGCACGCGAGCCGAATCTGGGGACACAAATACCAAGACGACTCATCATCGCCTTCAACTACGCTGATTGTTTAGCAGGTACTACGGTCGGTTTTGCGAAGTTACCACTGCCTTTGCGGAGTCGGGTTTGGAGCCCTTCTGCCGCCGCCGCCAGCCGTCTCAACCAAAGCAGGACGGACTATACGCTCACTTCCGGCGGATGTCAATATCTTGTGGCCATCTTTTTTTTCAATACGATACAGTGTGTTTTCTGAAGGATTACCTGAAGGGCTAAGTGGCGAGGAATCAGGAGATTAAGTGTCAGTACCGCGAGCGGTAGCGACCGGATCAATTGCGGCCCTGGGATCAATTGATCCCGTCGCTGCCGCTCCGGGTACTGACCTTACTTCGAGCTCGATCCGGTGGAGAGCAGCAGATCCAATTCACGATGCTGGTTGTCGAGCATGCCGTAGGTATCGGCGGTCTCTTCCAGCATCTGCCGGGTCATGGCGATCGAATCGCTCAATTCTTCGAAATGGAGAGCCGAAACGCGCTCAGGCGTGGGCAGGGTGACCACCTGATCGTTCACCAGGCCGAAGAAATTCTCAATCGACTGCAACTGCCCTTCAACCATCTTCACCGATCGTTCGAGATCATTGAAAGCAGCCACACGGCGTCTCAGGATTTCCAGGTTGGCCTGCTGAATCCGCTTCTGCCGATCGTCGGTTGAGGTTTGCACCGCATGCTCGGCTTGCTTCAGTTGATTCTGGACAGCTTGTCGATTCGTCGATCGCAGATGATGCTTACGGCGGCGATAGACATCGAGCAGATCGACGAAATCTTCCCAACGCTGATCGAGACTCTGCAGGTTTGCCGGAACGTCTTTCGAGTTGGTGAATTTTCGGTAATTCGAATAAATCTGGTTCTTCATCCAGCGCAGATATTCGACGGCTTCGCGTTCCCGCGGATCGAATCCCTTGATGACGGCTTCTCGTTGTGCTTCGCGCAGTTTGCGCGCCTTCTCTTTGGCGCGGCGTTCGACGAGGCGGCGATAGTAAGGTGCAGCAGGCACGACGGTGAGATAGAGGGCTTCCGTTCCCAGCCCGAGTAGCAGTGGCGTTACATCCTGGAAAAAGGCGGCGCCCACCAGAAAGCCCGCCATACCCCAAAAGTTGATCGGCTCTTTGAATGCTTCTTTGAGATAACGAGAATCAATCTTGGGCCAGTTCATGAAGTGCGAAACCGTGATAAGCGTTCAACTAATACGCGCTGCGATTCCTAAACGATAAGCTGGCGCGTCCGACGCAGAACTCGAACTACTGCTGCGGCGTCGTTTCTCCCTGGGCGGCCGGCAATGCCGGCTGCGCGCCAGTCGCGCTGCCGCCGGGCAGCAAACCCATCTCCTGTTTGTAATGGAGCAGCTTGTCCTGCAACTGCATGTCCATCGCTTCCTTTTCAATATCCTGCATTTGATTGTCGACGGAAGCAGCTCCCAATTGCATTCTGGCTTCGGCCGCCGCGGCACGCCGATCGATCTTGTCGCGCATTTCGTCGAACGTCTGCGCGTCGTCGCCAATCTGGAACGAAGCCATTGTCTGCGCGAGTTGCTCTTGCAGCTTTGCCTGCTTCGACTGATTGATAAGCTGCATCGCTTCGGCGGTGCGCCGCTGCATTTGCAACATGTAGTTGTCGCGGGCCTTCAGCGCCTGCTTCGAGGCCAGTTGGGCATGCTCGTGCTGATGCACGGTCTTCTGCAAATCGACCTGGGCCTGCTGCAACTGTCCGATGTACGCGGTGGCGATATCATCGCGGCCCATCTTGACCGACGCCTTGATCTTCGAATCGAGATCGACGACTTGTGTTTCGAGCCGCTCTTTGTTTTTAGCGAGCAGTTTTTCCGTGGCCATGACCTGGGCCACCGAATTGTTCAGATCGGGGATGCGGTCGCGCATGTCGCGAATTGTCTGTTGCAGGATCAATTCGGGGTCTTCGGTGGCTTCGACAATCCCACCGAACAGGGCGCGCAGCGAACGCTTTATCCTAGTCCCAAGTCCCATTTCGTCCTCCGGCTAATCTTCGCAAAGGTGATTTGCATATCGGCGGTCAAAACGCCCGGCGCGCCGTCGAATTGTACGAAAGAGTAAGGCGCATGGTTGCATTTTCAACCACTTTTGTAGGGCGAGTATAACAGAACCTTTAAGCGCTGAGCAGTGAACGGTAGCTGTCGGCGATCAATTTTGGCCGGAATCGTCAGCCCCGAAGGTGCGCCCGATATCGCGCCGGTATTGCATGCCTTCCCAGTGAATTTCGCCCACGGCTTCATAACATCGAGTCAGGGCGGAATCCAACTGCTCGCCCGTCGCGGTCACTCCCACAACCCGCCCGCCGGCGGTTAACCAATCATTCCCCGACCGCGAAGTAGCGGCATGGAAAATCGAGACTTGCTCGTGTTGTGCCGCCGCTTCAAGACCGAGGATGGTCGCGCCGGTTTCGGCTTTAGCCGGATATCCGCGGGCAGCCAGCACGACACAGGCGGACGAGCCCGGCAGCCAACCGATCTGAAGTTCACCTAAACGGGTCTCAGTCACAGCCTGGAAGATCTCGGTCAAGTCGGTCTGCAACCGAACCAGGATTGATTGGGTTTCGGGATCACCAAATCGGACGTTGTATTCCAGGACGCGCGGTCCGTCCGGCGTTAGCATCAGCCCGAGGAACAATACGCCGCGAAATGGAAAGCCTTCGTCGCGACATCCTTGCAGGGTCGGCTCGATGATTTCGCGATTGATCCGATCGAGCGTGGTCTCGTCGACGATGCTGCTGTCAGTAATCGATCCCATCCCACCGGTGTTGGGTCCGGTGTCATTTTCGCCGATGCGTTTATGATCGCGCGCTGCCGGCATCGCTCGATAATTCTGGCCATCTGAGAACAGTAAAATCGAAACTTCCGGTCCCGTGAGTCTTTCTTCGATTACGATCTTCCGGATTGCTTCGACTCCCGCGACGCCATTTCTCAGCTCGCTCAAGGCACTGAACGCCTCAGATCGGTTACTCGCGACGAAGACGCCCTTTCCGGCGGCGAGGCCGTCGGCTTTGATCACCACACCAGTCTCTTCATCGCCGAATTTGCCGGTGCGCAAACATGCTGCGGCCGCATCAAGCGAAGTAGCTACCTCGTAGCGAGCAGTCGGGATCGAGTGGCGATCCATAAAAGCCTTGGCGAATGCCTTGCTGGATTCCAGGCGGGCCGCATTGGATCGCGGTCCGAAAATTCTCAGACCTTGTTGTTCAAAGAGATCGACGAGACCGGCGGCCAGAGGACCCTCGGGCCCGACGACGGTTAAATCAATCTGGTTCGCTTGCGCGAAATTCAGCAGCGCGCGCTCATCGTTAACATTTATCGGCACGCATTCGGCAATCTGCGCGATACCGGCGTTGCCCGGCGCGCAAAATATTTGCAGTTGTCTGCTCGATGTTCGCAGTAGCGTCGAACAGATCGCGTGCTCGCGACCACCTGAGCCAACTACCAGAATCTTCATCGTGTGTTTAGCGCGAATGACCGCCAACCAGGTCATCACAAGGCCTGACAAAAATTACTATAAAATGCTTGACACGGGTGGGTCATAGTCATATAAGTGCACCCGCTGTGGCCGCCACAACTCGCGCCTAAGCGAGTCACGCTAAATCTCGCGGCCTCCCTCGTACGGCTTCGGATCGTGCACCTGCAACGAGGCTTCCTGCCTTCGACCGACAGAGCCTCTTGAGGAGGAGCAGATGTCAGACCATGCTCGGGGAATAGTTGCTAACGACAAGACATCTGATTTTCAAGATCGACAGATTACCTGCGTCGATTGCGGCGAGTACTTTACCTGGACCGTCGGCGAGCAAGTCTTTTTTCACGACAAGGGTCTAAAGAACGAACCGAAGCGATGTAAGCCGTGCAAGCAGGCCAAGAACGATCGTCTCGCGGCAATCTCTCTGGCGCAATCCACCGGCGCCAAACAGCGAATCGAAGTAACCGTCCAGTGCGCGCAGTGTCGCGAACAAACCACCGTCCCGTTTTATCCTTCGCAGGGACGGCCGGTTTATTGCCGCGCGTGCTTTGTAGCTTCGCGCGTCATGTCCGCCACTGTCTAAGGCTAATGTTCCAGGTGATAAGGAACGTTGGTCACCACCACGCCCTTCTTAAATAACAACGTAGCCTTTAGAAACAATGTGTTCTGGTTGTGCAGCAGGTTCTGCCACCACTTGGCGGGAACGAATTCCGGCAGCACGATGGTGATGATCACATTCGGCGAACTTCTGCGCACGCGGTCGACATAATTGAATAGCGGCCGTCCCAACGATCGATATGGCGACGCGACTACCACCAGATTTACTCCCGATCCCCATTGCTGCCACTTCTCACGAAGTTTTTGCGTGGCTAAGTCGTCCAGATTTACGTAAACCGCGGTGACGTGATGCGGCGCGATCGACTTCGCATATTCGAGTGCGGCAATTACGCCCCGATGAATGCCGGAGATCGGCACGATCACCTCGTGGTGAATCGGACGCAATCCCACTAAACCCTCGGTCGATAACTGCTGGGCCACGTCAACATAGTGGCGGTGAATTCTGAGAAACATCTGCACCAACAGCGGAATCAGAAGGACGACGATCCAGGCGCCGTGAACGAACTTCGTCACAATGAAGATCATCAACACGACAAAGGTGGCGACGGCGCCGATGCCGTTGACGACCAGATATCTTCTCCAGGGTGACCTGGCCCGCGCTGGGGCAGATTCCGCCGTGTCTGTTTGCGCCGTCTTTCCTTCTCGCCACCAATGAACGACCATGCCCGCCTGCGACAGCGTGAACGAAAGAAAAACTCCGACTGCATAAAGCGGAATCAGGCGGCTGGTGTCACCGCCAAATGCCCAGACGAGAAAGCCGGAGAAGACTGCCAGCAGAATGACGCCGTTTGAAAAGACGAGTCGATCGCCGAGATTGGACAGCTGGCGCGGCAGGAAGCGATCGCGGGCCAGCAAAGACGCCAGACGCGGAAAGCCGGCATACGAAGTATTGGCGGCCAGAATCAGGATTAACGCAGTCGTGGCCTGAACTATGTAATAGAACCAGTGCATCGGGCCGGTGAAGACGGCTCGCGCAATCTGCGAAGTCACGGTTTCATGTTCCATCGGATGGATGTGGAAGAGATATCCGAGAATACTCGCCCCCATGAACATGACAATCAAAAGGATGGCCATCCACGACAGAGTAGTCGCCGCGTTCTTTGATTCTGGTTGCTTGAAGGCTTGAACGCCGTTTGAGATCGCTTCAATTCCCGTCAAGGCCGCGCAGCCGTTAGCGAAGGCGCCCAACAAAAGAAACAGATTGAGTGGTTGCGCATGATAACCCTCGGCGACTTTCAGATCTACGTCGTTAGGAACCGGCACTATGCCCGGATTCAAATAGTAACGAACCAGCCCGTACACGATGAGCGCCATGAAACTAAAGATGAAGGCGTAGCTCGGCGCCGCGAACATCGCTCCGGCTTCGCGCACGCCGCGCAGATTCGCGACGGTGATGAAAGCAATGAAGAAAAGGCATAACCAAATGCGATGATTGTGCAGTTCGGCAAACCTTGTCCCAACCATTGCCGACGTGATCGCCTCGACGCCCGCAGCGATCGACACTGACACCGTCAGGATGTAATCAACCAGCAGCGACGCACCCGCCACTAATCCCGGCAAAGTTCCGAGATTCTCCTTGGCTACGATGAACGCGCCGCCACCCGAAGGGTATGCATAGATAGTCTGCCGATAACTAATCGCTACGATAATAAGCAGCAGACTGATTGCAATCGAGATTGGGACGACGCGCGAAAATGAAACGGCACTACCAGCGACGTAAGCTGCCGCCAGCACCAATAGAATTTGTTCAGTTGCGTATGCGGTTGAAGATAGGGCGTCGGACGCAAAGATCGCGAGTGCGGTCTTCTTCGTCAGCCGTTCGTGGGCTAAGCGCGCTGTTCGGATTGGACTGCCAACGAGCAGCCGTTTCAGAGACGCCATCGTTTGAATTCGCCAGCCTCCTCGGTGCGCGCTAAAAAATGCCACAGCCAGGCTCTTAATATGCCAACTGTGGCAACGCACGCAGCGCGTGACGCTCGTTTCGCTCGGATCAAATCGTTCGGGCTAGTACTTAACGTATATTAAGACAAGTCCTTCGAATGTCAATCACTCAGGAACTGAAGGCTGAATCGTGAAGACTGGATTGATGACGAGAAAAAGTACGTCC
>Ga0207686_10001036_pt1 | contig 16450 bp, 12 predicted proteins | sample KBSM24metaG_FD_184396 | JGI IMG/M metagenome (GOLD analysis project Ga0207686, IMG submission 184396) | Miscanthus rhizosphere microbial communities from Kellogg Biological Station, Michigan, USA - KBS M2-4 metaG (SPAdes) (version 2) | ecosystem: Host-associated > Plants > Roots > Rhizosphere >...
GCCCACTGCCCACTGCCCACCGCCCACCGCCCACTGCCCACCGACCCGACCGTCTTTTACTATTCATCATTGACCATTTACTATTTACCCCCGTGCACCCATAGCTCAGTTGGATAGAGCGTTTGACTTCGAATCAAAAGGCCGGAGGTTCGAGTCCTCCTGGGTGCACCAACAGACAAAAAAAGCGTCCCTTTTTTCGGGACGCTTTCTTTTTTCGCATGCGCGATCCAACAGGATGACTGGGCTACCGACGTTAATCGACTTTCTTCGCGGACTTTGAAACAGCGGGTGCTTTCGACTTATCAGCCTCTGAAGATGCTGATGCAGCATCGCCCGAGCGCGTCAATCGCACGTTACCGTTTATTCCCCTGATTTCGATTTCCGGTCCGCCATTGCCAATCCGCGCCGAAAATCGCGACCAGTCGGTCTTTTCCACAGTCACATCAGAAATCTCTGACTTAACGCTGCCGTTCATTCCCTTCGCGGTCAGGTCCGCGTTGAGTCCCGGCGCAAGCCGCAATTCAATGCCGCCGTTGATGCCGTGAATTCGAGCGCCACGCTCATCCAGCTTCTTGAGACCAACCACAATCGTGCCGTTGATGCCGTCAAGCGAAAGCGACTCGCCAACCTCACCAATCTCCGCGTTACCGTTCATGCCTTTCATTTCGAGCGGCCCGTCGATGTCGGTCGCGTACACCTTGGCATTAATGCCTCTAAGCTGCAGGGCGATTTGCCGCGGCGCTTTGATGACCACCTCTTCTTTTGGATCGTGGCCGAACAGATGGTCCCACACGCCGTTAAAGACTTGCCGGCTCCGCACGAGCAATCCGTCGGGATTTTGTTCGACGATAATCTGCCGGCGTTGCAGCGAGTTCGCGTCCTGGCCGGTACGCTTCACATAAACTTCTGCCGTGCTGGTATCCGAGGTCTGAATCTCGACGCGCCCGTTGATTCCCTGAATCCAAACCTTCTCGCCCGGCTTCAACTGAAAAGTCTTGCGAGTTTCATCGACACTGTCGGCTGATGCAGCGGATTCGTTGGCGCCGCTGACAACTCGGCTGAGTCCGGCTCGCACGCCGCCGTGCGACCGCCACAGTCCGAGCACCGCGGCAAGGACCAACAAGGCAATAACAATCAATACGCGTTTCATTTAATTCCTCCAGGTGAAGCGTTCGCGCGAGCGATTTGCAAACGTCTGATCCGTGAACGACGTAACGGCGCTCGATGTTTCCGGATATTTGTTTTCGGCCAGTAAGACATGAAAAATGCGGGCCGAAGGTGTCTCCGGCCCGCCCGAATTCAACGGTCAAGGTCGACCTAGAATTGCCAACGTATGGCGAACTGCATGATGCGGCCCGCCTTCGATTCACCCAGAGGTTTCTGAGTGGAAGAAAGCACGCCAAAGGTAGCCGGCAGATTGGTCGAGGTAATCGCGCCCAGGCCGTATTGTCCCTGCAGGAACGGGTCAATCGGATTGATGCCGAATCCTGACGGACTGGTCAACCGTTGCGTATTAGTGACGTTGTAGGTCTCCCAACGCAGTGTGACGCTCTGGCGCTCGGTAATGTGAAACGTCTTGTAGAGACCGGCGTCGATATCGAAATAACCGGGCAGTCTCAAGACGTTGCGGTCGCCACCTTCACCCGGCATTGAGTCTCGCCAACTGGTAAAGGCAGCCAGCGGATCTGGGAACAGGTTCGGCCCGCCGACGGCGTTCTTGTCTTCGGTCGTCGGCACGGCGCGAGTCCTGACCATGAACGACGAGATCTGCCAGTTCGTCGGCCAACGTCCGGAGCCGAACGGCGATGCCACCGGCAGTCCCGAGTTCCAACGGAAGACTCCGGTCAACTGCCATCCGCCGATGATGCCGTTGACCACTTTGTTGGCGCCATGGAAAAAGGTCTTGCCACGGCCGAACGGCAAACCAACGAGCCAGTTGGCATTGATGATGTGACGAACGTCGAAATCTGAATTGGCGTACTGAGCATCCAGATTGAACGGATTGAAAATCAACGCCGCGGTTGAGTAGTTCCCGGCGTTCTGCAGACCCGACGCGTTGTCGAGCGAATGACCATACGTGTAGTTGAAGTCGAAGGTGATGTCCCTCTTCAAACGCTGCGTCAGTGAAAACTGGGCCGAGTTATAGTTTGATTTCGCCAGCGTGGTCCAGGTAGTCAACGCCGCATACTGCGGATGAATGAAGAGGTTCTGGATTAACGAAATCGGAGAGTCATCCCATTGCGCTTGTCGGAAGGTGTAGTCGGCAAACCCGCCAGTGATGCCGCCCACGCTGGAATAGGCAATGCGCTGGTAGGCACGTTGCGTGGCCGTCAACGCCCGCGTGGTGCCGAGGACGCTGAAATTACCAGCCAGTCCCGGCAACAGATTTTCGAAAAAAGGGATTGCCGGAACAGACGTAACCGCGGTACCCGAATAGCGCAGGGTGATTAGCTGCCGCATCGCGTCGAAATACGTCATGCCGGATTTCGGATCGCGAATGTTGTTGAAGCTGGCCACATCGCGTTGGGCCAGCAGGTTCCGTGCAAATCTACCCACGTAGGCGGCCTGGAACTTCAGACCTTTACCGATTTCACGTTCATACGAGAACGCCACGTTGTAGTTGTACGGCGTGGTGATGGCGCTATCGAGTGATGTCTCGATGCGCTGCGCCTGATCCGACGGTTGCGTCAGCGGGAACGTCAAGGTGTTGCTAAAGGTAATTCCGGGGAACGTCCGCACATCAGGCGTACCGCCCGTGAATAATGGCGCGAGGCGGTTAGTGATGTTGTAGGTGTTGACCGGAATGCTCAACGCGGACGCAAACCCCAGTTGGTTCGAGGCGTCGAAGTTAACCGCTAGCTGCTCGCCGATGTGATCGTAAGAGACGCGGAAGCCGCCACGGAAAACGCTCTTGCCTTCACTTCCGATTATCTTACCGAGCCATTTATGAAAGTTAGGTTGGTAGGCAATGGCGATAGAGGGGGCGAAGTTGTTCCAATCCTGCGGATAGAAACCCGGCTTGCTGTAGAACTTGCCGCCCTTGTCCAAAGTTATGGGCACATTGTAGGGCGCACCCAAATTCGATCCCGCCAACCGGTTGGCAAAGAAATCACCGAGCGGAGTAGTCGGCACGATTTCAAAACCATTGGCCTCGTAAACCGGCGTCGACGTTCCCCAACGCAAGCCGTAGGTCGCCGTCAGGTTTTGCCTTATGCGCCAAATGTCCTGGCCATAAAAGTCAAATTCCTGGGTTGAGAAAGTACGTAGCGAACTCGAGCCCGTAGGCAGAATCTTTCCGTTGGCGTCGTACAGGAAGTTTGCCGTGTATCCCGAGAACCGTCCGATGAACGCCGTCAGCGCATTGCGGAAACTTACTTCGTACCCGCTATCAAGGTTCGGGAAGATTTGGCTTCCGGTAGTGGACTGCGTCACAACCGCGCCCGAAAGGTCATACCCGGACGGATTTGTCTGCATAAAATCGTACGCGCTGCCGAACGAGTTTCGCGTATTTGAAATCAGCCTGATATTCCCGCCGAACTGAATGCTGTGGTTGCCCTTGAGCCAGGTTACGTCATCAACAAAATTGTGCACCGGCGTCAATCGCGTCGAAGTCCGCGTCGGCGTCGGCGAAAAGACGTTTCTGAAACTGACCTGGTTTACAGAAGAATCTCCCAGCGTACTTACCGACAGGCGTGTCAGACCATAACGCGCGTTATTAACGATGCGATTGTTCAGGGTCCAGGTATGGCCAACCGCAATTCCCTTCGGGTGATACCAGGTCGACGGGGACGGCATATCGGGGAATTGCGGCGCCTGGCCAATCAGATCGTTCTGGTAGGTGCCTCGCACGAACAAGGTCTGACGATCAGTAAGATTGAAGTCGAATTTGCCGATGTAGACGTTGTCTGTGGTGGGCGTGCTGGCGTTGAAGCGATACCCGGCTGTGTTTATCAGGTCCCCAGTGGTAACAAAATCATTTGCTGGATACCTGTGGGCCGCATCCTGAAGCAGACTAACCGCGGACGAGCTAATGCCGGGACTCACGCCGTTCGCCGCGAGGTAGGCTGCCGAGACTTGTGCCGGTGTCAGCGAAAGACACTTTCGCGAGTTGTTGGGTCCGCAGGGGAAACCTGCAGCACTGGTTGTCTGATACCAAACGACGCCTTGTCCGATTGAGTTCGGATTCGGCACCAGCCTTACCACGCTGGTTGAGGTTGCCTCTCTAAAACCTTCGTAGTTGAAGAAAAAATACGCTCTATCCTTTTTGATTGGCCCGCTGGCCGCGCCGCCAAAAATATTTCGCAGTAGCGGCGGCCGCGGTTGCTTGGTGGCGTTATTCCACCAATCGTTGGCCGTCGTCACGGTGTTGCGGTGATATTCATAAAGTAGTCCGTGCCATTCATTCGAACCGGACTTAGTTACCAACGACACTTGCGCGCCGGACGAGCGACCGGAATCAGCATTCGGATTGGTGGTCGTGACGCGAAATTCCTGAACTGAGTCAGGAGTAACGCGCAATACGCTCGAGAACGCTCCGCCGGTCACCACGTCGAGTCCTCTCTGCTGCTCATTTACGTCGACGCCGTCCAAAGTGACATTGGCCTGGTCAGCGCGACCACCGTTCACGTAGCCTGCTTGGGTAACGCCTGGCTGCAAAGAAAGCAGACCGACAACGTTCCGCGCATTCAGCGGCAGTTCAGAAATTCTTCGGCTGTCAAACGTGTTTCCAATAGTTGCGTCGGTCGTGTTGATGGGGGCTTCGGCATCGGCTGACGTGATATTGACCGTCTCGGAAACGCTGCCGACTTCCATTTGGACATCGACATCAGTAGGCGTGTCCACCTGCGCCTGCAACGATGCGATCAGCGATTTCTTAAAACCTTTCATCTCGACATCCAGGCGATAAGTACCTGGAGGAACCGGCTTAAATTGATATTGGCCGTCGGCGTTGGTTACCTGCGTACGGGTGAAATTCCGTGCTGGGTCCGCCAGGGTAACCATGGCGCCCGCGATGGGGCTGCCCTTCGGATCAGTAATAACTCCGCGAACCGATGACTGTCCCTGTTGAGCAAACGAGCTAATCGAAACCAGTACCAGCAGCAACGAAGCGGCCAGCATCAACGCAATTCTCCTCATGAGTTCCTCCAGGTTGGCGTAGCGGTTGAAAGGTTTTCAGGGCGACAAGACGCCGCCCGCGTCAAACAAGGATGCGCCGGTTTGGCGCAACCAGCGTGACGTGCGGGTAACAGATTCTGTCGGGTTTGCAAGTCCTGATTAATCAAGGGTTGATTCAGACCTGCGAGCAACTTTTGTAACGGAATTCTTCTGACAGCACTTATCGTTCCGCTATAAGTAATAAGTGCTAACGTCGAAAACGCTAGTCTTTTCCAGCTGTGAGGATCGTCTCGGGCAGGAGGTCATCCAAAACCACGGAGCACTCTACCGATTTTTGAATTTTGCTGTAACGGAAAAACTTTTAGCTTTTCAACGAGTCTTCAAGCCTTCAACGAGACTCAAAGACAGCTTCGAGATCATGAGGTAGCCGGCGTTATCGACTGACCAATTGACCGGCATGTCATCGGCCGTAATCGCCATCGCGATCCTGCCTTGCTTGGAATAGACGATGCCGACGCAACTTCGCAGCGCGTCGAGAGCGCCGTACTTTGTCGCTACCGTGTCGGGAATCGTGCGGCCAATTGCGAATCGCGCTTGCTCGCGCTTCATCAAATCGACCATCTCCTTCGAGGCGGCGGCGTTGATGATTTGTCCGCGCTCGAGCTTCTCGAGAATGTCGACCATCTCGTGCGGAGTCGTAGCGCCCAATCCAAATCGCTTGTTGTCGGCGATCTTCCCTTCCCTGGTGTCGCCGCCGCTACCCACGCGTCGCATCAGCCGAGTGCTCTTAAATCCCAACGAGTTCATTCGCTCATTCACCGAATCGGTGCCGAGATAGTCGAGGACCATATTCGTCGCCGTGTTATCGCTCAATAACATCATCAAGCGAACGCAGGCCTGCAGACTCAAGCGCAATCCATCTGACATCTCCGGCAAAATTCCTGAACCGCTGAAACGCGCTGCTTTCGTCAACACCAATTCATCAGTCCATTTTGCTTTGCCTTCGGCGACCCGAGCCCAAGCTTCGATCATGATGGCGATTTTGATAGTGCTCGCGGTGCGCACGCGCTCGTCGCCGTTGTAAGAATAAGTTTCGCCGGTATCGAGGTTCCTGGCGAAGAGATAAATCTTCCCCTTGAAGTTCGCGACCTCAGCGCGAATTTGTGAGTCGAGTCGATTTGGTTGAGTGTTCGGCTGCGAAGCTGTGGTAATTGCCGTGGCGGCGCTGACCGTCAGCAGCAACACCAGTCGAGTCATCATTCTCATGCGGGGCGATATAACAGATTTGGAGTGCAGCGGCAACGACGCCGGTTTGGATCGTTCGCGAATAACGAGCGTTGAGCTCGATCCAAAGCGCCGTCGCCGCTAAGCTCTGCCGGCGCGCTCCAAATTAGTATCGAATCCTTACCCGGTAACTCAGGGTCGCCTCGCCATCCTTCGCGACTGGGACATTGAACTGCGCCGCGAACGCTGCGGTCTTCTTCGCTTCGAAGGTCGACGTCACCATTTCCCAATCGCCGCCGATCGGTTCATTCACCACGACCGTGACCGGACCCTCTTTGTGATTACGAATCTTAATTTCGTAAGCGTATTCGTACAGATGACCGGACGCCAGAACTTTGAAGTCAGTCTGCTTACGTTCGGCGGCGATGTCGAACGCATCGCCGACCTTCACGCGCACGTCTTCGTCCTTCGGCGTGTGATCGATTTTGTCTTCGCCGATGAATTGCTGATTGCCCTTGTCGTCTTTCTTGTAGAGCCGAATGGTTCCGGCCGGCAAAGGCATGCCCAGCTTGTTCTGCTGTGAATTGCGAAACTGCATGTACACGCCAACCTTCTCTTTGATTGCCTGGCCCGGATTGTTGTAGCCGGTGTAGTAGTAACGCTGCCCGTTCAGCACGAATTCTTTTTTGACGTCAAAGCCGGCGGCTTCCAGCAAAGAAACTTGTTTCGTTTCGCTATTGCGAATCGTCGCCGGGCGTTGCAGCGTGTACAGGTGATACTCAAAGAAACCCTGCTCCTGGAATTGCGCTTCGGATTTCGTCACAGCTGCAGATCTCAGCGCGTCGACCGCCCGCTGCTCATATTCGGCGACCCGATTCACATCGCCGGCGACTAATTGCAGCCGCGCATCTTCAAACGTGGAGCCGCTTGAATTCGCCAGCGTCACCCAGCCCTGCAAATCACCTTTCGCGTCGTCCGCGTTGATGAGCAAGACGTAGTCTGCGCGCCAGCTCAGGCCGCTGGTCAGGTAACTGGCCTCGATCATTTGCGTGGCACTGCTGCTGTTCTCGATATCCCAGACCAGCGTTGGAGTTGCGACCAGGTTCTTCGGCAGATCAGGAAATCGCATTTCGGAAATATTCGTGGGATTGATCACAATCTGACCATTGATGCGCCAGACCTGGCCACCATTGTTCGACAGCAAGGTCGCCTGCACCGGCTCAAAACTTTCGGTGTTGTTCTGGTAACGGCGCAGAACGAGTGTGATTTCGCGGCCGACAAATTTGTCGAGCAGCTTCGCCGGATTGAGCAAGTCGTATTGATAATTCTGTTCTAAAATCTGTAGAGACGATGGCGCAGTCAGCGACGCCAGGTGAACCGTCTCAGGTCTGATCTGCGCGGTAACGTCAGCAAATCGCAAAGCGATTCTTCCCGATGGCAGAGTTAACCGGCGCGTCTCGCGCACCAATCCAAGATTCGAATTGTAGACTGTGATATTGACCGACTGCCGATCGCGCGCAGTCGTGGTTTGTTCTGAAGCCTGCCCGAATGTGACCGTCGCCAGGGCAGCCATCACCATCGCCGGCAGAAATTTAGTTATGCGGAACATTCAATAACCTCCAAATCATTGCGCTATCTCAGCGCTTCACAACCAGAACGGTTTCTGCTCTTTCAACTTGCGCAACTGACTGCGACCCATCTGGTGTAAGCGAGAAACAAATGGTGTATAGCTTATAATCTCGGCGTCGAGAACAACGAAGTGCCAGATTCAAAATCACCACGAAGCAGAATCGTCGTCGATACGTCACGTCGAACGCAGACGAACGTGCGCGGCGCGAGTCGAACTCCATCGCGCAACCCTGAGCCGTGGATTGCCATTAGCATAATTGTCGCCGCGGCGCTCGCCACCTTCCTGGCGCTTTTCATCACCAGCCGGCCTTTCGATCCCGGGACCGCGTCGTTCGCGCCCCAGCAAGCTATACCGGCTGGTCCAGTTTTTTCGCCGTCGCCGAGACAATCGCCTACGGCCTCGCCAACGCCACAGGCCAAACCTTCCGTTCAGACATCGCCGGTAGCAGGCGGCGAAGCTAGTCCCCCGCCGGTCGACGATGCCTCAATTCAATCTCATATTGAGTCGGCCCTCGGTGCGGATCCAGCTTTGGCAAAGCTCGATGTCAGCACTCTGGTTGAAAACGGCAAGGTGACGATCGTCGGTTCAGTTAGATCAGCCGAACTAAAGCAGCGCATTGAGAGGACCATTCGCTCGGTCAAAGGCGTCGCCGCCGTGGACAATCAATTGGTGATAAACGAAGCCACCCCGCAACCAACCTAAGGGTGCCTTCCTAACTTCGTAAGCTAGCATCGTCCCCGACGATCGGGTGTCTGACGCTGGCCGCCTCTGTCCAACCGCTGCTATCATAGCCGCATCGAAGTTTCCAACCTCAGTTTATTAAGATAAATGAAGGATTTATTAATGAATCGAAAGAAATCTTGCGCGGCCGTTACTGTTTTACTGGTCGCGCTGGCCACCTTTTTTTGGCCGCACAATAATCAAGCTCAAATAAATTCCGCTGCTGAAATCGTCCTGGTTCTGCCATTCGAAAACACTTCGGATCATCCCGAATTTAATTGGATCGGCGAAAGCTTTGCCGACTCGCTCGCTTCGCTTTTAGACAAGCCCGGCCTGATCGTCGTCTCGAGCGATGAGCGCGCGGTCGCGTACCAGCGTCTGCGTCTGCCGCAAACCGTAATCCCGTCTCGCGCTACGTCGATCAAAATTGCCCGAGAGCTGAAAGCCTCAATGATCGTTTTCGGCACTTATAAGATTTCGATGTCGCCCACGCCGGCGAGCGGTGATCAATCGAAACCAGCCGAAGCGCCGGTCGCCATGATTATGGGGCAAGCCAAAGTCATTCGCGTGAATGAAGGCCGGTTCGGCGGAGAAAATTTCGACGGCTCATGGGCGCCGCGCCAGTACGATTTCGCCGACAGCGTCAAAGAGCTCCAGCGAATTCACGGCGAGCTTGCTTATCAAATTCTTTTTCAGCGCGACAAGGCGCTCTCGTTTTCGCGCAACAACCTGATTCAGGAAGCTACCAAGGTTCCGGTCCAGGCATTCGAGGCTTACATGAAAGGCTCGATGATCGCGCCCAGCGATTCGACGCGAGCCATCTATTTCAAGAACGCGCTCAAGCTTTATGAGAAGGACAATGGCGGCGCCGTCTATCCGGACGCGGCCTTCGAACTGGGACACTTTTATTTCCAACAGGCCCAATGGAAAGAAGCGATCGAGTATTTCATGATGCTTCAGAAAAAGGATCCCCACTACAACGAAGCGCAGTTTTATGCGGGACTCGCCTACTGGAAAACTGGTGACCTGGCCCACGCCGTCACCACGCTGACACCTTTGGCCGATGAAAAGGCGATGCCTTTGGTCGGCGTCTACAACAACGCCGGCGCCGTCTCGGTCGAAGCCGCGCGAAATGAAAAGAAACCGGAAGAACGCACGCGACTCTTGAATCAGGGCATCACTCTCTTGTCGCGCGCGGCCGATTCTTCACCGGATGACACGACGGTGCTCTTCAATCTCGGATACGCGCTTTTCCTGAACGAAAAGTATGCCGACGCCGCCGCGCGTCTGGAAAAGGTCATCGCCGCAAATCAAAAAGACGGTGAAGCTTATTTTCTTTTGGCGAAGGTACAGACCCGCGCCAATCAACCCGAGGCGGCCACCGCCGCCGACAACCTGGCGCGCAAAAACCTGCCCGGTCAATATGGAAAATGGGAGTCGGAATGGCAGAAGTCGCAATCGATTGGGAACCTCAATCTCCGCTCGCGCGACGTCTTGAATCAAGTTGACGTGTCTGACCTAAGTCGCATTCGGCAGATTGAAGCGGCCAACGCCAACGTGGCGCAGGAACAGCTGGTCAAGATTCGCGATCTCTTTCAGCAAGGCCGAGACGATGAAGCTTTGGCCGAGGTTAGAAAGCTTTTGAATGTCGAGCCCACCAACGCCGAAGCTTTCTTGATAATCGGCCGCATTAATCAACGTCGAGGCGATCAGGCCGCCGCCATCGCATCCTTGAAGACGGCGATTTTTTGGGAATCCACTCATCCTTTGATTGACGCCCACATCCTCTTGGGTCGCATTTTTCTGGAAAGAGGAGATCTGAACGAAGCGCGCAAGTACGCGACCAGTGCCATCGCCATCGATCCCAATAACCAGGAAGCCATGGCCCTCCAGAGACAAGTCACCATGGGCGGGAAGCCGTGAATGCAGATTGCGGAATGCGGATTTCCGATTGCGGATTTCAGGAAGTCGATTCGCTCTAGAAGGCCAATCCGAAATCCGAATTCCGAAATCAACGATCGCTTGGCACGGCAAGTGCTGAAGAGCAAGACGGCAAGCACGCAAACAAACGTGCCCCCGCCGCCAACTCATCTCTGAGCGCTGCAAGCCGCTGCGCCAGCCGCCCGCCGAGCGATCCTTCAGTTTAATCCCCCCGAAATGGGACCCAGTCAGAAATGGCTGGGTCCTCCCGCATTTAGGGCCTGCTTTTTATCATCAGTTCAATCATCAGTTAATTATTGTGGGGTGGGCATATCACTCCGTCCATTTCTTCGCGTTCTTGTCAGAGTGAACGACCCGAGAGACTGCCAGGAGGCGCCACGGTCAAAAAGACGAATTTCGTCACTTTGACAGTGACGCTTTTTGTAATTCTGGTGCTGAAAGAGGGTGGCCGCGCGTGTTCCGAGGTCGCTTCCAGAAATTATTTTGCACAGCGAAAAAACTTCCAGGAATGAATCGGGACACGCTGCGGCAACTGTTCCAGATAACGAGAGGAGGGCGCGATCAGATTCAAGTCAGCGCCGCTAATTTCCCCTCCACAACCTTTAGAATCCGGTTTTGCAGCTTCCGGAAAAATCATTGACTTCACGATCTGTTTGGCATATCGTCCGTCCCGCTCAAGAAGATATTTTCTCAAGTTAACGCAGCGCGCCTGAATCCCACGAGTTGTCCTCGCAAACAACCCCGCGACTCAGTCGCATGCTTTAGTCAATCGCCAACGTTTCCGGACTAGTAACTCTTGGTCACCCAAGGGTCTGGTTCTTCATCTTAATGCTCGCCCAAGCAGAAAGGGAGATGTCACTATGGCAAACGAATCAGGAGACATGAAGGTCCTAGGTAACTTTCGCAAGCTAGTCGATTTGCTAGCCGCCGAACCCGCTTACGCACCGCCGAATCCTAAACTCCAAGTCGCGGCGATGAATACGCAACACACAGCGGGTTTGGCCGCCGCGCAAGACGTCCCCAACCAACAGGCGCCAAATAAGGTAGCCATTACCGAACGGCAACTCGTTTTTGATCAGTTGCCTATTATCGTGCCCCGGTCTTACAACCTCCTGAGAGCCTCCGGAGCACGCAAGGAAATCGTGGCCGACGCGGACACTTCGCGACGCAAGGTTCTGGGAAGGCGCAAGTCGGCCAAGATCAAAAACGATCCGAACACGCCTGCGAATGATGCTGCCGCCAGCCATTCAGCCGCGCAAACCAGTTACGAGGCCCAAACGGGAAGCTTCGGCGCCTACGTAGCGATCCTGAAAGAGGTTCCGGAGTACCAACCGAACGACAACAGCCTGAAGATTTCGGCCTTGACGGCCCTGCACGCTGATCTGCAGGCCAAGAGCAACGCCGTCAGCAGCACCTTTGTGCCGCTGAGCCAGGCCCGCGGGCTGCGCGACGCCCTGCTGTACGACGACGAAGACAGCGTGGTGAACATAGCGCTACTGGCTAAGACTTACGTCGCCGGCGAGTTCGGCCGCGACAGCAAGATCTTTAAGCAAATCAAAGGGCTGGAATTCAAACGCGCACGCCAGAGATAGGCGCGCGTACGGCAAGCTCACGAATGCGGACGCCTGGTTCGCAAATGCGGACGCGTGGTGCGCGAGTGCGGACGCTTGGTTCAGGAGTGCGGACGCGTGGTTCAGGAGTGCGCAAGCGTAGTTGATGGGCGCGAACCGTGATTTACGAGTGCAGACGTTTGACTTAGCAGTGCGCATGTCTGGTTAACCAAGGCCGACGGTTGGTAATGAAGTCAGTACCCGGAGCGATAGCGACGGGGTGACAGAGAGGAGGACAGTTATGAATGGAGCGGCTGCCGCAACGACCCAGAATGAGGCCGAGCGTTCGCGTAGTGGAAAGGAAATCAGCAAGGAGGTAGTGATTGCGCTCTTGGGTGTTCTTCTAACGCTACTCTTTGAATTCATAAGTCTGGCAATACTGGACAACGAGGCTTTTCACAGACTGAAGTGGAATCAGGCCGAACAAGCAAAACTCTTCTCAGTGCATTTTGATCTGTACATGATCGCGTTCACCATTGTTCTTAGCTCGCGCGCGAAGAATTCTAATTTGGTAGCGTTTGTGGTCGCCATTGGTTTGCTATTCGGGCTACTGGCTTTCTCGTTGATAGCTCCAGAACAGATGACTCAATGGGTTCGTATATGGATCCCAGATATGATCGGATTGGGCTTGATTTGGTTTGCCGTGTACACGGTAAGGAGGAGATGATGCCAGAGCAGACTTCCCCAGGGACAAATGCGGGCGCGATAATTCTTACCATTATTGGAGGGGCAGCAATCTTATTGATTGCTAAGGTCTTCATTGCAACGATCATCGACCATTGGGTAGTTTCCCTAATAGTCGTTGGAATCATCGCACTGGTTGCCATCCTGTTCGTTAATAGCTCCGAATGAGCCAACAAAGCGCCTTCGAGCATCCGCTTCCAACCCGGCGACGTCGTTGGAGGTTTTCTGAACGCCCTCCCTCACGGTCGGGCTACTATCCCCCTTCTACCCGGGTCGCTACTGCTCCCGATACTGACCTCGGCGCGAAGGTTGACGACGAGTCGGTTTAAAGCCTCGGCATGAAGGCTTTGCTGCAAAAGTCGGCGAAGCCGACGAATGAGAGTAGCCCAGCGCTTCAGCGCTGGGAAACCAGCCGATAATATGACCGAGTCCGCGAAGCGGACGACTGAAAGAAACGGTGTCATTGCTGGCGTTTTTCAGCCGTCCGCTTTGCGGACTGAGAAATCCACCTCGGTCCGTCCCAGCGCTAAAGCACTGGGCTACTCTCACTCAGTCCGCTTCGCGGACGCGGAAAATCGACGTTTGCAGCAAGCCTCGGCATGAACAAAAAGAAGGTCCACACTAACAAATGAAAAAGACAAAGCTCACAATAAAGAGACTCACAGACTGCGAATGTGGCGCCGCGATCTTTGTGAATCACCCATATTCATGGTGTAAACGATGCGGCGAGCGCTTACCTGAAGAAACCCTGAAAGAGCTGCCGCAACTTGATACCTATCTAGCTCTTCAGAAACTCAAGCTCGTAGAGGATCCGGTGTTATCAATACCCGTTGGCAAGATCATTACGAAGTTGCGAGATCGCGCCGAGGGATTGCGAACATTTGCCGGCTTTACCATGTGCGGAATGGTTTTCCTGGTTATGGTGGGTATAGGAGTTTTCCTGAATGCAGGGAACACAGCTCAGCAGGAAACATCGCCCGCACTCAAGGATCTAAGTAACGCAAGTCAAACACTCCAGAGCATTAAAGATTTTGTAGATAAAGGAACGCCGTTACCACCCGGCAACGATAAGGTCAAATTAGACGCAGCGATTGATAACAGTCAATCCGCGATAACCAAGAGTACAAATGAATTAAAGCAAGACCTGCCTTTTACCAAAGTGGTGCTTCCGGTCCTAATCTCGTCAACAACTCAAAGAGTCGGCATAATTGTCCTGCTGATCTTCTTATTGCAAATATTGGTTCCCACATATCGCTATAACCATAGACTGGCTGCTTATTACTCGGCCCGGGCTGATGCGCTTGAAATATTGTTCATTTCGGACAATAAGCTTTCAGACAATAAGCTGGACACCCTGGTTGCCATACTTTCGCCCGACTTAGACTTTGGCAAAACCGTGAAATCTCCGGCGGACCACGCATTAGAGGCGATAAAGGAAACAATGAAGGCGGCAGGTCAATCGGCCGTGAAGGCAAGGTAGTGTGCGGTCACAGACTAAAGTCTGTGCCACTTACTCTGTGTCGCTAAACTCCGGCACATGCGCAAGGCGGCCAAGTGAAAGCGCCGCATCGAAAGTTCTCGCTCAAGTCCCTTCCACAAATCATCTCCGTCAAGCTATCGGCAGGTTGGTGTTATTGGTAAACTCGCGGCATGACGAAAAGCGCAGCGATGCGCTCATCATCTCGATCCTCAATCGCGCGCGCGCTAGGCGACGCGATCCCGTCAGCAGGTGAAGCGTCACTCCTTGCCGGATCGGCTCTCTTAACAGTCCTGTCATTTCCAAATTTCGATCTGTGGTTTCTCGCCTGGGTCAGCCTGGTTCCGTTATTGATAGTCGTCACGCGCAGCACCAGCTTCCGGAAATCCTTCGTTGCCGGTTGGCTGTGGGGCACTATTTTCTTTTATGGGACGTGCTGGTGGCTCACCTATCCGATGATTCACTACGCGCAAATCCGCGCCTGGATAGCCTATCCGCTCCTGTTGATGCCGATCGCTTTCGTCGCCGTTTTTCCCGCGGCGGCCTGTGGATTCGCTGCGCGACTGACTCAGCGGTTTGGCGCGATGGCCCTGCTGATAACGCCATTCGTGTGGGTTGCATTTGATTGGCTGCGATACGTCGTGACGGGGCAAGTCTGGAACGCAATCGGTTATTCGCAGGCTTTTCATCCGCTGCTGATTCAGCCGGCGCGCTGGGGCGGAGTCTATGCGGTAGGTCTTTTGGTTCTCATTCTCAACGCTGCGATTGCACAGTTTGTCGTCAGTCGAAAAATTATTCTGCCGTTGATTGCTGTACTGGTTGTCGCAGCTGCTTTGGCTGCGACTTCCGGGGTTTTCCAGCAAAGGTCAGCTCTTAGATTAGTCATCAACTCATCTAACGCCATTCGCGTCATCGCCATTCAGCCAAATGTCCCGATGGATATATCGGGGGACGACGCCCAGATGAAAGAGCTTCTACAGCGTCACTTGAGACTTACTGAAGGCGCGCTCCAGCAACTTCCGGGGGGATACGCGAGCCAGGGATTACCGACCGCCGTTCTGTGGCCAGAGTCGCCCATGAACTTCAGTTATTCGCGCGATCCGCAGCTCAGAAAAACCATCGGCGACTTCGCGCGCGCGAACAACATTTCAATCCTCTTGAACTCACTCGAACCCGCAAAAACCGGGGGCGATCAAAATTCTGCCATCTTAGTAAATGAAAAGGGTGAAATGTCGGCGCGTTATGATAAAATCCGCCTGATGCCGTTTGGCGAGTACGTGCCGCTGCCCCGATGGCTACCGGGCGCGAGTTCGGTGCGGGGACTCGTCGGCGAATTTACGCCGGGCAGTTCGTATACGCTGATGCCCCTCGGCGCGCTTCGCGCCGGGGTTTTTATTTGCATAGAAGCCGCGCATCCGTCGATCGCGCGCGGCTTCACGAGCGAAGGCGCTGACGTGCTGATCAATATTTCGAATGATGGATATCTCGGACCGACTCCGGTGATGCGACAGCATCTCGCGAATGCGGTCTTTCGGGCGGTGGAAAATGATCGCGACCTGTTGCGGGTCACGAATTCAGGAATTACGGCGTTCATCACCTCGACGGGCGTCGCGTACGACCAGACGAACGGATTTCGTGAAGACGTACGTACCTGGACGGTCAGCAAACGCGGAGGCGGCAGCACGTTTTATGCGCGGCATGGTGACGTGTTCGTTTACGGCTGCGCCTTGATCAGTCTCGGATTTATTTCGGCGAGTTTTATGAGAAGGAGATTAGGTACGCACGCCTCTGGCGTGCTCGCTGGCAGTTAAGAAAGCACGCCAGAGGCGTGCGTACCGATGATCGTAAATATTTCAATGCAGGAATTCAGAAACACATACGACGATTTAAAGAAGCGAGTCGAACAACTCGGGAGGTTTCTTTGATGTTCCCGCGAAGCGCGCGGAACTAGAAAAGATCGAGGCGCAGGCGTCGGCGCCTGACTTCTGGTCTGATCAGGAAGCCGCGCAGAAGCTCTTGCAGCAACGCAGCCGCGTGCAACGAACCATC